>ENA-UESC01002886-UESC01002886.1-human-gut-metagenome-genome-assembly--contig:-NODE-2886-length-9692-cov-7.004784_pt1 | contig 9692 bp, 7 predicted proteins | sample MGYA00242998_ERZ507999 | MGnify/ENA primary metagenome ERZ507999 (study PRJEB26167, sample SAMN06115465) | human gut metagenome | host: Homo sapiens | place: China:Hubei | collected 2016-04-27 | study... | reverse complement strand
TAACGAAAAGAAACGGCGGCCCTGAGTCCATCAAAACCGCCGACAGAATAATGAGCTAAATGTGCGCAGGAAATCATCTGCCCCGTCCAACGATTTTTTTCTTTCCCCGGACGGGGCAGTATTTGATAGTAGTTTTGTTTCTCCTCAAATGGCAATTAAGCAGCCAATTAAACGTTTGTAATATTACTGTGCAAACTGACTCATATACAATGCTTCGTATTTTCCATGTTGTGCCATTAACTCTTCGTGGCTGCCATGCTCAAGAATATCACCATGTTCCATGTAAAGGATCATGTCAGCATCCCGAATCGTAGAAAGCCGGTGGGCAATCACAAAAGAAGTACGTCCGTGCATCAATTTTGCAAGTGCTTTTTGGATAAGCTGCTCCGTATGCGTGTCCACGTTGCTGGTGGCCTCGTCCAAGATCATGATTTCCGGGTCAGACGCCATCGCTCGGGCGATGGTCAGCAGTTGGCGTTGACCTTGTGAGATATTTTCCGCCCCTGTGGAAAGTTCAAAATCATAACCGTCTGGCAGGGTCTTGATGAAGCTGTCCACGCTGGCGGATCGTGCGGCGGCGATGATTTTTTCCTCCGGCAGATTGTCCTGCGCGTAAGCTATGTTGTCCCGGATGCTGCCTTCAAAGAGCCAGGCATCCTGGAGCACCATGCCAAAGCGATCCCGTAGCTCGTGACGGGTCATTTCCTTGGTGTCTACCCCGTCCACTAAAATACTACCGCCGTCCACATCGTAGAACCGCATGAGCAGATTGATGAGGGTGGTTTTGCCAGCCCCGGTGGGGCCCACGATGGCCACTTTCTGACCGGACTTCACCGTGATGTTCACATCATGCATCAGCTGGTGCTCCGGGGAGTAACCGAAGGACACATGGCGAAATTCCACCGCGCCCGTGCTGACCTGAGGCATCAGTCCGGGAACAGGGTCTGGTGTCTCTTCCGAGGCATCCAGCAGAGCGAAAATGCGCCCTGCGGCAGCGGACGCTGCGCTGAAACTGCCCGCCATCCCCGCAATGCTGGTGAAGGGCTGGGAGAACTGCTTGGTATACTGGAGCATGGCTTGCACGTCGCCGATCCGCATCTCACCACGCAATACGGACAGACATCCCAGCAGGGCGCTGACAGCGTAGCCAAGGTTATTTACCAGGTCGGTGATTGGAGTGACCTTACCAGATGCAATCTCGGCACTCTGAGCGGTACGCTGGAGTTCCCCATTGATTCGATCAAACTCCTCTTTTGCTCGATCCGTGTAGTTGAACACCGACACCAGCTCCTGCCCTTGGTACACCTCCTCGATGTAGCCGTTGAGCTGTCCCAGGAGTTCCTGCTGCCGGGCGTAGTGTATGGCTCCCGTTTTCATAACGCCTAGAGAGGCCAGCAGAGACACCGGCACCATAGCCACTGCGATGGCCGTCAGTATAGGACTGGTTGTGAACATCATCACCAGGATACCCACAGCGGTGACCACCTGGGTGACGATTTGGGTCAGGTTCTGGCTCAGGGCGTTGTTCACCGTGTCCACATCGTTGGTGATGGTGCTGAGGATTTCCCCCTGGGTATGAGAGTCGTAATAGTCCAGCTTCAGGTGGTGCATCTTCCGGTCAATATCACCCCGCAGAGTCTCCATAACGCAGGCGGTCAGCTTAGTCATGCTGAAGCTTTGGAGAATGGCGAAAAGCTGGGCCACAAGATAAAGGGCTATCAGCGTCACGAGCAGCCAGACGATCGTTTCCCAGTCGAAGGAGCCGCTTGCCACGCCATCGTACAGTTCCGAGGTGATGCCGCCCGTCACCGCTGGGGTCAAAACGGTAAACAGGGTACTCAGGACAGCGGCGATCATCACTAGAATCAGGCGGAGCTTGTACCGTCCCAGATAGTGGAACAGCCGTTTAAACGCATTCCAGTTCATGTTTCACTTCCTCCTCTCCCAGCTGCAATTCAGCAATCTCCCGGTAGAGCGGACATGTATGTAGCAGTTCCCGGTGCTTGCCTCTCCCCACGATCTGTCCGTCCTCCATCACCAAGATACGGTCAGCATCCAGGATAGAACCCACCCGCTGAGCCACAATGAGCATGGTGGAATCCCCCATGCTCTCCCGCAGGCGCATGCGGAGTGTTTTATCTGTTTTCACATCCAAGGCGGAAAAGCTGTCATCAAACAGGTAGATTTCTGGTTTTTTTACGACAGCCCGAGCAATAGCCATGCGTTGGCGCTGGCCGCCGGACAAATTGGTGCCGCCTTGAGCGATTTCGGCGTGGTAGCCGTCCGGCTTCTGTTCGATGAACTCGTCGGCGCAGGCGATGTAGGCCGCTTGCCGCCACTGTTCCTCACTGCTGTCCTGATCTCCAAAGCGCAGGTTGGAGGCCACGTCTCCGGAAAAGAGTACATTCTTCTGGGGGATATAGCCGATCAGATCCCGCAGCTCGTTCAATTTATATTGTTTTACATTCATATCGTCCACATAGACATGGCCTACCGTGGCGTCGTAAAGCCGCGGGATCAACTTGAGGATGCTGGACTTGCCGCAACCGGTGCGCCCGATAATGGCGGTGACCTCCCCGGCCCGGCACTCGAAGCTAACATCCTTCAGCACTGGTTCGTCCGCCCCAGGATAGGTAAAGGTCACATGGTCAAAGGCCACACAGGCGCGGCCTTTGCGCAAGGCGGCACTGTATCTGCCGTCCTTGATGGAACTCTCGGTATTCAGCACTTCTGCGATGCGCTTAGCGCAGGCATAGGACACAGGAAAGAGCATAATGACCAATGCCAGCATCATGATAGCGGCAAGGATCATGCTGATATACTGGCTGTTGGCCACCAGGTCACCCACTGCCATCTCCCCGGCGGACACATACCAGGAACCCATGCCCATGACCGCTGCTGTAGTCACACCAAAGATCACCTGAATCACCGGCATCAGCAGTGCGGTCACCCGCCCAGAGAGAATGGTCATGGAGGCCAGTTCGCCATTGGCTTGGGAAAACCTTTCCATTTCTTTCCCTTGCCGATTGAAAGCCCGAATCACCCGTACCCCCTCCAGTGTTTCCAGAAAGATCTTGTTCAGTCGGTCAATCCGCTGCCGCAGGGTCACCGAGTAGCGGGAAACAAAAATCAGAATGACACCTACGCCAATGATGAGGGCGGGAATGGCCAAGCTCAGCACGGAACTGAGTTCGCCGCCGGTCAGAGAAGAGAGTACCAGCCCAGCCACCGCCATCAGCGGTGCAGTCACCCCCAGCCGCAACAGCAATGAGAGAAACATTTGGATGTTGGTCACATCGGAGGTACTGCGGGTCACTAGACTAGCGGTGCCAAACCGCTCCATTTCAGCGGCGGAAAAATCTTGCACCTGATGGAATATCTCACGCCGCAAATCAGCGGCAAATTTAGTGGACACCTTGGCGGACAGCACCGTGGCTGCCATGTTGAAAAGACAGCCCAGAATGGCCAGGGTTGCCATCACCGCCGCAATGATTAGGATGGTGTTTCGGTTTTCTCCGGCCACTCCGATGTCAATCATACTGGCCAGGGCAGTAGGCAGCAGCATGGCTGTCACAGCGGAGAGCAGCATCAGCGCCAAGAGGGCGGCCACATGCTTTCCGCTGAGTTTTACACGGGAAAAAATCGTACCCATAGTTTTCCTTTCTGCTCGTCGTACTCGCATTTTAGCTTGACAGGGCAAATAGCAAATGATAGTATAAATGAAACGATAGTATCATAGATGCTATGAATATCACAGAAGCAGGCGTTGTCAATAGTCCGAGCGAAAGTGGAACAAATGACAATCCTTGTTTCAATGATACGCAATTAAAGGAGACGTTTCTTATGCGAAGGACAACGGCTACAACAGACTATCTGAAAGAATGTATGGGTACAGCGTTGCTGGAACTAATGAAAGAAAAACCCATTGAAAAAATCAGTATTGAGGAGATGACTGCCAAGGCAGATGTAGGTCGCTCCACTTATTTCCGTTATTTCAAAAGTAAAGATGAAGTTCTGTCTTTCAAAATCACATGTCTGTGGAAGCGCTTTTCCGACGAACACGGTGCTACCAACTTCGCCACTGGTAGTTATGACGGCATCAGGCTGTTTTTTGAATTTTGCCTTTCCACTCGTCCTATTTGTGATCTGCTCTACTCAGCTGATCGCCAATATGTGATTCTAAACTTCTATTTACAAGAAGCGGCATCCATTGTCGCTAATGCCGATGCCAAAACGCACTACTTTATCCAATTTATTACATATGGATTGTTTGGGCTTATGAATGCGTGGGTATTACGAGGCTATAAAGAAACCCCACAGGAAATGGCACAAATAGTTTGCGATTGGGAAGCATCTTCGGAGGAGAAATAGCATAGAGGAGGGTAAACATATGGGGAAAATCATTCGACGCATTCTAACAATTATTCCAGCGGTGGCTTTACAATCGCTCTGGCTTTTGCTGTTGATGAAATGGCTGACCCCTTACGCACCGATTATTGTGTCACTGCTTTCCGTTGCAGCGTTTTTCTTGGTGGTATTTATTATTATAAAGAGAGATGAAACCGCTTATAAATTGCTTTGGCTGCTGGTTATTCTGTCACTACCTTTGGTAGGAGCGTTACTATATCTGCTCTTTGGAAATAAACGGACGGCCCGCCCTCTAAAAAGGCGCTTGCAGCAAGTTCAAAAGAGTTGCAATCCGCAGCCTCTTCCAATAAAAGAAGCGCCCTTTGACGGCGAAAAACGCATGGGGCAAACAGTGCGGTGGCTGGAAGAAAAAACGCAATATCCGATGTGTGCAGTTGAGCAGGTTCGTTACTATCCGTTGGGCGATAATATGTTCCCTGATATGCTTGCCGATTTGAAAAATGCAAGAAACTCGATTTACGTAGAATACTTCATTATTGAGCCGGGGCATATGTGGGACGCAATCGTGAACGAACTGGAAGTAAAAATGGAGCAGGGCGTTGATGTACGTGTGATATACGATGATCTTGGCAGTATTTCTTCGTTCAATTTCAGTAATGTCCGTGAACTGAAAAAGAAAGGCATTCCATGTATTCCTTTTAATCCTTTCCTTGCCTTAAAAGGAACTGCAAACTATCGCGATCATCGCAAAATGCTGATTATTGACAACGAAGTTGCTTATAGCGGAGGTATCAACTTATCAGATCGGTATATCAATTTGGAACATCCCTATGGACACTGGAAGGACACAGGCTTTCGGATTACTGGTGAGCCAGTAAAAAATTTTACCCATATGTTCTTGACCTTTTGGAACGCATTTTCGCTGGAAAAAGAAGCAGGACAGCTTGCAATGCCCACATATCCCAAAAGGTATCCTGCGCCGCCGCACACATTTGATGGTTATGTGCTTAGTTACTACGATTCGCCCCTTAACCATGAAGCTACCAGTAATCAGCTCTTTATTGACTTGCTTTCTCAAAGCACGGATTACGCATGGTTTTTTACACCGTATCTTATGCTTGGCGATGACTTGATGGATGCAATGATTTCCGCTGCTCAACGTGGTGTAGACGTGCGGATCATTATGCCCGGCATCCCTGATAAGAAGCTGATTTTCCGTATGTCTCGGAGCTTTTATCAGGTGTTGCTGACTGGCGGCATCAAGATTTATGAGTATACTCCCGGCTTCGTTCATGCAAAGAGCTTTGTATCAGACGACAAAGTTGCGACGATAGGAACTGTCAATCTGGACTACCGCAGTCTCTTTCTCCACTTTGAAAACAATTCGTTCTTTTATCGTTCCAGTATTATTGCAGCAATAAAGGACGATTTCATCGCTACACAGGCAAAATGTAAAGAGGTAAAGCCCTATGATATGAAACATTATTCGCGCCGCTGGGTCGTAGATGGTGTCCTTCGTATTTTCGCACCGCTATGTTGAGGTTTTTATGAAGCATTTTCTTATGTGTCTGCTATATATCGCGGCGTTAGGGGTTCTCTCCTTTGTAGTGGGGCGCTTGATCCCGAAGCATTGGTTTCACGCCGATCGTTTTCCTTGGGTCTGCCACCCGGCAGAGCAAAAACTATGGAAGCGGCTTCATGTTCGGAAATGGCAGGCAAAGATCCCCGATATGAGCCGCATATTCGTTAAAATCATGCCGGAAAAGAAACTGACAAAGGAAAACTATGAGAACTTGCCGCGCATGATAGAAGAAACTTGCGTGGCAGAGTGGACACATATTCTGTTGTCTATCGCCGGTCTTGGACTGCTGAAAATATGGTCCGGTGTTGGCGGGGTATGTATAACGATTATCTACATTGTGCTGGGTAATTTGCCGTTTATTGTTGTCCAGCGCTATAATCGCCCACGCCTGCAAAAGCTGTTTGCTATGCAGCAAAGGAAAAAATAGGAGATTCAAATGCAAACACTAATTCTAAGCTGCAACACTGGCGCAGGGCATAACTCCTGTGCGCAAGCAGTTCAGGAAGCCTACCACTCTCGCGGAGAAATCTGCAATATTATAGATTCTTTGCAGTTTATTTCAGAAAAAGCATCCACGTTTATTTCTAATTGGCATACCCGAATTTACCGCCATGCTCCAAGGCTTTTTGATGCTGGGTATCAGCGTGCGGAATCTCACGAAGATATTTTTTGTGAGGGAACGCCGATCTATAAGCTACTTTCCTCCGGCGCAGAGCGGATGTATCAATACATCCGCTCTGCAGGCTACGATAATATTATCTGTACTCATGTATTCCCAGCCTTGGCGTTGACAGAAATGCGCCGACAGCACCCATGCTTACAGCTTGTAACGAGCCACATTTCTACAGACTATACCTGCGCTCCCTGCACAGCGGATTCTGCGCTGGACTGGTATTTCATTCCGTCCACTTCGCTGTTAGGTGAGTTTGAACAATGTGGACTTCAACCTCAAAAGCTGATCGCCAGTGGAATCCCTGTGCGGCAGCAATTCTACCAGCGTGTGTCACAAGAAGCAGGAAAAGCCAACGCCGGAATCTCTCCTGCTCATCAGCATATTTTAATGATGTGCGGTAGCATGGGCTGCGGTCCAATGGAGGAGATTATATCGTATCTCTGCCCTTACCTCACAACAGAACAAGAACTTAGTGTTGTATGCGGCACAAATGATGATTTACGCAAAAAACTCCAAAAAAGAACAGAAAAGTATTCTCAAGTTCATGTTCTGGGAACCGTCAATAATGTGCCGCAGCTCATGCAAGCCTCAGACCTATTCCTGACAAAGCCCGGAGGTCTAAGTACATCTGAGGCAATGGCGGCAGAGTTACCAATGGTGCTTATCGATGCAGTGGCTGGCTGCGAGACACATAATCTGAATTTTTTTCTGCGTAATGGAATGGCCGTCACAGCCAATACGCCAAAAGCAATCGCAGACACCACAATAAAAACGCTAAATGCCCCAGTGCTTCTTTCTAAAATGCGCGCGGCAATGCGGTCGCAGACGGAATGTACGGCAGCCGATAAAATCTATGAATGGATATACAGTCATGCAAAGTAATCATATAAAGCCGGAAGTTAATTACCGTGAGTTCCGCATCCATAAACTTAATACACCTGAATTTTCTCACGTCAGGCTATTGCTTTACTGGCCAATTTTCGGCTTGCTGTTTTTGTTTCTTGAGCGGTTGCAACCGCAACGAAATTACTATCCCGTCTATTGTGGACTCGATGATATAATACCATTTTGTGAATGGGCGTTGATTCCGTATCTATTTTGGTTTGTCTTTCTAATCGGTACGTTGGTTTATACTTTTTTCGTCGATGTACCTGCATTTCGGCGTATGATGTATTTTGTGATAGTCACCTATACGATCACGGTTTTGATTTACCTGTTCTTTCCAACCTGCCAAAATTTGCGGCCAGAAGCATTTGTACGCAATAATCTACTTACACGCTTTATTGAATTATTCTATAGTTTCGATACCAATACAAATGTTTGCCCCTCACTTCATGTAATAGGCTCTGTTGCCGCGATGTTTGGGTTATGGGATTGCAAGGCGCTCCAAAGCGTCGGATGGAAAATCGCTGCTACATCAATCGCCGTGTGTATCAGTCTCTCCACCGTTTTTATGAAACAGCATTCTATCATGGATGTTCTCGCTGCATTGCCAGTCTGTTTCTTTGGTTGGTGGATTGCCTATAAGATACTCCCCAATAATAAAACAAACCGATTTCTTACGAGGATGTAATCATGGATAAATCCTACAAAAAACCGCTTCTACTAATCACGTTTGGGGTGATCTTATTTGCGGCATTCAACAATCTAAACTATGTTGCCAACTTTCTAAAATCGTGTATTGGCTTGCTCGCTCCGATTTTATCAGGCCTTTTGCTGGCCTTTGTTCTGAGTGTACCCGTGCGCGGACTGGCAAAGAGGCTTCGACGAAAGCTGACTAAAGCTACAGATCGGCAAATAGACATGATAAGCCTGTTACTGACGCTGATATGTGTTATTGCGATTATTGCTCTTCTGTGTGTAATTGCGATTCCACAGCTCACTGCATCTGTAAAAAGCATTGCTGCTCTTGTTCAAGAAAAATGGCCTGACTGGGTCGGCTTATTGCAAAGATACGGCATTGACACAGAGAAACTGTCGGCACATTTTGCTGCGCTCGATTGGAAATCTATTCTGCAAAGCATTTCGAGCGAAATGAACACAGTGATTTCCTCAGTTGCCAATGTTGCTGGCTCTACGGTATCTGCGATTGCTGATGTTGCAATTTCACTTGTGATCACATTCTATGTGCTAATTGGATGGCGTGAATTGAGCAGTCAAAGCAAACGGGCACTGTATGCCTACTGTAAGGAATCCGTTGCAGATAGAATTTGCCATATTTCGAAACTTGCACATGACACCTATGCGAAGTTTCTTTCTGGTCAGTGTGTCGAGGTTATGATTCTTGGAACATTGATCTTTCTTTCGTTTTCTGTTGCAGGGATTCCATATGCGGGGCTAACAGCCGTTTTAACTGCCGCCTTTGCATTCGTTCCTTATATTGGAGGATTTCTCTCCTGCGCTTTCGGCATTTTATTTACTTTATTGGCGGCTCCGAACAAGGCGCTCCTATGCTTGATCGTCTATCAGGCAACTCAGTTTGTTGAAAATCAGTTCATCTATCCGCACGTCGTGGGAAACAGTGTAGGGCTATCCCCGTTCTGGACGTTGTTGGCGGTTTTGCTGGGCGGTAAACTGTTCGGTGTCCTTGGCATGATCTTCTTTATTCCGTTAATGGCTCTTGTATCTCAGCTTCTACACGAATCAATCGAACGGCGGCTGCATACCCGCAAACCGGAGCTGTCCAATGTACAAAGCAACTCAGACGAGAATACAGACATATCTCAATGATGTAGCAGGCGTTCGAATAGTTTGTGCGTTTATTGACGATAATCGTCTGGATGAACAGATCCGCCAGGCAGTTCTTTCATTGGAAACAAAATGGACAGAAAAAGAAATTGGTTTTCAGGTAGAATTGGAGGAAGTTAAATATACTGCGAATGAAGGACTTTTTATGCATATCTGGATAAATCTTTTAGATAATGCGATTAAGTTCAGCCCTTCAAAGGGGACAATTACGATGTTTCTGAAACAAGAACAGGATTCTGTTAAGTTCATTCTGGAAGATGAAGGACCAGGAATAGAGGATGATGTAAAATCCAGAATATTTGACAAGTTCTATCAGGTAGA
>ENA-UESC01002884-UESC01002884.1-human-gut-metagenome-genome-assembly--contig:-NODE-2884-length-9696-cov-6.637176_pt1 | contig 9696 bp, 7 predicted proteins | sample MGYA00242998_ERZ507999 | MGnify/ENA primary metagenome ERZ507999 (study PRJEB26167, sample SAMN06115465) | human gut metagenome | host: Homo sapiens | place: China:Hubei | collected 2016-04-27 | study... | reverse complement strand
ATATGGAACTCCATGCAGTTGACCCTATCCCAGCATCGACCGATAAAGAACTCCGTTATCAGAATCGAGCTGAGTCCATCACCCGAACATACCCGATTCTATGACATCGAGGACTGGCAAAAACTCTGGCACGACTTCGCAGAGGAGTTCGACAAACAAGTGATTACCGGTAAGAACGGAAAAGTCCGTTCTTGCCAAACCAATTTGGCTAATAGCAAATACTCGGTTTGGTTGCATACGGAATCCAAAGGTGAAGTCCCCCACCTCCATGCTGCGGTTTGCCGTTTGGATGAAGATGGAAATATCAACAATGACCACAATATTCATCTCCGGGCGCAACGTGCAGCAGAGCGAGTGGCAAAGAAACGTGGCTGGACGACTGCGGCACAAATCCGAAATCGCAACATCCCACAGGTGAACAAGGACTGTATGGAGGTGTTGAGAGCGATGCCGTCATGGTCATGGGATGAGTATAAGAATGCCCTTGCACAGAAAGGCTATACCGTGCATGAACGAGAGGACAAGCAAGGTATTCTCCGTGGTTATGCACTCGTGCATGGGAATACCAAATACAAGGCTTCAGAATTGGGAGTCGGCAGAAATCTTATGATCTCGAAACTTCCTACAACATGGAAGAAACTGCACCACCAGCCGACCACAACCATTAAGAACAATATTCCCCAAGTCGTCCAACAACCAGCAGAACATAAGGCTGTCCCTATTGACTACACCCAATATTGCGCAGACCGTTCAGACATGATTCCCTATACCCTTAACCATGAAGGCAAGGAATACCGATTCTATATTCCGGGAAAAGTGCTTGACTGTTTCAATGACGAGTTCGATTACAGGTTTGTTGCCAACTGTCAAGAGCTTACTGATATAGCGGTAGCTATTTTTGTTGGGCTACTTGATACGCAGAATGTTGTAACTGGAGGTGGTGGCGGAGGTTCGCAAAGCGACCTTCCGTGGAGAGACAAGGACGAAGACGATTTGCAATGGGCTCGCAGATGCGCTCGTGTTGCCAACCGTTCGTTAGGAAAGAAAACGAAAACAGGATTAAAACGATAAGCCTATGAAGCCGAACATGAAAAAGAAATTCGATTTTTCCGCTGAAATGAATGAAGCGGAATCCATAAAAGCCACTCCAAAGAATGAATATCTGGAGGAAGAGAAACGGCTACTCAAAGAGAACATCAAGGAACTTGCCAGCCTGAATGACAACGTGCATTATATAATTACAAATCTAATAAATCTGCTCGAATTTCTACGAGAGTACAAAGTGGCTATTGCACAAGGGACGCAGGAACAGGCGGAAAAATTCGGGCAAACTGTCCTTGATAAGTTCCTTCACCAAATTCAAGACAAATGTAATGAAACTGAGCGAAAAATCCGTAAGGTTGACAGCCATATTTTCATACCATACACGATATTCTATATCTTGATTATCATACTGGTTGTCCTATTTTCTTTTTTCGCTAGCATCATAGTGGTCAATACGGAGATTTTGCACTCGGCATTGATTTGGAAGGCTGTTATTGGTTGTATTCTTATGGCTGTTTTGGGGATTGGTATAGCTGTAGTTATACAGAAGTTTTCGGATAGAGGCAAATAAACGAAAAGTCTCAATCGGATAGGGATTGCTATCGGTTGAGACTTTATTCTGTATTGTGTCAAAAGCTAACTTTTACTCCCCTTGCTCTAACACCCCTCTGATTTGCTTATCAAAATCAGAATCAATCGGTTGAGTAAGATTAAAAATATCATATTCCTGTTCCGCCTTGGCTTTTGCCTGAACAGCAGAAATACGTCCTTTATCTGGCAAAATCTGATAATCCATAAATGAGAGGAACTTAGCTACACTTTCAGAGAATTGCTCCATACTGAAAGTGTTCCGACGTCTAATAAGGTTTTCAATATATTCGAAGAATGCTGATACAGCAAGTTCCAATTCCTTTATCTTTTTCTCTGGCAGATAGTTCTTTGCAACAGTAACATCCGATTTTAAGATACGTCCATTGGGAGAGTTCTTCCAAGTAGTCAAACCCATATGCTCTTTGGTATGATCCGCATTGTGATACACAATTTCGGCTGCCGTCTGCCCTGTAATTGCATAATGAAACCGATTCTGAATCATCGCATAGAAATCGTGTGTAGTTGGCGAGTCTTTGTCATAGTCAATGCTACACTCAGCATATATATCCGTAATCTTCTGCCATATCCTACGCTCACTGGCACGGATGGAACGTATCCGTTCAAGCAACTCCTGAAAATAATCCTGCCCAAACACCGTTTCACCTTGCTTCAAACGGTCATCATTAAGAACAAACCCTTTTTTAATGTATTCATTCAGGATTTTCGTAGTCCATTGACGGAAACGAGTAGCTTGTAGTGAATTTACACGATAACCAACCGAGATAACAGCATCAAGATTATAAAATTGTGTGTTATATATCTTGCCATCCTCGGCAGTATGTGCAAATTTTGCACATACTGAATCCTGCTGTAACTCAGCTGACTCAAATATATTTTTGAGATGCTTGGAAACAACCGTTCTATCCACGCCAAAAAGTTGAGCCATCGCCTTTTGGGTACACCAAAGGGTTTCATCCCTGATGATTACCTGTACCTTGCCTTCCTTTTCCGGAAAATTGTATAATATGAATTGAATATCTTTGGGCATATACTTATGTCTTAGCCTTCACAATTACTAATATTTTGCAAAATTCTAATATTATAAAAACTACAGATGTATCTTCCGAAAGTATTCTCCAGTTTACACATTACATTCTAATCTAACGACTCCGGTTCATCATCAGCTGAGTCAGTTGTACTTGCATCAAAAGTTAAAAATACTTCAAGAAAAGCCGTTTCTCTATAAAAGTAATTCGGATTATCAATCAATTTATCTTCCATAAAATGGAATCCCCAGTTGGCATACTCTTCCATTGTCTGCATTAAAGCATCAACCGCTTTACGAGGTGTTACTAAACCTTTATCAAGAGCTATGAAATCAAAATCGGTTTTAGCGACCAGCGCTGTAAAAATAAACTCCCTTAATTTGGGATAAGCTTTACGACCTTTTACGGAATCTATATTACCCCAATATTGAATCGGCTGTCCCAAAGATTTGATTTTTGTACTGTCATCAATGAGTTTTCGTCTTTGATCATAATATAGTCCAATAAAGAATGCTATAATGAAAATCTCATAACCAGCACCAAACAACTTTCCTTTGGCATCCCCCAGATTAGTAACGCCTTTCCCATAATCGCTGAAATTTTTGATTATAGATTCCTCATAACGTTTCTCCCAGTTAGGATTACGTCTTGCCCACACATCATATAGTTTCTCTGCCATAGCTTTATTTAATTTTTTCAGTTAATGTTTGAATTGTCGACAAATCTTCTTCATCGTAACCAGAAGCTTTCTGAATGCGATATACAGAACATGATAGTTGATTTATCTTATCAAAATCCAACTTACGAGTCTGTGTTTCTCGATCAAATTTCAACAGGTCTTTTGTAAATATAATACATTGTTTATCAATATCATCAATTATATTATAGAAAATATCCTCTTTGAAATCTCCGAACGAAGATGTCGGAGCGTCGAAAATCAAAGGATAATCTTCATCTCTCTTTAGCGTAGTGATATTAGAAATGGCAAAAAGAACAGACATATACATTGTCGTTTTTTGTGCGCCACCCGGATTAGCTATTATAGTATCATTTGAGCTATAAAGATTTATTTTAGCAGATCCGTCAGCTGTTCTCTTTATTTTAATAACACCACGGAAATCATCTGCGTTAAGTTTTTTTAGATATATATTAGCCTGTTCTTCGAGGGTCCTAATAAATTCTTCTACATTTCTATCCTTTGCCGCCTCAAATGCCTTCATTATTCGCTCAAGCGTAATATGGACCTTCTGATAGACTCTTACAATTCCATTAGACGGAACTATTTGATTCTGCTTATCTTTTAACTCCTGTTTCTGCATCTCGAGTTCTTCAAGTCTGCGTTTAAGGTCTTGAAGGTCTAATGACGCTCTTTTACTACTGTCAGATAGCCCTTTGAAATCCTTAAAGTTTTTGATAAGCATTTCCTCTGTTAAATCAGGAGTTTGAATAAGCAGTTGCATTTTTGAGTCCTCAGCCTCTGTCAAGTCTTTATTTACTTTCTCCAAGTCCTGCTTTCTGGTTTGTACAAAAGATAGTCTGTCGGCAATAACAGTTGCTAACTTAGATAATTCTTGTTCTGTATCACCACTTAATTGAATACTCCGAGTATGGAGTTCATTTATATATGTGTTTTCAAAAAGTGGTTTTATCGGGGCTTCTTGTTGTTGCGCAGATTTCGATTCTTTACGAATATGCTCCAGATATTCATTAAGTTTGTTGACCATAAAGTTATAGGCCTCACTCCCTTTTTCTGCTGGACGACCACAAACTTTGCATATCTCATCATCAATCATCTCCTGCATCGTTTCTTTATCAGGGAGATTCCATGGGAGAGGAGTCGCATTATTGGCTAGTTTTTGAATCTCTCTAATCGCTTCTAACTTCCCTTTCTCAATAGCTATACGTTCATCTTCTGCCTTCTGCAATTTACGTTTCTCTCTGCTAAGAGCCGATACTTTTTTCTGATATTCACTTAAAACAGAAGGATATGCACGAAGAATCCACATATCATCAAGCAACATGGCATTATAATCCAAATTAATATAGCCCAGTAGTCTACGTTGCTCATTTTTTTTCTGTTCAATTCGGGCATTTATATCTTGTAGGTTCTCACAAGCATCTTGGTTCTCCTCCAAAATTTTCAAACGAGTTTCATAGTCTGATACAGCTTTCTCTTTTGTACTAATATCATGTCGCACATCAGAAATCTCTGACTGCACTTTACCCAAATCAAATTCAAGCTGTTTAATAATTGCCTCTTGTTTTTTGTCTTTTCTTAATTCTTTAGTAACTAAATTGTCAGACTGTTGCTCAAAATATGAGGTCATCTCGACAAGATTATCGAATTGCTTGATTCCAGAGAATGTATCAACAAGTGTTTTGAGTGCCGTATTATTATCGAACACATTTAATTCCCGTTCTCCTTTAAAAAGGCAATAACGACGAATAACTGTATCAAAACATGATTCCAATAATATCTTTCCATCTCGATTATGTCTTTCCGAACCAACTATCTCATAGCCAACGAAAGAAAAATCTCTTGTTTTTAGGAGGTTATCGGATGTTTTTTCAAAAATGAATTTTTTACAAATTTCTTTTTCACCTCCATGTTCAAAGGTCATCGTGACAGAAACCTCATCACAATCACCCAGCCCTATTTCCGCTTTACGCATTTCAGAAATATTGCTTTCACTTTTATTGTCTTTGCTGGTGTCAAACAACCATTCAAGAGCTTCAAAGAAAGTGGTTTTGCCATCGCCGTTATCACCAATAACTAGAGTAAGACCGTCTGATAACTCAAAACAATTTTCACCGTAATAACTGCGGAAATTCTTAATAATAATCTTATTTAGTTTCATATATTCGAAATCAAGAAGTTAGACACCTGAGTGTATATTTCCTTTTGAGTATATTGATTTTCATTGCCATCAATAATCATCGCAACAGCTCGTATTGTGGTATTTTCTGAATTGAGAGCATCTACAATAGTCTCGTCTCCAGTTGGTATATACTCTCCTAACTCGGCCAGTTTGGGATCGGCCAATACTGCTTGCAGTATTCTGTCTCCATTTGTATAATGAGTAGCCATAATGATATTAGTTAAATATTGAAATCTGATATTGGTTTAATACATCATCTAATGCATCCAATGTGTCATTACAATTTTCAGAAAGCAACGCAAAATCTCGAACACGGTTTATTTCAGATGAAACTAAACTCTTCTCCAACTCATAGCAATCTGGATCAAAGTTTATCTGTGGAATCACTACTAAATCGTGAATAATAGCAAACCGTTTGTCGTTATGTGTTCGCAGTACACGCCCCCGACGTTGAATAAATTGTCTGGGATTTCCAGTACTTGCACAGAAGATTGCAAACTCGCTTCGCGGAACGTCAACACCTTCATCCAAACATTTCATGGAAGTTAATACATCGATATTTCCTTTTGCAAAATCAGCCAATATTGCATCACGGTCGGTGGATTCTGAGGTAAATTGACGTACAACAATATGCGAATCAACATCTCTTACGATTCGGGTATATTCGTTAATCAGATGAATGGTGTCTTCGTCATCTTTGATTCGTTCAATCGTATCAAAGACATCTGCACCTTGATCATCGGGTTGATTCCCTTCCGGGACGTATACTAACGTATATTTTAATGAACCTGTTTTCTCTCGATGTTCTTTTAAAATATCTTCAAATATGCTCTTTTTATTTTCTGCTTTATGTATAATCTGCTTCCGTTTAAGCAAAAGCCGTTTTAATATCTCGCGGCTATCATCATCTTCTCGATTGATTATTTTTGCAATCTTCTTCGACAATTCAATGTATTGAATCATCTCCTCATTTGTCAGTTCAACTAAATGTGGATAGTAATAATATTTGCACAATGCTTTATTCCTAATAGCCTCTGCCATTGAGTATTCGAAAGTATATATTCCATTGCAACCAAAGAAATCCATTAAGCGAGCATTACCTTCTTCATCAAACTGACGTTCTGGAGTTGCAGACAAACCAATTCTTCGTGAATACTTTATATCGTTAAGACGTTTAGCAATGAGTCCAGCTCCCATATTATGGGCTTCATCAGCTATGAACAATAATTTGTTCTTCGGGAACTGATTTAATTCTATGAAATTAGCCGGTCGAATAAAGGATGCATATGTGGAAATTATCACATAAGATTGCTTATTGTCTGGATTTGAGAGCTCCAACATCCTTATATTTGCCAATGAGGTTTGCCATCCACTATATTTAGAGCAGACTTTAATTACATTGGTAAAGTTAAATTTTGCACACTCTTTTTCCCATTGGTCTACAAGGGTGATTGTTGGAACCAGTATAAGGGCTTTATAATAACCTAATCTTTTATAAATTTCAAGTAGGCAGTTTAATGAGGTAATAGTTTTACCAGTACCTGTTGCCATTGCAAACAGGCCTTTCTGTTTGTTGGCTTTCCAATTCTCAAAAGCCTGAATTTGATAATCTCTTGGACCAGATGTATATGGGAATTGCGGTTCATTGCTCCGTATAACAGCAACCCTATATTCAATCTCTTTGAGCTTATCCAGAATGACCTCCAAACGCTCTTTGGAATTATCCAATGCTTTGATTATGTGTTTGGAAATACTCTGCTGACGATGGTTTCTTAATATATTGTATTCCGCTTCAAGCAATTCAGACATTGACTTATCAGGAAAGCTATCTGTAATTCTAGTTTTAACCTTATCTATTGATAAATAAACAACATTGTCATCCTTTTCTTGGAATACGTTTTCAAAATCTTTTCTAATCGCTTCAACCTTCGCAACCTCAATATTCCCATCCCAATCACATGAGACAGTCAAGCTTTCGATATTATCTACGAGTGCTGTTCGTGAGAAATTACACGAACCATCAAATCCAACTTTGTTAATACCATCGTAGAAAATGCCAGATTTAGTATGAGAAATCCCTATACCGCTTTTAGGAGCAATGATTTTAACTTCAAAGCGGTTATGACGTATAAGCCAAGCTAAACAATCAAAAAAATGTCGATCCCTTTCTGATAATGTGTTTTTAATCTTTTGAATATCAAATATGTCAAAAAATGGCATTTCAATATCACCGGTTCCTGCTGCAATGGCGTTTTTATCTTCATCTGTCAAAATATCATTGACAATGAGCCGCATTTTGCCCCCATTATAAAGGAATACAGCAAACCCATTTGCGAGTACGCTTATTGCCGACGAAGAAAAGAATCCAAGCATAAGGTCAAAATGCGTTGCGTTACATAGACAATCAGAGAAGAAGCCTATTGGTTCCCACTCTGTACGCGACTTATAACGCCGATGTTCAGGCCATATGATATCTGTCTTAAGCATTATGTATAGATATGTTATTTAATCTTGTTATTGCATCCTCCATTGATATATTATGTACTGCTGCATATTTTGTTTTTATGGCAACTTTCTCTTTATTTGTTAATATATCATGATTATACATATGCATAAATAGATATTTCACCAAAGACTGATTTCTCATAACCATTTTATGAGTTATTGGATTCCAAATTACTCTATTCCAAGGTTCTGAAGATACAGTCCTATCAATATTTCTAAATTGTTCCATAACCCTAATAATACCATGTTCTGGGCCTCTCATTGCAAGCGTTGCTATTGCAGAAATGAATGGATAGAGTGAGATTGGTCTAAAAAATATATTACCACCATCATTTGGATCTCTATATTGCTCTGCAGCATTAAGTGACGTGTCTTCTATATAATTTTCAATTTCTGTAAAGCAAGTATAAAATGCGCTCCAAAATTCTACAAGGAAATCATAAAATCCTGATATTGTTTCATCATTTGGCCGAACTCTTAGATAATCTTTTAATCTTCCATTTGAAATATTGCCTCCAAACTTATAATATTTTAGCAACTCTAAGTGGCAATCATATAGAGTCATTAATGTTGTAAAACATTTCTTGTCCCCAGATGGTATTGATTTAGAGTTACTAGCTTTTATCTTATCTCCGGTGAATAAAGGAAAATTCTCCAACATAATTCTAGTTGTGATTGCAACTATGTCATCCTCATCAAGTGCTATAATATCTCCTAATCTAACAGGTTTTGCATAGCGGTTAAGCGTTGAGAAAATCCTTCTAGATTTTTCCATACCTTCGGGGGTATTATTATGCCCTATCAAAATAACACTTATCGTTTCAGATGCAATTTCAGATTTTTCTCTTAAGGCTGCTTTTATTCCTTCTACACGATGCTGTCCATCAACAGGAAAAATTTTTTCATCTCCATTAAAATGTAAAACTCCTACATTATGATACCACTCTTCTTCTAATTCGTACCTTATTTCAGTCCACACGGGTAGACCATCATATACAGCTAGCACCAATGAATTAAAGAAATGATCATCTCTAGTCAAAATGTATTGCTTTATTTTAATATAATTATCAGACACAGAACGCTGTATCTCCTCTTTCAGAGATGTAGACGTATGTAATTCGGAATCAACTCTTTTAACAAGTTGATTGATTTGTTGAAACGTGAGATTTGCTATATAGTATATAGTTTCTCCTATTTTTCCTTTTATTGCAGGTATCTTCATATTCTATCATTCAAATGCAGGAACACTATCTTGTATATCAACTTGATCTGGGATTACTTCGTTATATTGAGGAAGTATTGCTCTAATCAATTGAATTTCATTATTTTTTATTCTTTCATTATTTGTATCTGGATAATATCTATAATATAAATGTTCTTTCCATCTACTAAACATTTCCACTATTAAATCCCGAGTATCCTTATAGTATTCTCTTGCACGTTTCCTAATATGTTGCGTCTCTGTAAATTGGCATCTGCCAATATAGAGAATATAATTTTCTATAAATGATAAATTTAGTCCTTTTATATAAAATACATAAATACCACCAGTATCATTCGGCAAGTTCTTTATGTCATCTGACAAATCATCATTCGATTCATTTAAATATTTGATTTCGTCAGACCAGTTA
>ENA-UESC01002880-UESC01002880.1-human-gut-metagenome-genome-assembly--contig:-NODE-2880-length-9710-cov-4.863179_pt1 | contig 9710 bp, 5 predicted proteins | sample MGYA00242998_ERZ507999 | MGnify/ENA primary metagenome ERZ507999 (study PRJEB26167, sample SAMN06115465) | human gut metagenome | host: Homo sapiens | place: China:Hubei | collected 2016-04-27 | study... | reverse complement strand
CATTTTTCACGTAATTTACATTCATTTTTTGGTAGTTATTACCACAGTTTCAAAGATTTTTTTCGAAAAATTTATTACAGAAAATATTGCCTATTTCTGATAGTAAATGTATAATTTAATTATCACATAAGAAAGGACAAATACTATGGCTACTATTAAGGATATTGCCGCCCGGCTGGGCGTGTCAATCAGCACTGTTTCAAAGGGATTAAATGGTGCCAGCGATATAAGTGAGGAGCTTCGTCAGACAGTTTTAGACACTGCTGTCGAAATGGGCTACAGCACAAAGCGCTCCAGAAAGGTAGAAAACCGCAAGCTGGCTCTGTTTATTGAAAATATGAACTACGAGTCTATCGATGAGTTCGGATATGATGTAGTGCTTGGTTTCAAACAGAATGCTTTTAAGCACAAATGGGACGTGGACATCATCCCTGTCACACCTCAGCTTCAGGCAGAAGAAAAATATGATACATATATATTAAAGAATGGCTATTGTGGCGCATTTCTGGTAGGTTTTGCTCTTCACGATGAATGGATGCAGCAGCTCAAAAATACTACAATGCCTACCGTTTTGTTTGATAACTATATAGAAAACAATCCCAATGTAGCCTATGTAGGCACCGACAGCTACGAGGGCATTGACATGGCTGTAAAGCATCTGCACAATCTGGGCCATAAAAAGATTGCCTTTATCAATGGTTCTCTTTTTTCCCTGGTTTCGGATCAGCGTCAGGAAGCCTTTGAAAACTCTATGCGCAATGCCGGTCTTGAAATCTACCCGGAGCTCATGGGACACGGCTACTATATTCCTGAAACCGCACAGTATTACGTTTCAAATTTTATTGCAGCAGGTGCCACCGCTATCCTCTGCGGAAGCGACACTATAGCAAAGGGTGTTATCTTAGAGTGCCAGCTGCACGGCTTCAATGTGCCAAATGATATAAGTGTGGTCGGATTTGACGATGTCAAGTTTGCCGCAGCCCTTACCCCTCCTCTTACCACTGTCAGACAGGAGTGTAATGATCTGGGCCGCTGTGCATATATTATATTGAATTCGCTCATTCACCATATTCCAATCAGCCGCACACAGCTACGTCCAAGGCTGATTGAAAGAGAATCTACTGCACGAGTTTCCACCGCACATGCTGCTGAGGAATAGCCTGCATATATACCACCTTCCAAAGGAGGCAAAATTGTTCAAACGCAAACATGTAACCACTTTAATTACATATTCGCTGGTATTTTTCAGTGCAATCTCCATGACAGCCTGCTCTTTTTCGGATGTCTCTTATCTATTCAAGAGTCCCGCACAAAAGCAGGCTATTCTGCACAAATCACCTGCGTTTTGGGAGGATACCACAAGTGTTAAAGGAAGCAGCAACCTGTCTATCCTGCACAATGTCGCCTTTGAGGGGCAGCCATACAATGATACAAGACAGTTTGGTGATAACATCCTTATGGTAGGACAGGGCAGCTACAATAATTCCATCATAGAGACCGATGATCAATCTGTTCAGTATTCATTTGATGTATATAATCCCTGGTCCAATGAAATCACGGCAAGCCTCACTCACGACAAAACCGACTGTGATGACTACATGATAAAAGGTGACCGACTCTGGCTCATCAATTCCGATGCCGGCAGGGCAACAATCTATGATAAGGATTTAAAGGAGATAAAAACCTGCAAATATAATCCTGAGGACTATGATGGCAATTGCGATACATCAGATTCTGATGATGGCGATGTGCCGAATCCCGGCAATTATTATGATGTCTCACAGATTGCCACCTCCGCTGACGGAAAATACGCTCTCGTGTCAGGTGTCACACCCGATACCTACAAATATGCAGTCTCTGATATAAGGATTGACGATAACACAGTGCTTTCAACCTACGAAGGACAAAGTTTTTCCATGTCATGTGTCGACTCAAAGGGCTTTGTAATCGAGGCAGATACGGCCAACAATATCTGGAACTATCATTCATCCGATGGAGAAAACAGCTTTTTTTCACTGCCGGATGTGGTGGATGTGACTTTGGCAGAGGATGGTGACATGCTCATACGATGCCAGGATTTATCCTCGGACAACATCATCAGTTACTATAAATATTCACCCGCCACCGGTGTCAGTTCATCCTTTTCATACAACCTGGCAACACGAAGCACAGGCAAAATGTCCGACAGCTCATCCGACTCTGCGGCAGCCGATACCAAGACCTACTGTTCTGCCAACTCGGTATATCTGCCTGATGCAAACTGTGTGATGATGCTTTTGTACACAGCGCAGTGCAACCCGGAAATTCTCATCTGGTCACTCGACAAGGGCAAGAATGACAGAAAAGCCGAAATCACGTCATACAATGACTGTGATACACTGCTACAGGCCTTACGCGATGATGGCTCATATGTATCCCCATATTCTGCCATAGACTCCTCTGACAGTACCGATGAAAATCAGGAGGCTATGGAGGAGGCCGGGAAGGATTCTGACTACAATACATACGGCGATGAGGTCACTCTGATCTCCGACACCGCTTCATATGACTGGGGTGATTTATCCGACATAAATGCACGTATCACAGCGCTTGAACAGAAATACGGCTTTTCCATATATTTCGGGCCTGAGGTGCCAAAGAGAATTGATTACTACGATATCCATCAATTTAAGAACAAGGATAAGCTGTCGGTCGCTCTGGATTCGCTTGAGGAAATACTTGGCTGTTTCCCTGATGACTTTTTCACACAGCTGTGTTATGGCGATATAAGAGGCATGCGAATCTATCTGTGCGGTGATATTTCATCAGGCCACTCAGATATGATAAATGAGCCAAGCGGCTTCGTAAATATAATAAACAACCACAATGTGATGGTTCTAAACTGCAACTACAGCTGGGATTTCAGCTACACTGTAGGCCATGAGATTTCCCATCTGATTGACCAGAGACTTACATTCATACACACCTACGATGAAAAGAGCGAGTTTTCTGAGGGGAAATGGAACAGCTTTAACCCTGACAGCTTCTCTTATGATGATAGCTACGCAAACTACAATCCGGATGATCCATCGAACCACATATCCGGGTATTTCATTGATTCCTACGGCATGACCTTTGCAACAGAGGATCGCTCTGAAATATTCGGAACCGCGATAGATGATTATATTAATGGCATCTATGATGATGCAAGATTCACAGATGATTCGCCGATACGAAACAAGCTGGACTACTACAGCAGATGTATCCGCGATGGCTTTGATACAAAGGGCTGGCCTGATACGATGGCGTGGGAGTCTGTGCTTACCGCCACCGGGGCGCAGTCCGATTAAATGATAATTTCAGAATAACACAAAAACCTCAAGTCATACGACTTGAGGTTTTTTAATGGGCAGAGATGGATTCGAACCATCGAAGCAAGTTGCAGCAGATTTACAGTCTGTCCCCTTTGGCCACTCGGGAATCTGCCCATGTATTCAATTACGATACTTGCATAGTTTATCACAATAGATGTGATTATGCAAGCATATTTTATCGTAACCAAATTATTTTCTTTAATACGTGGATTGCGCGCCTGGGACGATACTTTGGTGGGGGATTGATGCCCTCGCTTTCGCTACGCTACGCTGCTAAGAGTCTGTAGGAATTATGCTTTTAATCTTTCTATGACAGACGAAACCGGCTTTTATGCGCCGTCCATGGCGCATAACGCCTTGCCCAGCCGTCCATGGCCGGGCATTTCTGCTCCTCTAAGCATAATTCTGACAGACTCTAAGCAACTTCTCTATGCGCTCCAGTAAGGGCATCAATCCCCCACCAAAGCACCATCCCGGGCACACAATCCCTTACTTTGTAGCTATAATATAGAAATTAAAAAAGACAGCCTGCGATCGGCTGCCTTTTAGGAGAAGGTATTTTTACTATGGGGTATAGCAAAAACTATATAATGTATTGGGGGGTTTTTACGGTTATTATAATATCACGGTTATAACGATAAGTGTTCACAAATTGCATAAAAATCGTAGTTTGTTTTTATGCAATTTGTATAGTACTTTAGTTATATTTAATATTTTTCATATAGTGATTCTGCACAAAAGTATAGTTATTTTTTAAATATTATGTCCAACTGTTGTTTTGCTGTCCTCGTCAAACAGTGCTTCAAACTCATCTCTTGTGATTTTCTCCTTCTCAAGAAGAAGTGCTGCACATCTGTCAAGCACATCGCGGTACTCTGCTATCATGCTCTTTGCCTTGTCGTACGACTCGTCGATGATACGCTTTACCTCGACATCGATTGCCGATGCTATGCCCTCGCTGTAGTTCTTTGCATGGGCGAGGTCTCGTCCGATGAAGACCTCCTCCTCATCATCGGCATAGCAGATAAGACCGATATTGTCTGACATACCGTATTTGGTAACCATCTCGCGCGCAAGCTTTGTAGCCTGCTTGATGTCCTGTGATGCACCTGTAGTGATATCGTCAAACACAAGTTCCTCTGCGACACGACCGCCTAAGTCTACTACGATTTCCTGAAGCATACGTCCCTTTGTGTTGAACATCTCATCCTTCTCTGGCAGAGGCATGGTGTAGCCTGCTGCGCCTGCTCCTGTAGGGATGATTGAAACCGTGTATACAGGTCCCACATCCGGAAGCAGATGGAAAAGGATTGCATGTCCTGCCTCGTGGTAGGCTGTGATGCGCTTTTCCTTGTCAGAGATGATACGGCTCTTCTTCTCAGCTCCGATACCAACCTTGACGAAGGATTTTCTGATATCATCCTGTGTGATATATTCTCTGTTTTCGCCCGCTGCACGGATTGCTGCCTCATTCATCAGATTCTCAAGGTCTGCACCTGTGAAGCCTGCTGTAGTCTGTGCAATCTGCTTTAAGTCTACATCCTCTGCAAGAGGTTTTTTCTTGGCATGGACACCTAAAATTTCTTCTCTGCCGCCCACATCCGGTCTGCCTACTACAACCTTTCTGTCGAAACGTCCCGGACGCATGATAGCAGGGTCAAGTATATCCACACGGTTTGTGGCTGCCATGACGATAATGCCCTCATTGACACCAAAGCCATCCATCTCGACAAGCATCTGGTTCAATGTCTGCTCACGCTCGTCGTGTCCGCCGCCCATTCCTGTGCCACGGCGTCTGGCTACTGCATCAATCTCATCGATAAATACGATACAAGGCGCATTTTTCTTGGCATCCTCAAACAAATCTCTCACTCGTGAGGCTCCGACTCCGACGAACATCTCCACGAAATCAGATCCTGAAATGGTGAAAAACGGTACCCCTGCCTCTCCGGCTACTGCCTTGGCAAGGAGAGTCTTACCTGTTCCCGGAGGTCCTACAAGAAGGACACCCTTTGGGATTCTTGCTCCAAGTCTGGTGTATTTTCCCGGATCACGAAGGAAATCAACTATCTCTGCAATCTCCTCCTTTTCCTCCTTTAGGCCTGCTACATCAGAAAACTTGATATGGTTCTCCTCCTGTGTAGTGAGCTTCGCACGGTTCTTGCCGAAGTTCATCATCTTGCCACCGCCGCCCTGTGCTGCTGCGTTGTTGTTCATCACTGCAAAGAGTATGAACATGGCTCCGAATACCAAAAGATACGGAAGCAGTGTCATAATCCAGCTCTCAGCCGGAACATCCGCAACTGTATAGTCGGTGTACCCTGCTTTTGTCATGGTCTTTTCGATATTGTTTACATCTGATACATAAAGCACCTTTGATGTGCCATCCTTGAACTTCACCTCAAGACTTCCTGTCGGTATCTCCCTGTTTTGCACTACCTTTACGCTCTTCACCTGATTCTTGTCAAGATCCTTCTCGAACTGACTCTGTGTGTAAGAGTTTGATGTAGCCCCGGCGCTCAGCCAGTACCAGATGCAGATTACTGCAAATACAATGATAATGTATACGCCTATTCCGCGAATACCGCTTTTTTGTTTATTCAATTTACTTCTCCTTTTTATTTTATTTCGCCCTCGACGAAGCCGATGTAAGGCAGATTTCTGAACCTCTGATCATAGTCAAGGCCATAGCCTACCACAAACTTATCAGGAATCACAAAGCCCACGTAGTCTACATTTACATCATCAACCACACGGCGCTCAGGCTTGTCCAAAAGTGTACAGATTGTGAGACTCTTCGGGTTTCTTTTGGCAAGGAGCTTTGAAAGCCTGCTAAGAGTATTTCCCGAATCAATGATGTCTTCTATGATGATGACATTCTCTCCCTCGATAGAATGCTCAAGGTCCTTTTTAATCTTGACATCGCCTGATGACTCTGTGCCTGAGCCATAGCTGGATACCGACATGAAATCCATAGTCATAGGCAAATCAATTCTCTTTGCAAGCTCAGTAGTAAAGAATATTGAGCCCTTGAGTATGCAAATGAGATATACTGACTGTCCCCTGTATTTTTCTGTGATTTGCGCTCCAATCTCTGCAATACGCTTATTGAGCTGCTCCTCTGTCAGGTAAACCGAAATATCATATTTTTTTGAAAAATCCATTTTGTTTTCCTCCGTAAAATGTGATCTTAAGTACTTTTCCTGTCTGTGGTGTGACAAGTGCGCTGCAGCCGGATCTGTATCCGATAATGGCATGCACCAGTGATTCATGGGCTATAAGCCACAGCCCCGCTCTCTGCTGTGCAGGAATTTTATCACCTGTAAATACCTGCTTCAGCTTCTTATGATGGCCCTTGTCATCCACAATTATATAGTCACCGGCTTTTCTTGTTCTTATTTCAAAGCCTTTCTTCATCTTATCATAATCAAACCATTTCGTATATGGTTTTTTGGGAATTTCGTCCATTTTACCATTAAAATCTTTTATACAAAGTGTGACATATGAGCCATCTGCCGAAAGCTTTATGTTTTTTTGCGCTCCCGTGGCACTCAGTGCCTCAAGCTCTTTTTGCGTAATGTGAATTTCTTCTTTTTCATCGTCACACCTTTCGGCGAAGAGTATCACATCGCCAAATGATTTTTCTGCAATAATTCCATATGGCAGATTGATTTTTCTGCCCGACTGCTGCCCTGCAAGCTTCACAAGTGCACTGATATGTGTGCTCGTGATGTCCTTGAGCCGCCCTGATGCCAGATGTATACACTCGCGCGCCACTCCGCTTTTTAATGCCGGATGCAGACTCTCAAAGCGACTGATTTCAAGTATCACCCTGCCTTCTTTTTTTGAAACCATGCTGTCACACGCCTCTTTTAGCTGCTGCTCGTAAAAATCATTCATCACCGCAAGCTGTCCTGCACTCTCATTGATATGCTCTATCGCCCTGTCATTAATCTGCAAAAGCAAAGGAAACACATCATGGCGCAGCTTGTTTCTGGAGTATGCTGTGTCAGCGTTTGTGGCATCGGTGACAAAAGCCTGTCCGTTTTCCTTCAGATATTCCTCTATCTGTGCGCGTGTTGCTGATAAAAGCGGCCTGATATAGGTGACACCGTTCTTCACGGAAACCGGATGCATGCCGGCGAGTCCTTTCGCTCCGCTTCCGCGAAGCATCTGAAAAAGAACTGTCTCTGCGTTGTCCTCCATATGGTGCGCAACCGCAACGACTGCCTGCCTGCTGTTACCCTGCTTTTGGTCTGATGCATTGGCCGGTTCACAGGGATATCTGCCTGCCCCCTCTTCAAACGCCTCATAGCGCAATATCCTGGCGACTTCCTTTTCAAACGCTTCATAGCGCAATATCCTGGCGGCCTCCTCCAGCCCGAGTCCATGACTTTTTGCATATTGCGGTACATCCACAGAATGCACATGGCACGGTATGTTAAGCCTCTCGCAGAGATCTGACGCAAACCTCGCATCCTCCCTGCTCTCGGCTCCTCTGATGCCATGCTCCACATGTACTGCCTCCAGCGCAAAATCAAGCTCATCTGCGCACCGTCTTTTTATCTCATTTAACACCAGCAGAAGGCAGACGGAATCCGCACCGCCCGACAGCGCAACAAGCACCGTGCTGTGATTTTTTATCATTTTGTTTTCCAGAATATAATCTTTTGTCCGTCTAATCATTATTTTTCCCAGATTCCTATTGCAACTACCGTCATATCATCCATGGCGTATCCGCCTGTGTCAAGCAGCACCCTGTCCAGAATTTCCTGCGCCATCACGCCTGCATTGTCACTTTTGACGCCTGCGATGATATCCATAAGTTTCCCCTGTCTGTCCTTTACATGCAGATATTCTAGCACACCATCCGTCACCATGACAAGGAAATCGCCACTTTGAAGTGTATTTTTTGAATGTTTGCTCTCCTGCCAGACATCGACCCCTGCCGGGAGTGATTCATTTTCTATAACACTTACTTGTTTCCCTGATTTGATAAATGACGGTGCAGCGCCTGTTTTGGCCAGCTCAAGCTCACCTGTGTACATGTCTATTGTGGCAAAATCAACCGTGGAATAGGACTCCTCGCCCGCCGATATGACCATGGCAGAGTTCATCAGCTTTAGGGCACTTTCCCTGCTAAAGCCGGCCTCCAAAAGCTTTTCAAGCAAATCCACCACCAGTGTGCTCTCGGCCTGCGCCTGCTTGCCCGAGCCCATGCCATCAGATACACATACATGATACATGCCATCATCCAGCTGAAACATGCTGCAGCTGTCGCCATTTGCCTGAGAGCCGGTCTTTTTTTTGGTCGCCACCCCCGAAAGTGCATAGAACTGATTCTCCTCGTAAAGCACAATAGATGTCCTCTCATCGGATATTATTGAAACTGTCCCATGTGCCTGCCTGAGCTTCACTCCCATGGCGCGTGAAACCGCCTGCACATACTTTGAAATTTCAATCCCGCCATCTATCTTGGTGCAGACATCTGCCTTTATACATACCTGCTGCCTTGCGTTCTCATAAATATGGGCATTTTCCACCTGTATACCAGCCTCTTTTGTATAAACATAAACTCTTGAAAGACGCAGCCTTCTTTTTTTATCAATACATTTTTCAGCCCTGCACCAGCTATCCATGAGCTCTGCCATAGCGTCAAGCTGTGCGGCTATGACGCGTCTGTTTTCCGTGAGACGCCTGTACCAGGCTTCATTTAGCTCAATACGGGCAAATGCCTCTGTGGCGGCTTCCACCATGCGCGTATAGTGCGGGCAGCCATCCACATATCTGTTTTGCACAATTTCCTCTGTTTTCATACGTTTGCGCACTGCATCAGCAAGCATTTTTATACTGTCGGAAATCGAAGCCCCGCTTGTCCAGCACACACTGCAGCCCTCACAGCATGCACAAAGTCTCCCTGTCACCTCAAGCTGTATTTTCTCACTCTCATCAGGGATTTTATCTGCCGTACATTTTACAGCCATGACATTTGCAGTCGAAATAATGCCTGAAAGTCCAGAAACTGCTGTGGCAAATGCCTCCTCCCTGTCGGGCAGAAGTCCTGCTATGACCGGGTTTTCATTGTGCTCAAGAGCCCTTAAATATTCGCATGCTCTGCAAAGCACAAAGGCCATCGAAAACACAACAAGGCTCTCTGCTACCGACAACACTATCTCATCCGTATCCGGCCTTCCCAGAAATGTTACCGACAGATTCATCACCGCCGTGGCACAAGCTGCCACAACGGCTGTTGTCAGACATCCGTTTTTACTGCTTTTTCTCACAAATAGCCTTTCCCCAAAGTAAATCACCGCAATAATAAAGAGATACTTACATATCGACGGTATCGATATAAAG
>ENA-UESC01002874-UESC01002874.1-human-gut-metagenome-genome-assembly--contig:-NODE-2874-length-9748-cov-4.818530_pt1 | contig 9748 bp, 10 predicted proteins | sample MGYA00242998_ERZ507999 | MGnify/ENA primary metagenome ERZ507999 (study PRJEB26167, sample SAMN06115465) | human gut metagenome | host: Homo sapiens | place: China:Hubei | collected 2016-04-27 | study... | reverse complement strand
GTGAGGACGCCAGTGTTTCAGATAGCCGATCTGCTCGCTATCGTTGCAGGCGCCATCGCGGGCGCAATTGCCTTCCTTCCCTTTGTCTTTACGCTCAAGCCGGTTCTTGACGATAAGCAGAATGCGGACATGTTCAAGGGCATGGTGAGTCTGGCGGTCTCGGCAATCGCCCTGCTCGTCTTTACCTTGGTTGTGTTTGTGTTGTTCGGAGAGGCATTTCGCATGTTCCTCCTGGGCGAGGCGATCGGCTTCGTGGCCTTTATGGCCGCCTGCACGGTTCGCGTCGCCAAGGCGCTGCGAGATCCTCATGAGGTCGAAAGGTAAGTCGTGGAAATTTTTGAAAAGCTGCCTGATGAGATTAATCATCTGGTCAGCGAGTTCAGCTCCACCCCTGTCGTGGGCGATCTGAGCTGCGGCATCACGCAGTACTCGTTTTGGCTGATCGTCTCCACGATCGTGCTCCTGATCGTCCTGGCCGTGTTCAAGAAGAAACAGACCCTGGTTCCCAAGGGCTTCTTCGTCAACGGTTTCGAGTACATCATCGAGTACGTCGAGAACGATATCGGCAAGGGTGTCGTGGGTGAGAACTGGAAGAAGCACTTCCCGTTCCTGTGCTCGCTTTTCCTGTTCATCCTGATTAATAACATGATCGGCCTGATCCCGGGAATGAAGCCCGGCACCGGCGCAATCGGCTCCACCGCCGCACTCGCCATTTTCGCCTTCGTGTACTTCATCTACTACGGATGCAAGGCTCACGGCGTGATCGGCTACATCAAGAGCCTCGCCCCGCAGGGCGTGAGCTTCCCGATGAACGTGCTCGTGTGGGTCGTCGAGCTTTTCTCGACCTTCCTGCGCCTCATCACGCTCGCCGTCCGTCTGTTCTGCAACATGTTCGCAGGACACGTGGTCATGGGCTCGTTCGCCATCATGGCGAGCATGTTCATGCAGCCGCTGCTTCAGCAGGTTTCCGCGGCCCACGCCGTTGGCGCCCTGCCTTCGCTAGCCTGGCTTGCCATCCTCATCCTGATCTATGCGATCGAGCTTGTGGTCGGCGCCATCCAGGCTTACGTCTTCACGGTCCTTACCGCCGTGTATGTCTCCGAGGCAGAGGAGGTCGCGGAGGAGGAGTAGTCTTCCGTTCGCGCCTTAAAGGTAAGGCAATTCATTAAACCGCCGGTGCCCGTACCCATGGAGCCCGGCAGTTATAAAAAGGTTATCCTGCGTGAAATAAGACACGCACGACAAAGGAGGAATCGTGGGAGTTATCGGTTACGGTCTCGGTGTTATCGGCGCTGGTCTTGCTATCGGCCTGTCTGCTCTGGGTGCTACGGGTGCTATGGCCCGTCAGCCTGAGGTCCAGGGCCGCGTGTTCACCGTCTTCATCATGGGCTCCGCCTTCGGCGAGGCTCTGGCTCTGATCGGCTTCGTTGTCGCGCTGATCGTTAAATAGCACGGAGCGTCAAGTATGAATCTTTCATCCCAGAAGAGCGCGATCGCACTCTCCGCGTCCGCGGCCGCGCTGCTCATGCCGGTTTCCGCGTTCGCCGAGGACGGCGCTGCCGGTGCGGACATCCTCATCCCTAAGATGGCGGAGTTCATCCCGGCGCTTATCGCCTTCCTGATCATCTGGATCGTGCTGGCCAAGGTCGCCCTGCCGGGCATCATGAAAACCATGGAGGAGCGCGGCAAGAAGATCGAGGAGAGCCTCGACGAGGCCGAGAAGACCAAGCAGGAGGCTATCGCCAAGCGCGCTGAGTCCGACTCGATCGTCACCGACGCCCGCCGTCAGGCTGCCGACATCGTCCTCGAGGCCCGTAAGGACGCCGAGTCCGAGCGCGCCCGTATCATCGAGGCTGCTCACAAGGAGGCCGAGGAGATCATCGCCAAGGCCCATACGACCGTCGAGGACGAGCGCAAGTCCATTTACGCCGGTGCCGCGAGCTCCATCGCCGACCTGTCCGTTGCCGTCGCCACCAAGATCGTGGGCGAGGCACTCGAGGACGATGCCGAGCAGAAGAAGCTCATCGAGCGCTACATCCAGGAAGCAGGTAGCCTGAATGCCGACTAGCCGCTATCAGGACAAGGTGCTCGAGACCTACGCGCGCTCCCTTCTGGAAGCCGCTAAGGCCGAGAACCATGTGTTCGAGGACCTCGAGATGATCGAGCGCTTGGCTTCTGCCAGCCCCGAGATCATCGCCGTGCTCGACACCATGTCCAAGCGCGACCAGCTCGACCTTCTTCCCAAGGTGGCAGCTGCCTTTAAGTATGTTGCCGAGGAAGACGAGGATGTAGTGGGCGTGACCGTCACCACGGCGATCCCGCTCGACGACGAGCTGCGTCAAACCATCACTAAGAAATGCGAGCAGGACTTCGGCCGCAAGGTATTCCTTATCGAGCAGGTCGACCCGTCTATCGTGGGCGGCCTGGTGCTCGAGGCCCGCGGCGAGCGTCGTGACATTTCCGTCAAGACGCAGCTGCGCATCGCGCAGGAGACCCTCGCAAACTCTGCTAATTCGTACGGAGGTGAAGCCTAATGTCCGAAACCCTCAATGCCCAGGATATCGCCAAGAAACTGCAGGAGCAGCTCACGAGCCTCTCCGCGACGGTCGATACGCATGAGGTTTCAACGGTCGACGAGGTAGGCGACGGCATCGCGCGCGTCTCCGGCCTCAAGAGCGCCATGGCAGGCGAGCTTCTGGAGTTCAAGAGCTCCGATACCGGTGAGACCGTCTTCGGCCTTGCCCAGAACCTTGACCGTGACGAGGTCGGCGCCGTTCTGTTCGGTGCCGTCGACTCCATCAAGGAAGGCGACGAGTGCCGCACCACTGGCCGCATTATGGATATCCCCGTGAGCCGTGCCATGCTCGGCCGCGTCGTCAATCCGCTCGGCCAGCCCATCGACGGCCTGGGCGACATCGTCGCCACGCACCGTCGCCCCATCGAGTTCAAGGCTCCCGGCGTCATCGATCGTACCCCGGTGTGCGAGCCGGTTCAGACCGGTCTGCTCGCTATCGACTCCATGGTGCCTATTGGCCGCGGTCAGCGTGAGCTCATCATCGGCGACCGTAAGACCGGTAAGACCGCCATCGCCATCGACGCTATCCTCAACCAGCGCGGCAAGGGCATGGTCTGCATCTATGTCGCCATCGGCCAGAAGGCCTCCACGGTTGCCAACATCCGCGAGACCCTCGCTCAGCACGGTGCGCTCGACTACACCATCATCGTTTCGGCCACCGCTGCCGATTCCGCCCCTATGCAGTACATCGCGCCTATGGCCGGTGCCGCTATCGGCGAGTTCTTCATGTACAACGGCGAGGACGGCAAGCCCGCCAGCGAGACCAACCCCGGCGGCCACGTGCTCGTCATCTACGACGACCTGTCCAAGCAGGCTGTGGCCTACCGTCAGATGTCGCTGACGCTGCATCGTCCGCCCGGACGCGAGGCCTATCCTGGCGACATCTTCTACCTGCACTCTCGTCTGCTCGAGCGTGCCGTCAAGATGTCCAAGAAGAACGGTTACGGCTCCATGACGGCACTGCCGATCATCGAGACCCAGGACGGCGACGTCTCGGCCTACATTCCGACCAACGTCATTTCCATTACCGATGGTCAGATCTACCTGCAGTCCGAGCTCTTCTTCCAGGGTCAGCGCCCGGCAGTCGACGTGGGCATCTCCGTGTCCCGCGTCGGTGGCGATGCGCAGACCAAGGCCATGAAGCAGGTCGCCGGCAACCTCCGTCTGGACCTCGCTTCGTACCAGGAGCTCGCTGGCTTTACGCAGTTCGGCTCCGACCTCGACGAGGCTACTCAGAAGCAGCTGACCCATGGTGCTCGCATGACCGAGCTCCTGAAGCAGCCGCGTTACAAGCCGTTTGAGGTTGGCGAGCAGATCGTTACGCTGTTCGCTGGCAACGAGGGCTTCCTGGATGACCTGGAGATCGCCGACGTGCTGCCCTTCCGTGCCGAGCTCATCGAGTACATGGACAATGGCTTTGGCTCGCTGCTCGACAAGGTTCGCGCCAAGAAGATCGATGATGACACCAAGGCTGAGCTCTTGCGCGTCATCGGCGACTTCAAGCAGCAGTTCATGGCCAAGCACCATTCGGATGTTTCTGGATCAGAGGAGAACTAAGCCCCATGGCCAACCTTCGCGACATTAAGAAGCGAATCTCCTCGGTTACCACGACCAAGCAGATCACGCGCACGATGGAGATGGTCTCTACGGCCAAGATCCGTCGTGCCCTCGATCGCTCCAAGCAGGCCGAGCCCTATAAGGAGGCGCTGACCGACGTCATGTTGACGGTCGCCGGCGACGCCTCCTGTTCGGGCACCGATCCCATGCTGCAGAAGCATGAGAGCGTCAAGCATGGCCTGATTGTCGTTATTGCCTCGGACCGCGGCCTTGCCGGCGGTTTCAATACGACGGTGGAGCGCACGGCCGAAAAGCTCGCCGCTTCTTGGGCGAACGACGGCATCGAGTGCGAGATCATCGCGTGCGGGCGTAAGCCGGCCACGTATTTCCGTGACCGCGCAAACGTTGTCATGCACTTTGAGGGCAACTCCTCTGAGCCCGATTTCAATCAGGCCCGCATGATCTCCTCTCATATCTGCGATGCGTATCGTGCCGGTGAGCTTGACCGTGTCGAGCTTGTCTACCACCACGCCAAGAACCGCGTGGATCAGGAGCTTCGCGTCGAGCATCTGTTGCCGCTCGACCCCGAGATGATCGCTATGGCCCACGGTCCGCGTAAGAACGAGACCGACGCCCCTAAGCGCATCTCGTCCACGTTCGAGTTCGTGCCCTCTCCCGAGCATGTTCTCGGCAAGCTTGTGCCGTCTTATATCCTGACGGTCATCTACCAGGCCCTGATCGATTCGGCGGCTGCCGAGCAGGGTGCACGCCGCAAGGCCATGCACTCCGCGACGGAAAACGCCACCGCGATCATCTCGACCCTTACCCGCACGTATAGTCGCGTGCGCCAGGCTTCGATCACGACCGAGATTAACGAGATCGTCGGCGGAGCCTCAGCATTGGAGGAACAGTAATGGCTAATAACACCGTAAAGCTTGCGGTCGAGGAAGCCACCAAGAAGACGACTGCCGGTGATGGTCGCATCGTGCGAATCATCGGCCCTGTCGTCGACGTCAAGTTTGACGGCGCGGTGCCCCCGATCTACAACGCGCTCACGGTCGAGGCCGAGACCCCGATCGGTCATCTGAGCACGATCCTCGAGGTCGAGAGCCAGCTTCCGGGCGGCGTCGTCCGCACGGTCGCCATGTCCTCGACCGACGGCCTGCAGCGCGGCCTCATCGCCACCGATACCGGTGAGCCCATGAAGATGCCCGTTGGCCCCAAGACGCTCGGCCGAATTTGGAACGTTATGGGCAAGCCCGTCGACGGCAAGCCCATGCCCGAGGTGGAGGAGTTCTACCCCATCCACCATGCAGCGCCCCGTTTCGACGAGCTCACCACCAAGACCGAGATCTTCGAGACCGGCATCAAGGCCGTCGACCTGCTCGAGCCCTACATCCGTGGCGGCAAGACGGGCCTGTTCGGCGGCGCCGGCGTCGGCAAGACCGTTCTGATTCAGGAGCTCATCAACAACCTCGCCCAGGAGCACGGCGGCACCTCGGTGTTCACCGGCGTCGGCGAGCGTACCCGCGAGGGCACCGACCTGTTCCTCGAGATGAGCGAGTCTGGCGTTATCGACAAGACCTGCTTGGTCTATGGTCAGATGAACGAGCCGCCCGGAGCGCGTCTGCGCATCGGTCTGGCCGGCCTTACCACCGCTGAGTATTTCCGTGATCGTGGTCAGGACGTTCTGCTGTTCATCGACAACATCTTCCGCTTCTCCCAGGCAGGTTCCGAGGTTTCCGCACTGCTGGGCCGTATGCCCTCCGCCGTTGGTTACCAGCCCACGCTGGCAACCGAGATGGGCGACCTCCAGGAGCGCATTACCTCGACCAAGACGGGCTCCATTACCTCCGTCCAGGCTGTCTACGTCCCCGCCGACGACCTGACCGACCCGGCGCCTGCCACGACGTTTACGCACCTCGACGCCACCACGGTTCTTTCGCGTAGCATTTCGTCGCTCGGCCTGTTCCCGGCTATCGACCCGCTCGCGTCTTCCTCCGACGCTCTCGATCCCTCGATCGTCGGCGAGGAGCACTACCGTGTCGCCGTCAAGGTCCAGGAGCTCCTGCAGGAGTACTCCGACCTTCAGGACATCATCGCCATTCTGGGCATGGACGAGCTGTCCGAGGAGCAGCGCCTTACGGTCAACCGTGCCCGTAAGATTCAGCAGTTCCTCTCGCAGTCCTTCCACGTCGCCGAGAAGTTCACCGGCAACCCCGGTGTCTACGTCCGCGTCGAGGATACCGTCCGCTCTTTCGCCGAGATTGTCGACGGCAAGGCCGATGACCTGCCCGAGCAGGCTTTCCGCTATGCTTCCACGATTGAGGACGTGCGCGAGCGCGCCCGCAAGATGGGGGAGAAGTAGGTTATGCGTATCCGCATCGTGTGCCCCGTGAGCTGCGCCTATGAGGGCGACGCTGCGTTTGTGTCGATTCCGTCCACGGATGGCGAGTTTGGCGTCCTGCCTGCTCACTCCAGCGAGATCTGCACGATCGACCGCGGTTACGTTCGCGTTTCCGATAAGGCCATGGGCACTGTCGACCACACGTTTGCCGTGGCCGGCGGCTATGCCCAGGTTGCGGACGATGTCGTGACCGTTCTCGCCGAGCGCGCTTGCGATTTGGCGACCGTCGATGCCGACAAGCTTAAAGCTGATATTCAAGGTTTTGAAGAGAAGCTGGGTAATTTGTCGGAGGATGATGCACGCCGCGCCTACCTCTATAATTAAATCGCATGGTGTAAGCTCAAGCTTGCCCAATAGTCAAACGATTTAGCGTTCGACCATTTGCGAACACATCATGCCCGGGATGGCCCAGCCACCCCGGGCATGCTTTTTGAAAGGGTAGACCTTGGATATTATCCGCGTTGAGGGTGGCCACGCCATCGGAGGCTCCGTGCCCGTCTCGGGCGCCAAGAACTCCGCGCTCAAACTCATGGCGGCAACGCTTCTGGCGCCGGGCAAGACGACGCTGCAGAACGTGCCCGATATTTCCGATGTCCACGTGATGGGCAAGGTGCTCAAGGGCATGGGCGCTACGATCGATGTTCTCGACGAGCACACGCTCGAGATTGATACCTCTCAGGTCGATTCCTGGGAGGCCCCCTACGAGCTCGTTGCCAAGATGCGCGCTTCCACCGCCGTCATGGGACCCCTGCTGGGCCGCTTCCATCGCGCCAAAATTGCCATGCCGGGCGGCTGCAACCTGGGTGCTCGCAAGATCGATATGCATATTCTTGGTCTTGAGGCCCTGGGCGTTGAGTTCGATACCGCCCACGGTTACATCAACGCTAATGCGCCCCAAGGTCTGCGCGGTACCACCGTCACGCTCGAGTTCGCCAGCGTCGGTGCGACCGAGAACCTCATCATGGCCTCTGTGCGCGCACAGGGCACCACGGTTATCGACAATGCCGCCCGCGAGCCCGAGATCGTCGATCTCGCTAACATGCTCAACGAGATGGGCGCCAAGATTGTTGGCGCCGGTACGCCCGTCGTGACTATCGAAGGCGTGGAAGAGCTCCATCCCGTTACCCATCGCGTGGTGGGCGACCGCATCGAGGCCGGTACCTTTATCGTTGCCGGTGCGTTGATGGCCGACGATCGCGGTGTCGATGTCACGGGCTTTTGCCCCATTCACTTGGGCATGGTGCTCAAGAAGATAGAGCTCATGGGTATCGACTGCGAGCGCGTCGAGGATGGCGTCCATGTGAACCGTGCCGAGCGTATCAAGCCGGTCGACATCCAGACGCTTCCGTTCCCCGGTTTCCCGACCGACATGCAGGCGCAGATTATGGTGCTCTCCGCCCTTGCCGACGGCAGTTCCGTTATTACCGAAAACATCTTCGAGAATCGCTTTATGTTTGCCTCTGAGCTGGTGCGCATGGGTGCCGACATTCGTATCGAGAGCCATCATGCCATGATTCATGGCGTCAAGGGCTTCTCGGGTGCACAGGTTACCTCGCCCGATCTGCGCGGCGGAGCGGCCCTCGTCGTAGCGGGCTTGATCGCCGACGGGACGACCGAGGTTTCGGCTATCCATCACATCAAGCGCGGCTACGAGCAGTTTGTCGAAAAGCTGCAGGCGCTCGGCGCGCATGTCGAGCATGCTACCGTCCCCGATCCCGTTATCTACTAATACAGGTTGCCTATGTTTAATAAAAAGCCCCTCGCGGATACCACCACCCGAAGACCCTCAACTGGTGCGCAGGCCAAGATCTACAGTCGCGATAACGTGGCTCGCTATTCCGAGCGCGCTCGTCAACGTCGCCGTAGCCACACGATTCGTCACGTCGCGCTCATTGTCGTGCTTGGCGTGCTTCTGAGTGCCACTACCGCTGCCGGCCTGTGGTTTGCCACCATTATGGGCAAGCTCGGCGATTCTAATGTCATTACTGACAATCTGCGTCGGGTTCTGGTTGACACCGATGAGGCAAAGGATCCGTTCTACGTGCTGCTTCTTGGCACCGACGGCCGTCCGGGCGAGGATACGTATCGTGCCGACTCGATTATCCTGGCTCGCATCGACCCCACGCAAAAGCAGGCGACGCTCATTTCCGTTCCGCGCGACACCAAGGTCGAGTACAAGGGCGAGACCATGAAGATCAACGCCTGCCATACCGTTGGCGGCGCCGAGGCCATGGTCGAGGCGGTCAACGAGCTGTGCGGTGTTCAGATTTCCCACTATGCCGAGGTCAGCTTCGACGGAATGCAGGCGCTGATTGATTCGGTTGGCGGTATCGACATTAACGCAACCGATGATGTTGACGACCCCGAGCACCTGGATATTAAGATTACCGCTGGCCAGCAGCATATGGACGGTGCCACCGCCCTTACCTATGCCCGCTGCCGCTACACCTATGCCGACGGCGATTACACGCGCATGCGCCACCAGCGTCAGGTGCTTGGCGCCCTTGCCAACCAGATTCTCAATAACTTCGATGCCACGAAGATCTTTGGCCTGGTTAATTCGCTGTCCGATATGCTCGTAACCGATATGAGCGTTCAGGATATCGTGGCTACGGTCAATGCCATGCGCGGTATGGATGTCGACGGTATCTACTCGGCCAACCTGCCCTCGTACGCCGACGACAGCACCATGATCGACGGTGTGAGCTACGTCTTTGTCTACGAGGACGAGCTCAAGGAAATGATGGAGCGCGTCGATGCCGGCAAGGATCCCAATGGTCCCAACACCATGGGTCTTTCCGACGGTTCCAGCTCTACGATCGGTGACCTCAGCAACAACACGTCTGACGACTACGCAAACGGTACCGCAACCTCATCGGTCAGCTCTGACGATTCTGATGACTCAAGCGATTCGAGCGATTCGGACTACTACGAAGAGCCCACCGGTGACGGCAACGGCTACGAAGCCAACTACTAAGTTACGGCGTTTTACCAAACGCCGTAACGGCTCGACGCTGCGCGCCGCCCAAGGCGACAATTTGTCATTCAAAAGGCAGGGCATGACCAGAAGGTCAATGCCCTGCCTTTTTCATGCCAACTTGTTCGCCTTGGACGTCGCTCGCTGACGTTGGCTCAACCTGCGATGTTGACTGCTCCCCTTGTATCAAAAACCGCCCCGTCCTCTGTAGAGGACGGGGCGGTTTGTCTTT
>ENA-UESC01002866-UESC01002866.1-human-gut-metagenome-genome-assembly--contig:-NODE-2866-length-9767-cov-18.035913_pt1 | contig 9767 bp, 9 predicted proteins | sample MGYA00242998_ERZ507999 | MGnify/ENA primary metagenome ERZ507999 (study PRJEB26167, sample SAMN06115465) | human gut metagenome | host: Homo sapiens | place: China:Hubei | collected 2016-04-27 | study... | reverse complement strand
AAGCTGGACGTCAACGTCAAGCCCGCTGTCGGCGCTGAGTACACCCTGTCCACCTGCCAGCTGGACTTCTGCCTGCCTGCCAAGTTCCATCTGACCTACATCGACAAGGACGGCAGCGAGAAGACCCCCGTTGTGCTGCACCGTGCCATCCTGGGTTCTCTGGACCGCTTCATGGCTTATCTGATCGAAGAGACTAAGGGCCGCTTCCCCACCTGGCTGGCTCCCACCCAGGTCAAGGTTCTGCCCGTCAGCGAAAAGACGCTGGATTACGCCCGCACCGTTGCCGACAAGCTGACCGCTGCCGGTGTGCGCGTTGTGCTGGATGAATCCAATGAGAAGATCGGTTACAAGATCCGTGAAGCCCAGCAAGTTGACCGCGTGCCCTACATGCTGGTGCTGGGCGCTAAGGAGGCCGAGGCCGGCAACATCAGTGTGCGTGATCGCAAGGGCGAAACCACCACGCAGGAGCTGGATGCCTTCATCAACAATATCGTGACCGAGATCAAGGAGCGCCGCTACAACTAAGCGTTCCGCGGTTCCACCGAGCTTTACAGCTCCCGATTGCTTCCAGTCGGGAGCTGTTTTGGTATCAGGCCCGCAGATCGTTCATCATCAAGGTTGTTTACCATTCTAAGGAGGTGCAGCATTGAAACGTAAGTTTTTGACCCTGATCGCCGCCGTGGCTGCCGCCATGGCGCTGGCGCTTTCGGCGGGCGCCGAAGCCGCCACGCCGGAAACTGCCGGCAGCCTGACCCCGCTGATGCCCATGTTTGATACCGCTGACACCGGCATTGCCGAATACTCTGGCGATATCATCCAGGAAGACGCCGCAACGTATGACGCTTCTTATAACGCCAATGAGGATGTTGCCGCCAACGAGCGGGATGTTTACAACTACCTGACCGGCACCATGGGCATGAACAGCGCCGCCGCCAGCGGCGTGATGGCCAGCATGTACCGCGAATCCCGTTTTTATGTGGACATTACCAATGACTACGGCACCGCATACGGCCTGTGCCAGTGGTACGGCGACCGCTGGACCAATTTGCAGAACTACTGCAACAACAACGGCCTGGACTGGCATACCCTGTACGGCCAGATGCGCTTTTTGGAATATGAGCTGAACAGCCTTTCCAGCCTGCGCTCTTACATGTATGGTATCAGCAATGATGCCAACGGTGCTTATCATGCTGGGTACGAATGGTGCCGCGTGTATGAACTGGGCGGCAACACCTCTGATACCACCCGCTGCGATTCCCGCGGAACGCTGGCGCGCGATACCTTCTGGCCCAAGTACCAGAACGGCAGCACCGGCGGCTATACCGGCTGGCGCAGCGAGAACGGCCGCGATTACTGGTATGAGAACGGCGTAAAGCAGGGCACCACAGGCCGCGGCAAGGAAATTTATGATTCCGGCAGCAACGCCTGGTACTGGCTGGATGCCAACCAGGGCGGTGCCAAGGCCGTGAATAAAGACGTTTATCAGGAATCCAACGGCGGCAAATGGGTGCGCTATGATGCCAACGGCCACATGGTAAAAGGTGAGGACTGTCAGAACGGCAAGTGGTACTATTTTGAGCCGGTCACCGGTGCCATGATCAAAGGCCCCTGGACCCTGCCGGATGGCCGCAAGGTGTACTATGACCCCAAGACCGGTATTATGCAGTATGGTTCCGTTGCGGTAAACAACCAGCTGTACTACTTCGACCCCGTTTACGGCAAAATGACCAGCGGCACGCCGGGCAACTTCTGGTACACGATTGATGGCAAGAGCTACTGGTACGAAAACTGGGTGCGCCAGGGCTGGCAGCCCAGCAACGCCAACTACCGCGGCAAAGAGATCTATGACCCCGCCAGCGGTGCCTGGTACTGGCTGGACAGCGTGCAGCAGGGTGCCAAAGCCGTAAGCAAGGAAGTATACCAGGATTCCAACGGCGGCAAGTGGGTGCGGTATGACGCCAACGGCGCTATGATCAAAGGCTGGTACGCCCAGGATGGCAAGCGCTGGTATTACGACCTGAACACCGGTGCCATGTACAAGGGCTGGAGCACCATTGATGGTCAAACCTACCACTTTGATGAAACCACCGGCGTACTGATCCAGTGATATATACAGGCAAAACCACATAAAGAAAAATCAGCGCCCGTACCGGATCCTTACAGTCCGGTGCGGGCGCTGCTGCATATCAGGATTATTATGGCAATACCGCATAATTCTAAGTGCCGATACGGCGAGCGAGGTGCCGCAGCCGCCGGAGCGGTGCTTAAGCCGTAAGGCGGGAATTATGCGGTGTTGCCATAAGGCATAAAAACAGCAAGGCCAGACAGAACATTGGCGTTGTCCGTCTGGCTTTGCTGTTTTATATTATTTGTGATATTTCATGCCATTGTTGATGGTGCAGGCGCGGTAGATCTGTTCCGTCAGTACAAGGCGGGCCAGTTGGTGCGGCATCGTGATGCGTCCCATGGACAGCTTTGCGTTGGCGGCTTTTTTTACAGAATCCGCCAGCCCGTGGGATGAACCAATTACAAATGCAATATCCCCCGCCCCGCTATTGGCGCGGTCTGCAATCAGTTTTGCCAGCTCTTCACTGGAAAATTGTTTGCCTTCCACGCAAAGTGCGGCGAGATATTCCCCTTTGCGCAGGCTGGAAAGAATGGCGGTTGCCTCTTTGTCCAGAGCTTTGCTGATTTGGGCGTCACTGGCGTTTTTATCTGCAATCGCAGCTTCTGGCAGCTCAATAATACGGAAATTGCAGAAAGCGCCAAGACGCTTTTGATATTCGGCAACGCCTGCCGCAAAATAGGGCGCGTTCAGCTTTCCAACACAAATCAAATCAATATTCTGCATGGGGTACCTCAGAACTCTATGTAGGGGCTTACTTCATTGCGGGACTGTGCCTGAATCAGCACATCCCGCCCTGGCTGGATGCCAGCGGCAAGCAAGACATTGTATACTGTGGTTAGTGCCAGCTCTGGCGAATTGTTAGTTTGGCTGAGATGGCACAGCGCAAACTTTTTGCAGCCGTCCTGAATCAGGTCCAGCAGCTCGGCCGCACAGGCGCGGTTGTCCAGGTGGCCGCGGTCGCTGGCAATACGCACTTTGAGATAATAAGGATACGGCCCACCGGGCAGACTGAACGAGTCGTAGTTGGCTTCCAGCGCAACCAGGCTGCAACCGGCAAGGTTTTCCTGCACGACAGGAGTTAATACACCAAGGTCCGTGGCAAGCGCCATAATGTGGCCGTCCGGCGTTGTGACGCGGTAGCCACAGCACGGTACATCGTGGCTGGTGGGAAAGCTGGAAACACGGAATGTGCCAATATCCTCAGTGCGGCCATCCATGGCAATCGCGTCCAGTGCGGGCGGAATGGTTCCGCGGGAATAAAGCGTATCCAATGTGTCAGCACAGCCATAGACTGGCACCGAATAATGCTTGAAAAAAGTATCCAACCCGCTGACATGGTCTGAGTGTTCGTGCGTAATGAGAATGCCCTCACAGTCGGATACAGCAAGCCCCAGGCTGCGGAGCGCATTCAAGGTTGTACGGCAGCTTTTGCCCATATCGATCAGAAGGTACTTTCCCTCGTGCAAAATCAGGGCGCAGTTGCCGGAGGAACCGGAATACAGTGTGGTAAATAATGCCATAAAGAATGATATCCTTTTGAATTGCGGCTGCACGGGCGCATCAATGCAAAATACAGCCTTTGATGAAACGCTTTTGCCAACGGCCATAAAAAACAGGCCGCATTGCTGCGGCCCGTAAAAGCCAGTGTTACATTGCGCGAGTCATGCGTACAGGGGCTTCTACACGGCGGATATCCGCGCCAAGTGCCTGCAGCTTTTCTACAATGTTTTCGTAACCACGCTCAATGTGTGCGGTCTCGTCAATTTCGCTGACACCATCCGCGGCAAGGGCAGCCATGACCATTGCCGCGCCGGCACGCAGATCCAGCGCACGCAGCGGGGCGGGATACAGCTTTTTCACACCCTCAATAACGGCAGAGGCAATTCTCTGCTTTTTGGTTCCACTTGGGCTGGTGGTATGGCTGGCTGTGGTCAATCTTCAAAACATCAATCTGGACCCGCAAGCCATTATAGCTCCTTTCGAAGAAGCGGCCAACATCATTAAAGCCAAAACCGGCTACTATATCTTGGGGAAAGACACGGTGGCATACGTCATTTCAATTCTTCCCCGCATCGGGCAAGCCATCATGGGAGGTATCAGCAGTTTTGCCGTCAACATCTTCGTACTGGTCTTTGTACTCTACTTCATGCTGATAGGGGGCAAAAAGATGGAACAGTACGTCAACGACCTACTGCCGTTCAACGATGACAATACACAAAACGTCATCCACGAAATCAACATGATTGTCCGCTCCAATGCCATCGGCATCCCCTTACTCGCCGTCATACAAGGAGGAGTAGCCATGATAGGCTACTGGATTTTCGGTGCTCCCAACATCTTGTTCGCCGGTTTCCTGACCTGCTTCGCCAGCATCATCCCAATGGTAGGAACAGCGCTGGTATGGTTTCCGATAGCTGTCTACATGGCATTGATAGGCAACTGGGTTCAAGCTATCGGCCTGGCCATCTATGGCGGTGCAGTCATTTCACAGCTCGACAACCTGATACGCTTCATCATCCAGAAGAAAATGGCAGACATTCATCCGCTTATCACTGTCTTCGGAGTTGTAATCGGCTTGTCCCTTTTCGGATTCATGGGTGTCATCTTCGGGCCACTGCTCTTGTCACTATTCTTTCTGTTCGTGGATATGTTTAAAAGAGGGTATTTGGATGCAAGGGGGAAGACGACGGAATAAGTACTTAATAAAGCATGACCATAATAGGGTTACCTTCCTCTTCTACTCCCATTCTCCGTTGATTATCATCACTGAGTTCATCCGGTTGTAACAAAGCAAAAAAATGTCCATCCGAAGTGACTCCCCTGATTTGGATATGCTGATTATTCATTTTATCAAATAAGCTATCACCCTTTTGGCAAACAACAGTTTTCTTTTCCTTATGGTAAAATCCACAATATGACTGACTTTCTTCTAAATATAAGCTTGTATGAAAATGGAAATAGATGTACTCTGCATTCTCCAGAATATAGTCTATGGCTATTTTTTTATCACATCCTTCTACATCCAATTGCTGCTGCTCATTCCAGTGCCACTCACCCAGTTCAAAAACCAGATATGGAGTAAGTCCCTGCTCTGAAATAGTATAGATAGTATCATTAAAAGCTTGTTTCACTCGGATGGCATCCTTAGATTTCCATAACGAAGGGCTATTGATTGCCGTATAATATTTCCGGTCACCAACAAATTCTGCCATTGCCAAGTCACCTCCATAAGCAACATTGCCCCCCAACAAATTTGAAACCGACAAAACCTCATCCATGGGAAGCAGGGCTGAATTCCATGTAGCAATACCGGTCAATGACATCGTATTTCTATCCATATAAAAGACTGATGGCGTCTCCGGAGAGAGTTTCATTTTATTATGTCCCCAAATTCTGTCCGCATCCATCAAATAGTAATTTTGGGACAGAATACAATTGACTGTATCTTGCAATCGAATTCTATCCTTATATTTCCCATCAAATCCATATAGTAGGAAATCATTATTCCATCCCAATAGATAAACGGTTCTCCGAACCGCATCAGCCCAAAAGCTCACTTTCCCCCATGAATCCTTTGCATATCCTTCCGGATCAGTACCTACGTGTCCAATATCCCGAATATACTTCCCGTTAGTACGGTCAAAAAGTTTCAGATTCTGATGGACAGAAGATACCAATATCGCACTATCCATAATTATGCACTCCGAATATTTTCCTATAATAGCCTGCTCATTAGTCTCCAAAGGAATATAACTTATGCTGGAAAACAAATTTTGTACAGATTGTCCTTCTGACAATCTACTCATTGCTTCCGCAACATTAATTACATTGCCATCAATCTGCTTTTCGGAACACGAAGTTACAACCAACATCAATAATAAAAAGAATTTCCACATATATCTCATACCATTTCTATTCATTACTCTGAAAGTAGTAAAATATCACTTATCATCATTAATTACATTATTTAATCGATTCCGGCTCCATCACAAGGCGAAAACCTCCATACTCGTCACTATAATTCTCAATGTCGTAATCAATGTACGACACCCGACACCCCTCTGCTGTTCCTCCCCAACTTCCACCTCGCAATATTCGGCGGAAAAAAAGATAAGTACCCTCAAAAGGCCATCCCGGATGGATAGACTTACCACCTTGCTTGTATTCTTTAGTGTACAAATCACCGCACCACTCCCAAACATTGCCACTCATATCATACAATCCCAATTCATTGCTTTTTTTCAGACCTACCGGACGGGTAGTTCCAGCTTCTCCATATTGTCCGCCAGAGGAATTCCCAACATACCAAGCCACCTCACTTACCTGATTGCTGCCACTGTATTTATAGTGCTTACTTTTGTGTCCACCACGCGCTGCGTATTCCCATTCGGCCTCAGTCGGAAGACGAAATGTTTTACCGGTCATAGCATTTAATCTACCGATAAACTCCTGCGCATTTTTCCAGCTTACATTTTCCATCGGGCAATCTCCGCATCCCCCATTAAACGGCAAAATGGAATCAGTATCCATAACCGCCCTCCACAGCCTTTGAGTAACTTCATATTTTCCTATGTAAAAATCAGATACCGACTCCTTACGTGCTGGTTTCTCGTTATCCTCACAGTCACATCCCTGCTCATCTGTACATCCCATCATAAATGTACCTCCTTTCACAAAAACCATCTCAATAGAATCCCCATTCACAACAACTACAAGTTGCTGAATAGGAGTTTCATTCGACTGACATCGAATAAAAACAGTTATAAGACATATTGCCAAAACAACAGTCAATGCTTTAACTCTTCTTTTCATACTTTCATTAAGAACATTCTCTTCCTTAGTATTTCATACTATATATACGAATAGCACAAACATACTAAAAACAAATGAATTACGAACTATTCATAGATATATTTTTCACACTTCATGGGAAAACAGTTTCATCTTTATATCAACTTCTTAATAAAGAACAGCTATTATGGGGTTACCTTCTTCTTCAACTCCCATTCTCTGTTGATTATCATCGCTAAGTTCATCCGGTTGTAATAAAGCAAAAAAACATCCATCCGAACTAACTCCCCGAATTTGAATATGCTGATTGTTCTCTTTATCAAACAAGTTATCACCTTCTTGGCATACAACTGTTTTCTTGCGAATAAATATAAATCACTTCTTATATATGCAAGAATCATTTATGCTTACTTCAACAATACGATTACTATTTGACCCAAATAAATGTTCATTTTGAATATACAACTCTATTTCATGGCCTGGCAAATAATTCTGAAACCATTCATAATTTATTTCACTTTCCATACCTCTATTTATATAATAAAAAGAATCATTCTCCAACTCTATTACAATATCATTATGCTCTGTAGCAGATACACTTCTAACAATTCCTCTTTGCAGACTTATGTTATTTGATATAGACACGAATCTAAATATTAAAAATAGAGCTATAAAAGCCATCAAGACATACACTACAATTTTTTTTTCATACGTAAATAATTATTATGCTTCTTACTAAAAAGAAGCGTTATACAATCTTTTCTTTAGCTAAAAACGAACAAGTTTCACCCGACTTCATATCCTGATTACGACTCCAGACCATCATAAAATTCTGCATCCTCAAATCCATAGCCTACCAAAGCCTCATTATAACCTTTCATTGCAATAAAGCCTCGCTTCTTCAAACATATTCGTCCAAAAACATCACGTTTACAAAGAGTACTGATATAGAATATATTTTCTTCATTCTCAAACTTCTTCATCACGAACTCTGCAAAGCCTTTCCCCCAGATAATTATCTGCATCCAGATTACATACCGACTCGCTAACCTAAAAACCATATTCCCACTATGACTTCGTCGATAATAAGCCGGTTCATGCAAGTGATGCAAAATGAGATTTGTTTCATAGTGTTATATATTCATTATCAAATCAATGAACAGTAAATCTACCGAATGCATAAGCCCCATCCGCGCCCTTTATCTCAAGTAAAAAATCACCACCTAAACCTTGCTGTAACTGTACTTTTCTTAATATAGGAGAGTCTATATTCTCATAATATAGGAGAGTCTATATTCTCAGCAGAGGAGTAAACAACATTCCCATTCTGAGAAATTGCAATTTCCACTTCACCTATCGATTGATAGAATTCCAAATCAATGGAATGGTCATCATTCAAAAATGCTAAAAAAGGAGTAGCTGAAGGAATAGAACGATGAGCATTCCCCGGACCACCCGGTAAATCAAAATCCTCATCCATGACGATTTCTACTCTCGAAGGAAAAGTAACTGAATCTGCACTTACTACATTTACTACAAGAAAGTAGTATAAACTTAACAAAATAAAAAATGATTTCATAGTATCTTTAGTTTTGAATGTTACAAAGATAGCCATTCAATCACTTCTTAGAGAAAATACGAGTGGACAACACAAGACAAGTCAATACTCTATACACCAATAAGATGACAGTAAAAACATTTCTAAATTAGTGGACGAAAATCAAGCGATTATTCTAGTAAAGAGCTACAAATTCTTCCAATTTATCATTTGTATCCAAACTTAAGATTCCCCTCAACCTCCGTTTCTTCGTAAAAATGGAATTCATCTCACAGTCAAAAGTGAACATCAATTCACTGGAAGTGAAACCGACTTTAAGCAAAGCCAACAACATCAAGTTGCCACTAGTTAATTTAAAATCTTTCTTTAACCGAGAAATAAAATTACCATATATTAAATCTATATATTCAAGGAGTTGTTCTTTCTCCTGGTTGGTCATATTCTTCACAATCAGCTTTTCCTTCTTCAATTGTTCCAAGAGATAAACGCCATTTACACATACATTTTCACTTATTTTTTTATTCTCACTCTCCAATAGCAAAATCTTTTGGTTCAATTTAGCAATCTTCTCTCTATTTGTTTCTGCCATCTCACCTGCCCTTTGTTTCAACACATCAAGTTCATAAACATATCGTTTAATCATGCACTCATTTTCTTCTATTATTTGCATATTCTTCCGGAACAGTCCTTCATATCTCTTTCTCAAAAGAAAATACAAAACAATGCATAGCAGTATAATAAACAAGACTACTGCTATCCAAAAATAAAGCTGTATTTGCTTTTCACGTTCAACCTGTTGCTTTTCTAAAAGAAGTTTTCCTCTTTCATATTTACGTTGCAAAGTCAAAATTTGAGATGTTTGTTTAGCATCCCGTTCAATGACTAACAACGAATCAGACTTTTCTTTGAAATAGAGAGCCATTGCATACTTTTTCTGTTTCTTTTCCAACAGATACAAATAGTGATATGCACCCGCCAGAGTACGAGGATTTTCAGAATTCAAAGCTAAAGCGAAACATCTTCCAGCCTCATCCAACTTATTTAGATTCAAATAAATATTCCCCAATGACATTGAACAGTGATGCATAGAATGCCTATCTTGTTCAGTCTCTACCGCAGTTTTCAACAGGGCTATTGCATCTCCCAAATCCCCTTCATTTCTTTTGGCAATCCCTTTTACTTGTAATAAAGAAGGGATTACCCGTTCAAAACTGATACATCCTTTCTTTTCTTCACACAAGGACAAAGCCCTATTGATGTAGTTATAAACACTGTCATATTGTTGTTCTA
>ENA-UESC01002863-UESC01002863.1-human-gut-metagenome-genome-assembly--contig:-NODE-2863-length-9787-cov-9.329557_pt1 | contig 9787 bp, 8 predicted proteins | sample MGYA00242998_ERZ507999 | MGnify/ENA primary metagenome ERZ507999 (study PRJEB26167, sample SAMN06115465) | human gut metagenome | host: Homo sapiens | place: China:Hubei | collected 2016-04-27 | study... | reverse complement strand
CCAATATAGCAAGTATTCCTCCGAAAAAGACTCCTCGCCATATTTTTTCATACTTTTCCGTGGAGGAATTGAGAGTCCTGCTGCAAATGCCAGACCCCAGAAAACCTCTGGAACGACGGGACATCGTACTGCTGAGTCTTTTATACGACAGTGGAGCCAGGGCACAGGAGTTATGCGGCATACGAGTTGGAGACATTCGATTTAGCAATCCCGCAAGTGTGCTTTTGCACGGTAAAGGCGGCAAAAGCCGTGTTGTACCTCTTATGAGCCGGCCCACAAGGATTCTTCAGCAGTTCATTGCTGAGCGCAAATTCGGAACTGCAGAAAAAGATGCTCCTTTATTTTTAAATCAGCGCGGCGAACCAATTACCCCAGCCTGTATCCGAAACGTTATTTGCAAATACATTTCCAGAGCAAAGAACATACGCCCGGATTTATTCAATGAATCTTCGCAAAGCAGTTCATTTGCTGGAGGCTGGCACAGAATTAGTTTACATTCGCGACTTTTTAGGACATGTCTCTGTCCAAACGACAGAAATATACGCCACAGTAAGTCAATCCATGCTGAATAGTGTCCTCCGCAACAGAAGTATACCCAAGGTGTTGAATGTGGATTTGGATGAAATCTCCCACGATGCGATCCCGGATTATTTGAGAAAGAAAAAATAAATATTATGTGAGGTGTTTTTATGAAAAAATCCCTTATTTCAAGTCATTTCGCCCACCACCGCCCTCGTGACAAACTCGTCACATATTACTTTACCGGTAATCGTTCGCCTGCGTGAACACCGGCGGCCAGTAGGGCAGAGGTTCGGCACCGAGCTTTAGCTTGAAGTCACAATAGCCGCCATCCATGCAGGTGTGCTCCCGGAACAGCGGCGCGCCGAGGATGCCGAATATCACGCGGACGAATCTCAGCACAGGCCGAGACAATGGCGCAGCTCGCCGACGCTGTAGAGCGAGCCCCACGCGCAGACGGCGTCCTCGGGACCCGCGAGAGCGAGCACGGCGTCCAGCGCCTCGCCGATGGAGGCGTGCGCCTCGGCGGGGACGCCCTGTGCGCGGACCCACGCGGCCAGCTCGTTTTCGTCCTTAGCGCGATCGCTTTCGGGGCGGACGGTGACGATGGCCTTGGCCAGCGGCAAAACCTCGCCGACCATGCTCTGCCAATCCTTATCGGCGAGCACACCGATGAGAAAGATGAGCTTTTTCCCGCCGTAGAGCCCGCGCAGCGAGGCGGCAAGCGCCTGTGCGCATTGCGGGTTGTGCCCGCCGTCAATGATGAGGTCGGGGCGGCGGTGCACCAGCTCCAGTCGTCCGGGCCAGCGTGCGGCGGCGAGTCCGTGCGCGACGGCGTCGGCGGAGATATTCCGGCCCTGCGCGCGCAGCGCGTCCACCGTGTCGAGCACGGTCATGGCGTTGCGGAGCTGATAGTCGCCGAGCAGCGGCAGGAGCAGCGGCGCGCTGCCGCGGTAGGTGAAGCGCTGTCCGTCGAGGCCGGACGAGAGCAGCGTGAGCTGCGAGTCGTCCGTGACAGTGAGCGGGATATTCTTTTCCACGCAGGCGCGGGCGACGATCTCCCCTACCTCGCGGCTCTGACCGTAGAGCACGGCGCGGCAGCCGGGCTTGAGGATGCCGGATTTCTCCGCGGCGATGGCGGCGAGGGTGCTGCCGAGGATGGCGGTGTGCTCCAGCCCGATGTTGGTGATGACCGCCGCCTCAGGCGCGGGAATGACGTTGGTGGAGTCCAGCCGCCCGCCGAGACCGACCTCGACCACGACGAGGTCACAGCCGGCCTCCGCGAACCAGAGAAAGCCGATGGCGGTCATCAGCTCAAACTCGGTCGGGTGCTCGGGGAGCGTACCCGCCGCGGCGAGCACGCGCTCCGCGAGGCGGTCAAGCGCCGCATCGGGGATGGGCGCGCCGTTCACCTGAAAGCGCTCGTTGAAGCGGTAGAGGTGCGGCGAGGTGAACAGTCCCGTGCGGTATCCCGCCGCCGCGAGAACGGAGGCGAGCATCGCGGCGGTCGAGCCCTTGCCGTTCGAGCCGGTGATGTGGACGAATTTGAGGGCTTTTTCGGGGTTTCCCAGCGCGGCGAGCAGAGCGCGGGTGCGCTCCAGCCCCGGCTTGCGGTCGGTCCATGCGTAGGCGTGGACGCGCGCGGCGACGTCTTCTCCGGTCATGCAGCTCCCTCCCTCAGCGGTACATCTGCGCAAGCATCAGCTTCGCGCTGCCCTCGACGGTGAGCTGCGCGGGCGCGTCCTCGATCAGGGCGCTTTCGTGCGCGGCGAGCGTCAGCGTTTCCGTGCCCGCGCGGAGCGTGACGCTTCCCTCGCCGCAGAAAAGCAGGGCCGTTTCGCCCGCGTGGAGGGCAAGCGTTTCCGTGCCGTGCGGAAAATGCGCGGTGACGCAGCCGCAGCACTGTCCGCGGCGCAGCATGAGGTTGAAGTCCGTGCAGCGGCCCCAGGAGTGGGTATCGTCCGCGCCGGAGAAATCGTGGATCTCGTAGGGGTGGAGCGTCAGTCGTTCCCCGCCGTTGTGCGCGAGGACCATATCGCCGCGCAGCGTGGAGATCACGCGGTCATAGGCGGGCAGGGGCGTGAAGTCGGACTCGTCGAGCTCGACGGTCGCGGAGCTCAGTCGCCAGAGAAAATCGCGGTCGGCATACACTGCGCCCTTCGGTGCGATGGCGAGCTGGGTGGTCGCGCCGCCGGACCACTGCGTGGTGACGTAATCGGCGGGGGTCAGATGGGTGAGCGTCATAAAAGGACCTTCTTTCTGTCGAAAAGGCTTCGGTACGATGATACCGAAGCCTTTTGCGTTTGGCAAGATAAATTTTAGCCGTCGATCAGCTTGACGATCTCGGCGTAGCACTCGTCCGCCAGAGGCAGCGCGTGCGCGAGCAGCTTATCGCCGCGGGCACGGTACTCGGCGGCGAACTCCTGATCCTTCAGCGAGCCGACGTTGATGAGCACGTTGAGCCACGCACCCTGGATACCGGCCTTGAGGGAGAGGAACGCAACGCCCAGGTCGCTCGCGGAGGTGTCGTTGAAGCGGCCGAGCAGGGAGTGAGCGAGGGTGAGAGTCTCGTCGATGAGCTCCATCATCTCCATGGGCGTTTTGGTGCAGCCCTTGAGACCGTTCTGAATGGCGGCGGAGCGCTCAGCCTTCTGCTCGTCGGTGTCCTTGGGCATACCGAAGGCGGCGGAGACGACGTTGAACGCGTCGGTGTCGCGGTCCATCACGTCGAGCAGACGGGTCTTGAGCTCGTTGCCCTTGGCCTCGACCTCGGCGGCGTGCTCGGCGTACTCGGCGTACTTCTTGCGGCCCTGGGTCAGACCGCCGACCATGGCGGTCAGCGCGGCGCCGATGGCGCCGTAGAGCGCGGCGCAGGAGCCGCCGCCCGGCGCGGGCGCGTCGGAGGAAACGATGTCGGCAAAGCCGGTAACGGTCAGTTCAGCAAGTTTCATAGAATTGAATCCCTTTCCTTAGATTGCGTCGCAGACTTTGCCGCCCGCAGGCGGCAAATGAATTGAGATCGTTTTTCGCCGCGACCTGTGCGTGGCGAAAAACACTTCTCGCGGAGCGAGCGCCGAGCCGCCGGCGGCAAGGCGCAGAGCGGAGTGTCGGCCTTCTCAAAATGGCGGCATAACCGCTTTTTTGAAGCTTTTACTCCATGTCGATCAAATGATACTCCATGACCTGCTTCTTGCAGTCGAAGTCCTTGGCCTTGAGGTAGAACTCGGCGCAGTCGATGAGCGCCTTGGCGGGAGTCAGACCGACGATCTCGCTCTCGATGACGCGGGTGCCGTAGCGCTCGGCCAGAGCCTTGATCATTTCATAGGTGACATAGAGCGGGGTATCCTCATAGTTGACCATGTTCATGGAGACCTGCGCGATGCCGCGGTCCTCGAGCATGAAGCCCATGGCCTTGCAGCTGCGGAAGCCGCCGGAGGAGCCGCGGATGACCTTGGCGATCTTCTTGGCGACCTCAACGTCGCTGGTCTCGAGGTTGCAGTTGAACGCGACGAGCGGCATACGGGCGCCGATGGCGGTGATGCCGGCGGTGGGGTGGATCTTGCGCTCGCCGTAGTCGGGAGCCCACTCGGGCTGCAGGAGCTTCTCGGGCATACCCTCGAACTCGCCCTTGCGGCAGGTGGCGAGATTGCGGCGCTCGGGACGGGTGGCGCTGTCCTCATACAGGAAGGAGGGGACCTTCAGCTCGTCCCAGATGCGCTGGGCGACGCGCTTGGACATCTCGACGGCTTCCTCCACGGTCACGTCCATCTGGGGGACGAAGGGGATGACGTCGGTCGCGCCCATGCGCTTGTGCTCGCCGTGGTGCTTGTTCATGTCGATGCGCTCGGTGGCGACCTTCGTGAGCTGGAAGGCGACCTCCTCGATGGCCTCGGGGGAGCCGATGAGGGTGAAAACGCAGCGGTTGTGGTTGCCGTCGGTCTGGGCGTCGAACAGGGTGCAGCCGGGGACGCTCTGCGCGGTCTTGACGAGCTCGTTATAGGTGGCCTCGTCCTTTTCCTTGGAGCAGCTGAAATTGGGGATGCATTCGATCAGTCGTGCCATGATAAGTTTCCTCCGTTTTTGTCAGGTCAGACAATTTCCAACCTGTATTTTGATGCTTACGCTGTCATTATACCGTGTGCCCGGGCGGGCGTAAACAGGTTTTCTTTCTCTTTTGTTTCGGGGCGCTTAATTTTTTTAAGTAAAGCCGCGCCGGTCAGGATTCCGCGATGAAGCGCTGCACGCAGGGCGCGCCCTGCACATCGTCGCTCCAGACAAGGACAGGGTAGGACTTGGCGGGGATGCCGCGCAGCGGCTTGGCGTAGATGCCGGAGTTCGGGTGCGTCTCGACGATGGAATGCGGCAGGAAGCTGATGCCGAAGCCCGAGCGCACGAGCTGCATCGCCATGGGCGTATCGTAGCACTGGCAGGGCACGTTCGGCTCAAAGCCGCTGCGGCGGCATTCCTTCATCAGATAATCGTTGTAGCCCCAGAGATCATCCGAGCGCAGCAGGCACATCGGCACGCCGCGCAGCCGCTCGATGGGCACGGCGTCCAGCTCCGGCGCGGGATCGGTCGCGGCGGTCATGATGAGCTCCAGCGCGTCCTCGCCGAGGATGCGCTCGTGCAGGCTGCCGGACTCCTGCGTGGAGCGGCGGAGAAAGAGGACGTGCAGCTCGCCGCGGTCCAGGTCGTTCAAAAGGTCCTGCGGGGAACCGAGACGGATGTAGAATTCGACCTTGGGATAGCGGGCGTGGTACGCCTCCAAATAATGCAGGGCATAGGGCATGGCGGAGTAGATGACGCCGACGTTGATGCGCCCGCCCTCGCCGGCGCCGATGCTGCGGACATTCTCCTCCACGCGCCGGAGATTGAGAAAAAGCGAGCGGCTCTGGCGGTAGAGCGCCTGTCCGGCCTCGGTGAGCTTCATGCCGCGGCTCTCGCGGGCGAAAAGCTGCACGCCGAGCTCGGCTTCAAGCTGGGCAATCTGGCGCGAGATGGGCGGCTGGGCGACGTGCAGGGCGCGGGCGGCGGCAGAAATGCTGCGCCCCTCCGCGACCGCGCAGAAGTATTCAAGCTGGCGAATGGTCATGGAAATGCGCCTCCTGACAAGCTATACTAAAAAAGTATGATAACAATACAATAGAAGTTCTTTTCATTATAGCAGGTTCTTGCTATAATGCAAGATATAAAGCAAATTGCACAAGATTCTTTTGAGATAAAACCGAAAAATGAGAGAAATCGAAAAATTTTAGAAAGTGAGGAACACCCCATGATCAATCTCGCTGACGAAGCCATGACGATCAAGCTGGACTACGATCTTCCCGAGTACCCGAAGATGGAATCCTGCTATCGCCGCGCACCCCGCCGCGAATCCCACCTGACCGAGGCCGACAAGGCGCTCGCCATCAAGAACGCTCTGCGCTACATCCACCCCGACCATCACGAGCAGATGGCCAAGGAGTTCGCCGCCGAGCTCGAGGAGCACGGCCGCATCTACGGCTATCGCTTCCGTCCCGAGGGCAAGCTCTACGGCAAGCCCATCGACGAGTATAAGGGCAAGTGCATCGAGGGCCGCGCCATTCAGGTCATGATCGACAACAACCTCGACTTCGACGTTGCGCTCTATCCCTATGAGCTGGTCACCTACGGCGAGACCGGTCAGGTCTGCCAGAACTGGATGCAGTACCGCCTCATCAAGAAGTACCTTGAGGAGCTGACCGACGAGCAGACGCTGGTCGTCATGTCCGGCCATCCTCTGGGCCTGTTCCACTCCCATAAGATGGCGCCCCGTGTCATCATCTCCAACGGCCTGATGGTCGGCACCTTCGACGATCAGGAGAACTTCAACCGCGCCGCCGCGCTCGGCGTCGCCAACTACGGTCAGATGACCGCCGGCGGCTGGATGTACATCGGCCCCCAGGGCATCGTCCACGGCACGTTCAACACGCTGCTCAACGCCGGCCGTCTCAAGCTCGGCATCCCCAACGACAAGGACCTCGCCGGCCGTCTGTTCATCTCCGCGGGCTTAGGCGGCATGAGCGGCGCGCAGGGCAAGGCTGCCGAGATCGCCGGCGCCGCGTCCATCATCGCCGAGGTCGACGATTCCCGTATCGACACCCGCTACACCCAGGGCTGGGTCAGCCACCGCACCGACTCCCTCGAGGAGGCGACCAAGATCGCCCTCGAGCACCAGAAGGCGGGCAAGCCCTGCGCCGTTGCCTACTGCGGCAACATCGTCGATCTGCTCGAGTACCTCTATGAGCACAACGTTCACGTTGACCTCATGAGCGACCAGACCTCCTGCCACGTTCCCTACGACGGCGGCTACTGCCCGCAGGGCCTCACCTTCGCCCAGCGCACTGAGATGCTGGACAAGGACCCCGAGGGCTTCCGCAAGCTCGTTGACAAGACGCTGCAGCATCACTATGAGATGATCTGCAAGTTCCACGAGCGCGGCACCTACTTCTTCGACTACGGCAACAGCTTCCTCAAGGCCGTGTACGATACCGGCGTGAAGAGCATCTGCAAGAACGGCGAGAACGACCTCGACGGCTTCATCTTCCCGTCCTACGTCGAAGACATTCTCGGCCCCTGCCTGTTCGACTTCGGCTACGGCCCGTTCCGTTGGTGCTGCCTGAGCCGCAACCCCGAGGACCTGCACAAGACCGATATGGCGGCCGCCGAGTATATCAAGGCGCACAACCGCCGCTATCAGGACTACGACAACTACGTCTGGGTCCGCGACGCGGAGAAGAATAAGCTGGTCGTCGGCACCCAGTGCCGCATCCTTTACCAGGATGCCATGGGCCGCATGAACCTCGCGCTCAAGTTCAACGAAATGGTCCGCAACGGCGAGATCGGCCCCGTTATCCTTGGCCGTGACCACCACGACACCGGCGGAACCGACGCGCCCTTCCGTGAGACCAGCAACATCAAGGACGGCTCCAACATCATGGCCGAGATGGCGACGCAGTGCTACGCCGGCAACGCGGCTCGCGGCATGAGCTACATCGCGCTGCACAACGGCGGCGGCACCGGCATCGGCCGTGCCATCAACGGCGGCTTCGGCATGGTGCTCGACGGCTCCGAGCGCGTCGATACCATCCTGCGCATGTCCATGCCCTGGGATACCATGGTCGGCGTGGCCCGCCGCAGCTGGGCGCGCAACGAGAACGCCATGACCACCGTGGCCGAGTACAACAAGATGTACGAGGGCCAGGATCACATCACCATGCCGTACCTCGCGGATGATGCTCTGTGCGAAAAGGTCGTCAAGGAATACCTCGACTAAAAAATAAAATCAAAAAGGGGCATAGCAATATGCCCCTTTTTGTGTTATTATCAAAGAAACAAGTCCCTTTACCGTAAGAAAGGAACCGCTTTTATGAAAAAGTTACTGGTGAAAAACATCGGCCTGCTCGCAACGCCCGAGGGCAAAAGCGCCCATCGCGGCAGCGAGCAGGGGAAGATCAAATTCCTCAAGGACGCATGGGTGCTCATCGAGGACGGCGTGATCGCCTCCGTCGGCACCGGCGAGGCTCCCGCAGCCGAGGGGGCGGAGATCGTCGACGCCGAGGGAAAGCTCGTCACGCCGGGTCTCGTGGACGCCCATACGCACCTTATTTTCGGCGGCTGGCGGCAGAACGAGCTGGGCATGAAGCTGCACGGCAAGACCTATCTTGAGATCCAAAATGCCGGCGGCGGCATCCAGTCCACCACCAACGCCACGCGCGGAGCCACCGAGGAGGAGCTGACCGCCAAGGCGGCGAAGGCGCTCGACGAGATGATGGCCTTCGGCACGACCACCTGCGAGGCCAAGAGCGGCTACGGTCTTGCCACCGAGCATGAGCTCAAGGCGCTGCGTGTGATCCGCGACCTCGACGAGCAGCACCCGATGGACATGGTCGCGACCTTCATGGGCGCGCACCTTGTGCCCGCTGAGTACAAAGCCAACCGCGCCGAGTATATCCGCCTTGTGTGTGAGGAGATGATGCCGCTCGTTAAGGAGCAGGGCATCGCAAAGTTCTGCGACGTGTTCTGCGAGGCCGACACCTTTACGGTGGAGGAGTCCCGTCAGGTGCTCGAGGCGGGCCTCAAGTACGGTCTGCGTCCCAAGATCCACGCCGACGAGATCGAGGCCATCGGCGGCAGCCAGCTCGCCGGCGAGCTGGGAGCGATCTCCGCGGAGCATCTGATCGTCTGCCCGCCCGCGGGCATCGAGGCGATGGCAAAGGGCGGCGTGATCGCCTGCCTGCTGCCCGCGACGAGCTTCAACCTCGGCGCGGTGTTCGCGCCCGCGCGCGACATGGTGAACGCGGGCGTGCCCGTCGCGATGGCGACGGACTTCAACCCCGGCTCCTGCCCGTGCCTGAATATGCAGTTCGTCATCAACCTCGGCTGCCTGAAGTATCGGCTCACGCCCGAGGAGGTGCTGACCGCCGTAACGCTCAACGGCGCGGCGGCCATCGACATGGCTGACAAGGTCGGTACGGTCGAGGCGGGCAAGCTCGGCGACCTCGTCATCTGGGACGCGCCGGATCTGGACTACATCTGCTACCGCTTCGGCAGCAACCTTGCCAAGAAGGTCATCAAGCGCGGCCGCGTGATGTAAGGGCAAAGAGGGAGAAAGAGAGAAAGCCATGGATCGAACCGACTATCAGATCCTCAATATCCTGCAGGCGGACAGCCGCTGCACCCTGCGCCACATCGGCGACCAGGTGGGGCTGACGCCGCCCGCCGTCTCCGAGCGCATCCGCCGCATGGAGGAATGCGGCGTGATCCGCAGCTACCGCATCGACATCGACCGCACGCGGCTGGACTGCAACATCACGGGCTTTATCTCCGTGTCGCTCGAGCCGGAGAAGTACGCTGCGTTCTGTGTCTTCTGCGAGCAGAGCCCCGCGGTCATCAGCCACCACCATGTGATCGGTGTGTTCAACGCACTGCTCCAGTTCGCCGTGCGCGACACGAAGGAGCTGGACGCGCTGCTCGCCGAGATCAAGACCTACGGCGACTCCCGCACGTCGGTGGAGCTCAAGACGCTCTTTGACATCAAGGAGATCCCGCTGCCGTAAGAAAAGAGAACAAAAGCGTCCCGCCGACGGCCAACACTGTTAAGATAAGAAAATCTGACAGCAAAAAAAGCTCCCCTGTCTACTTTATCAAAAGTAGACAGGGGAGCTTTCAGTCTGTCGAGGAACCCGGTCTGCACTCAGGAGCAGACTGGGTCTCGAACATATATGAGCGAAAAAACAGCAAAGCGAAA
>ENA-UESC01002860-UESC01002860.1-human-gut-metagenome-genome-assembly--contig:-NODE-2860-length-9797-cov-3.977058_pt1 | contig 9797 bp, 9 predicted proteins | sample MGYA00242998_ERZ507999 | MGnify/ENA primary metagenome ERZ507999 (study PRJEB26167, sample SAMN06115465) | human gut metagenome | host: Homo sapiens | place: China:Hubei | collected 2016-04-27 | study... | reverse complement strand
TATTATAGTTAAACAAAAGAAACAAAAAGTCGCAAATTTTATACCAAATTTCCACTTATATCTTTTTAACACTAAACAAAGCCTACATAGAATACAAAAGGCACAAAAAACCAAGCTTATCGTAAAGGGTACACCCATTAGCTTTCATTTTGACAAGCATATTAATTGTCTAAACAACAGTATTATAGTACATACCAAGGACCTCATTGAGAGGATTCACCATAGAAAAGATAAATATTCAAAACTATTTTCCTATTTTTGCACTCATTATATATAAAAAGGTATAAGATGAACTACGGATTCGTGAAAGTAGCAGCAGCCGTGCCACACGTGAAAGTGGCCGACTGTAAATTCAATGTAGAGAGAATAGAAAGCCTGATTGCAGTAGCCGAAGGAAAGGGAGTGCAAATCATCATTTTCCCGGAAATGAGTATTACTGGATATACTTGCGGCGATTTGTTCGGTCAACAGCTTTTGCTGGAAGAAGCAGAAATGGGATTAATGCAAATTCTGAATAATACGCGCCAATTGGACATTATTTCTATTGTTGGTATGCCGGTAGTTGTCAATTCGACGGTTATTAACAGCGCAGTAGTTATCCAGAAAGGAAAAGTACTAGGCGTTACCGCCAAAACTTATCTCCCTAACTATAAAGAGTTCTATGAGCAACGTTGGTTCACCTCCGCGATTCAACTAACAACAGACAATGTACGCCTATGCGGACAAATTGTTCCCATAGGAGCTAATTTGCTTTTTGAAACTTCAGATACTACTTTCGGAATTGAAATTTGTGAAGATCTATGGTCCACGATTCCTCCCAGCTCATCGCTAGCTTTACAAGGGGCGGAAATCCTATTCAATATTTCGGCAGACAATGAAGGTATCGGAAAACACAATTATCTGTGTTCTCTCATCAGTCAACAGTCTGCACGCTGTATCGCAGGATATGTCTTTTCATCTTGCGGTTTCGGAGAGTCTACTACTGATGTAGTCTTTGCCGGAAATGGATTGATTTACGAAAATGGAAGTCTGCTTGCACGCAGTGAGCGATTCAGCATGGAAGAACAGCTTATTATCAGCGAGATTGATGTAGAACGTATACGCGCAGAACGTAGAATCAACACAACTTTCGCGGCTAATCAAGCTAATTTAAGAGACAAGAGAGCAGTCTCTGTTGCCACAGAATTTGTAAACAGTAAAGAACTAACCCTCACCCGAAGTTTCCATCCACATCCATTTGTACCACAAGGGAAAGAACTAAACGAACACTGTGAAGACATTTTCGCTATTCAGGTAGCGGGATTGGCACAACGGCTTGTCCACACAGGAGCCAAGACTGCCGTAGTAGGAATTTCCGGTGGATTGGATTCAACGCTTGCACTACTTGTCTGCGTGAAAACGTTTGATAAACTAGGATTATCCAGAAAAGGAATTCTTGGAATCACAATGCCCGGTTTCGGAACGACTGACCGCACCTACCATAATGCTATCAACCTGATGAAATCATTAGGAATATCTATTCGTGAAATTAGTATTAAAGACGCTTGTATTCAACATTTCAAGGATATAGACCATGATATAAATGTGCATGATGTCACTTACGAAAATTCACAGGCACGCGAACGTACACAAATCTTAATGGAAGTGGCCAATCAAACCTGGGGAATGGTAATAGGTACAGGAGATTTATCAGAACTTGCTTTAGGATGGGCAACATATAATGGCGATCACATGTCTATGTATGGCGTTAACGCAAGCGTCCCCAAAACACTCGTAAAATATCTGGTACAGTGGGTGGCAGAAAATGGTGTGGACGAAGATTCAAAAACCACATTGCTTGATATAGTGGATACTCCTATCAGTCCGGAACTGATTCCGGCAGACGAAAACGGAGAAATCAAACAAAAGACGGAAGACCTAGTCGGTCCTTACGAACTACACGACTTCTTCCTTTATTATTTCCTACGTTTCGGTTTCCGCCCTTCAAAGATTTATTATCTGGCAAACATCGCATTCAAAGGTAATTATAATGAAGAGACAATCAAGAAATGGCTGGCTATCTTTTTCCGCCGCTTCTTCAATCAACAATTCAAACGTTCCTGCTTGCCTGATGGTCCTAAAGTAGGCAGTATTTCTATCAGTCCGAGAGGGGATTGGCGAATGCCGAGCGATGCAAATTCAGCCATGTGGCTTAAAGAAATAGAAGCTTTATAGGCATCCTATTAATAGGCTTGTGCCACCCCATTGGCACAACTGTGCCAACGGCATGGCATAGTTGTGCCAATGCGATGGCACGGTTGTGACAGCGCGGTAGTACAAACAGGGTACTAGTACGATCCTCCAACAGTCATCACTTCTCTTTTTATTCGTTCAATATCAGCTTCCCTGATTCTTCTAATAATGTTTTTATAAATACGATGAAAGCCAAAGCCTCCGTCAGTCATTTCACGAATTGCATCTTCTTTGGAGATATTCTGGAATATAATACGGTAAAGAGCACACACGGCTCCTGTGCGGTCAGAGCCATGATGACAATGAATGACAATGGGCGATTTACGATTCTTTATGATGCGCAATGCAGTTATCAGCTGTTCCTCATCTACCGAGTGCGCTTTCATCTTTACTCGATGAAGTTTCACAGTCGTTCCTGTCGCCTCATCATTGTCACTATGTCTATTACGAAGATTAGAGACTCCCCAATACCATATTTTTCGAGAGCTTTAAAGTCCGAGTGTGAAGGTTGTTCGGAACGATATACACCTGAATCTATCTTATATAAATTATTCAGTTTACTATCGGGAAGAGTAATCTTCTCTGCTTTCAGGTTTTGACTAAAAAGAGAAATAGAAAAGATTACTCCCCAAAGTAGGCTTAACAGGATTCGTTTCTGCATAAGTCTGTGTATTTAAGAAATCAGAGTACCCCTTTGCTGGAAGGAAGTTCAAAATGATAGATATCTCTCTTGATTGCCATTTTCAAGGCACGTGCAAGGGCTTTAAAAATTCCCTCTATCTTATGATGCTCATTCTGCCCCTCTGCTTTGACATCCAGATTCATTTTTGCAGCGTCGCTCAATGACTTGAAAAAATGAAGAAACATTTCTGTTGGCATCTCTCCTATTTTCTCGCGCTTAAACTCAGCATCCCATACTAACCAAGGGCGACCACCGAAGTCCAGACAAACTTGACAAAGACAATCATCCATAGGCAGTGCATAGCCATAGCGCTCAATCCCACGCTTACTACCTAAAGCCTGATTAATACACTCCCCTAAAGCAATAGCAGTATCTTCGATAGTATGATGTTCGTCTACCTCCAAATCTCCTTTTACACGAATCGTTAAATCCATACCGGAGTGTTTTCCGATCTGTTCAAGCATGTGATCGAAAAAGCCAAGTCCGGTGGAAATATCGCAAATGCCGCTTCCATCAAGGTTCAAGGCAACATAAATATCCGTTTCTTTCGTTGTACGACGAACCTCTGCTTTTCGTTCACCGGCAAAAAGGAACTCGGCTATCTGATCCCAGTCTGTTGTTGCAAGTGCACAAACATTCTCCAGTCCTTTTTCTTTCAAGCTTTCTGTTGAGTCCTGCAAATAAATGGCACGACATCCCAAATTCTTAGCAAGTTCCACGTCAGTGGGACGGTCACCAATCACAAAACTTCCGGCAAGATCGTAGTCAGGATTATCAATATACTTTGTCAGCATTCCGGTACGCGGTTTACGGGTCGGTGCATTATCCTCGGGAAAACTACGGTCAATCAAAATATCATCAAACGCAATCCCCTCTCCTGCCAATGTTTTCAACATCAAATTATGAGCAGGCCAAAATGTTTCTTCCGGGAAAGATGAAGTGCCCAGTCCATCCTGATTAGTAACCATTACAAACTCGAAATCGAGTTTACTGCGGACAAAGCCCAGATTACGGAATACTTTCGGGTAAAATTCTAGTTTTTCCAACGAATCGAGCTGATAATCAACAGGCGGTTCAATGACCAATGTACCATCTCTATCTATAAATAATACTTTCTTCTTCGTGTCCATTATCCTTCATATTTTCTAAGAGCAGCCAATAACGTATTGTTCTCTATCCGGGTGCCCACTGTTACACGCAAACAGTTACAGCAAAGTGAAACCGAATGGCGATTGCGCACGATGATACCTTCACCTACAAGATAATTATATATTTTCACCGCATCCGTCACTTTAACCAGAAAAAAGTTCGCATCAGACGGGAACAGTTTGATGGTGCAAGGTAATTTCTCAAATTCTTCTTCCAGATAATCACGTTCTTCCTTCAACGTTTTAACCCAACGTTCTATTTCATAATGTTTATGCAACATAGAAATAGCTTGTTGCTGAGTCAGTTGATTGACATTATAGGGATATTTGATTTTGCTCAGGATACCGATTATTTCTACTGACGCAAATGCCATTCCCAAACGAATGGCAGCACATCCCCATGCTTTGGAGAATGTCTGGAATACAACAAGATTCGGGTACTTATCCAATTCTTCCAGAAAAGAAGGTGCATCGGAGAAATCACTATATGCCTCATCCAGTATTACCAATCCTTCAAACTCGCGAAGGAGTGTTTCTATTTCAGACCGAATCAAATCGTTTCCTGTCGGATTATTCGGTGAACAAAGGAAAATCAGCTTGGTATGTTCATCGGCAGCTGCCAATAATTTATTTGCCGAAAACTGAAAGTTATCATCCAACAGCACTTTCCGGTATTCCACATCGTTCACATCGGCACACACCTGATACATTCCGTAAGTAGGGTCGATAGCGACCACATTATCTTTACCCGGCTCGCAGAATGCACGAAATACCAAATCAATAGCCTCATCACTGCCATTTCCCAGAAAAATATGTTCGGGAGACACTTTCTTTATTTTCGACAGCAGTGTTTTCAGTTCACACTGCATAGGGTCCGGATAACGGTTATGAGGTGTATTGTACGGATTCTCGTTTGCATCCAAAAAGACAGAAGCCGTATAACCTTTATATTCATCACGAGCCGAAGAGTAAGGTTTCAACTTCCAAATGTTCGGGCGGGTTAGTTCTTGTAACGTTTTCATCAGCAATACTCTTTTAGTTTTCAGTTATTACTTATTAATTGCTTTAAGGCGGATAGTGACGGCATTCTTATGTGCGTCCAAATGTTCATTGGCGGCCATTTCTTCGATAGCCGGACCGATGGTCTTTATCCCTTCCGGAAGGATTTCCTGGAATGTAATCTTACGGATAAAGCTATCCAGACTTACACCGCTATATGCTTTCGCGTATCCATTAGTCGGCAAGGTATGATTGGTGCCGGAAGCATAATCGCCCGCACTCTCAGGAGTCAAAGCACCTAAGAAGACAGAACCGGCATTAGTGACCCGTTCGGCTACTTCCATATAGTTTTCCGTTTCCACAATCAAGTGTTCGGGAGCATAAGCATTCGTGAGTTCCAATGCTTCATCGATATTTCTAACCAGAATTAGTTTACTGTTTTCCAACGATCTGGAGGCAATTTCACGACGAGGCAATTCAGCTAATTGACGTTCTACTTCAGCCATAACTTCCGTTTGCAGTTTCTCGGAAGTTGTAATCAACATAGCTTGGCTATCCACTCCATGCTCTGCCTGAGACAATAAATCCGCAGCTACAAAAGCCGGATTTGCCGATGCATCAGCCAAAACCTCTACTTCCGATGGACCCGCAGGCATATCAATAGCTACATCACGCAAGCTGACCAATTGTTTGGCAGCTGTCACATATTGGTTTCCGGGACCGAAGATCTTATATACTTTAGGTACGCTTTCTGTTCCATAGGCCATAGCAGCGATAGCTTGCACACCACCTGCTTTGAAAATCTTGCTCACTCCCGCCAGTTGAGCAGCAAAAAGAATAGCCGGGTGAATATTTCCTTCTTTATCAGGAGGAGTACAAAGTACGATCTCTTTGCATCCTGCAATTTTTGCGGGAACAGCCAACATCAATACGGTTGAGAAAAGCGGAGCAGTTCCCCCCGGGATATAAAGCCCGACTTTCTCAATCCCCACTGCTTTCTGCCAACAGGTTACACCGTTCATCGTTTCTACCTTCTTTCCGACAAAGCGTTGAGCTGAGTGAAATGTTTCGATATTCTGTTTAGCCAAAGAGATAGCGGCTTTCAATTTATCACTCACCAATGTTTCGGCTACCCGTATTTCTTCAGGAGTAACAACAAGTGAGGACAAGGTTACTTTATCAAAGGTTGCTTCATATTCGAGTACAGCTTTATCACCTTCTGCCCTTACCTTGTCTATAATGGAACGAACTGTGTCAAATAGACTTTCCGTATTCAGTGCCGGACGTTTCAAGAGTTCCGTCCACTGGTCTTTTGTAGGGTATTTAATTACTTTCATTCTTCAGCATAGATTATTTATTTCCACGTATTTTACACGATCATCTTTTCAATCGGCAATACCAGAATACCTTCTGCGCCCAAAGCTTTCAACTTTCCGATAATCTCCCAAAAACGTTTCTCGTCCAATACTGTATGAACCGAACACCAGCCTTCCTGCGCTAATGGCATGACAGTAGGACTTTTCATACCCGGCAAGACGGCAATAATTTCTTCCAGTTTATCCTTCGGAGCATTCATCAATACGTATTTCTTATCTTCTGCTGTTTTCACCGCATTCATGCGGAACAGTAATTCATTCAACACTTCTTTCTTCTCATCGCTCATGTTCTTGTTACCCTCATTATATTTATTTCCAGCCACCTATCCGAGTCTTTATCTAATTGTATGCCTGTACGATCCGGACTACCATTTAAGTAACCGTCTTCAGAAAGTAAGACATCTTTCACGCCTGAATACTGTCGGATACGTTCAACAAGCGCAACTTTTTCTTCATTTTTCATAAAAGTATAGTCCAATTTAAGACTTAATATGCTATTTTTCTCCGCTTTAGTCAACGTATTGTACAGCGTAGATATTGTAGTATTTGTTTGTAAATAAAGAGCGACAGTCATAGAAACGAATAGCCAACAAATGAAAAACTGGATTCCTAACATGCTATTACGAAAGAAATGCTTTTTACTTTTAAGCCCATTGCTCATGCCTAATTGTATGTTTACCCTACGGATATAAAAAGCAACAGAAAAACAGATCACAAATGTTGCTATGAGAAGAATGATAATATATTGTCCGGCTTGTAACATCAAACGCTCTCTATCAATGGACAAACTTAAATCAGACAATGAAATATGCATTCCGGAAGACAATATTTCTATGAGTCCGAACATAAATAAAGAAGCGATTACAATGACCAAAAACAATTGCACAAAAAGCATCATTGCCAGATGAAACATATCATTTCCTATTATCTTCCGAATTGTAAATTCCCGTTGGCGATTGATTATACTTCCAATCTGAAAATGGAAAAAGTTTAGTAAAGCAACTAATAAGATTAAAACTGCTACAATGCTAGTTATTGAGCTAAAGATGGTTATCATGTCAGAGTTGCCATTACTTTTTCCAATAGGAGAAACAATCAGGTCATAATCGCAATTAAACATTCGGTGAGTGACATTACTCTTTCTATACACTTCATTTAAATCTTTGGCTGTTCTGCCTTCATGAAGCAATCCGTAAGTATAAACGCCTGTCTGGTCATTATTACCGGTCATTTTAAATAATCCTTCACTATCGTTCAGAATGAGAACTTCAATTGTCCGCATGAAGTTCATACTGACATTGGCTGGAATATCTTTAATCACAGCCTGAATTGTGTATGAGATACCTCCGCTATCAGGAGTTGTTTTCGGAGAAGACCATATTTTGCTTGTCATCACCATACGTTTACCGATAGCCTCCTGATTATATGGAAATAATTTGCGTGCTGTACTTTCTGTTATTACTACCGCATTAGGAGTATAGGCTGCCACTCTCCACGAACCTGCCACAACAGTCGGAGTGAACAAACGATTAAAAAACGAGTCGACTTCTATGCATTCAAATGTATAGGGCAGTTTCTTTTCATCATTTGTATACACATCAAAAGGCCGTTGCCGTGCATAAGCAACTCTGGAATATGCTTCTACTTCATGTCCATATTCTTTTGTCAACTTCTCCGCCAATATTGCAGGAGTACCGGATAACATCCTACCTTCATCAGCTAAATTGATGTCTACCAAACGATGATAATTATTAAAACATTGGTCAACACTCTGCATATAGCGGCTACAATAGAAACAAATACTGAAGCATAGCAGTCCCACAGCCAAGCCTATGGTTGATATAAGATTTTGGGTTTTATATTTCATCAAATTGCGCAAAGCAACTTTTGAATAGTGCTGTATCATTTTGTTTTCTTTTATTTTCTAATTCAAATATGGTTTTCCTATTCATTTTTGATAGACTCCACCGGATTAACTCTGGCAATCTTCAAGATACGAAACCAAATCGTTAGTGCCGTTATCATAGCAACAGATATAAAAATCCCTGTCCAGAACCAGAATCCACAGTTAAAGAATACCGTATATATTTGTTTCCATAGCTGTAACACTAGGTATACTAACGGAAAGGATAGAGCTGCGGTAACCATCAACAAAGTTATATACAAACGGGTAAACAACCAGATAATATGCGACATTCCGGCTCCATTTACTTTACGGATAGCCACTTCTTTCTGTCTACGTTCAGTATCGAGGGTAATGCTGGAATATACACCCAACAAGGTAATGATGATACTGACGATTGCGAAAAACAGGATAGTATCTTTCAGCATATATTCCATAGCCTGTATTTCATACAGGTCGTCTTGAAATGTACGAACCTGATACGATATATTCTCCGGAAGTACTTCACGACGGATTTTCTCAATCCACTTTACGACTTCTTTTTGTTGTTCAGGGTAACATTTTACATAGCAATGGCCAACATATTCAGAAGGATCATAGAGCATAAAAGCATAGCCGCCACTATGATAATGGACATCAGTCTGGAAAGGAGTACAAACTCCACATACGGTATAATCATTATTTTGGTCATAAAAATTCATTCCAATTACATTCTTCTTTTGTTTGTTTTGCCATACTTTATCCATGACAAGGTCATTTTTTGTCCGGATAGTTCTGCCCTCCTCTATCGGAATATTCATAAAAGCAAAGAAATTCAGCGGAACGCACATAATATTGATATCAGTCCAGGAGTTGTCATTCCCTTTCTCGGTCATCAACAGGTTTCCGGATACTCCTTGTGTATAAGCAATATCTGCCAATAAGACATCTTTTACCCCTGCATGTTGCTGAAAACGTTCTACCACACTTAACTTCTCTTCATTTTTCATAAACGAATAGTCTAATGGAATGCTAAGAATCGCTTCTTTTTCTTTTTGGTTAAGCGTATGAAACAATGTTTGGGTTGTTTTCTCCGACTGTAAAAACAATGCGACAGTGAATGATACAAATATCCAGCAGATAAAGAACTGGATTCCCAGCATAAGGTTACGTCCCCACTGCTTACCTCGACGTTTATTTACTCCTCCATGAATGCCTGTTTGTATCGAAATTCTGCGAATACGGACAGATACAAACAGACAAATTGCAGCACAGAGCAATATAAGAAGAATGATATATTGCATAGCGTGTATCAAAAGAATTTCGGGCGGAAAAGTCATTGTAATGCCCTGTAGAGAAAAATCCATTCGGTTGCCAATCAATTCTATTCCCCATATTACTAAAAAGGAAACAACATACGCAGCAATCCGCCCACGAAATTGACTCCATCCAATGTCCAGCCTACACCGATACTTCCA
>ENA-UESC01002844-UESC01002844.1-human-gut-metagenome-genome-assembly--contig:-NODE-2844-length-9866-cov-8.087649_pt1 | contig 9866 bp, 13 predicted proteins | sample MGYA00242998_ERZ507999 | MGnify/ENA primary metagenome ERZ507999 (study PRJEB26167, sample SAMN06115465) | human gut metagenome | host: Homo sapiens | place: China:Hubei | collected 2016-04-27 | study... | reverse complement strand
GGGGCTATTACCGCTGCTGTAAGGACTGGGAACCTTTCCATGCGGCGGAGTTTTCTCTTTCCGAGGACGAGGCAGGAAAGGCGCCCTTTTTCCACTTTGATTTCCATAACCTCCCTGCCCTTCACCAGACCATTCTGGACGGTGAGTTTGTGGAGCCGGATAACCCGGATCATCCGCACTTTCTGGAGCAGGCAAGGCGGCTCAGAAGCGGTGAACAGGACTGGTTCGTCGGGGCGTTGTACTATCCGCTTTTTTCGCCGGAGATGCATTTCTGCAACGCCTCCATCCGGAGCGGCGTCCCGCTGACACAGCTGCTTTCCCCGTCTGTACCGCCCTATTACGGGGTGATCTTTCTCCGGGAGGAGCGCCCCCTCACTCCGGAGGTGCTGACGCATTGGGCGGAGACACTGTCCCAACCCCTGTTCGGCCAGCCGTTTTCCTGTACGCTTGCACAAGTCCCCAGCAGGCAGGAGGCCATGGAGCAGTTTGAGAATGAGATGCGGCTGACGCGATGAAATGTACGGTATCGTTTACCGCTGATTTCCCGTTGAAAAGCAACTGAGAGAGGTGTCTCTTGTGGAATTAAGACTCACGGAGCAGGAGGCTCTGACGCTGTATCGAATCATTCTGCGGTGGGATGAATTAGGCAGCTTGACCACAGAGGATGACGAGGAACGTCAGCTGCTATGGGATCTATCCTGTACGCTGGAAAAGGAACTGGAGCCGGTGGATGAAGATGTAAGATGCAGACTGCTTTGACTGCGTAAGCTCCCACCGGATTGAAGCTTTTGCTGCGCTGCTGTTTCTTTTGGCGCTGACAGATTTTGAACTGCCGGAAAGACGCCGGTATCGCGGGATGATATTGACAAAAGGGGAAATGATGCTATAATATCTGCGAATGATTCGCATATTGGAGGGCGGCTGATGTCAGGCTATAATACAAAACAGCGAAGAGCCCTGCTTGCTTTTTTGGGGGAGCACCCGGACGAGCTGCTGACTGCACGCCAGATGGCGGACGCGCTGGCAGAGAAGCAGATCAGTCTCAGCGCTGTGTATCGAAACCTTGCGCAGCTGGAGGCGGAAGAAAAGGTGCGCCGCAGCGCCAAAAGCGGGTCGCACGAAGCATTTTATCAGTATCTTGACGCCAAGGGCTGCAAGGGCGCGCTGCACATGAGCTGTGTGAAGTGCGGCAAAACCTTTCACATGGCCGACAGCAACGCAGCCCTGTTTGCAAAGCACTTGGCGCAGAGCGAGCAATTCACGCTGGACGCAGCCGACACGATCCTCTATGGAACCTGTTCGGACTGCAAGGGAAAATAACGAACAGAAGGGAGGACAGACCATGACAAAGAAGCCTTGCTTTATGACGCGCCTGCTGGCAGCCGTGCTGGCCGTTGTCATGCTGTCCTCGGCGATCTACATTGCGGTCGAAGCCAACCACGACTGCTCCGGCGACGACTGCGCCATCTGCCGCCAAATCAGCATCTGCGAGAATCTGCTGAAATCTCTGGGGCTTGCCGGTGCTGCCGCAGCGATCACTGCTGCGTTTACATATACCATGTGCAGGGCGATCCTGCCCTGCGCAGAGACGATCGGCACACTGACGCTTGTTGCTCTCAAGGTAAAGCTTTCGAATTAAAAACAGGACTTTTACAAGGGCGAAGTCTATCCGTTTTCGGATAGGCTCTTGCGGTTTTGCCGCTGCCCTTGTATTTTTGCGCCTATTTTTCAATAATTCGGAGGTTTTATCTATATGATGAAGAAAATTATCACCCTGGTTCTTGCGCTGGCCATGGCGGTCAGTCTGTTCACCGGCTGCGGCAAAAAGAACAACGCAGAGACGGGCGAGAGCGATCCTAATAAACTGAGCGTTGTCACCACCATTTTCCCAGAATACGACTGGGTCAGAGAAATTCTCGGCGGCAAGGCTGAGAGCACCGACCTAACCATGTTGCTGGACAACGGTGTTGACCTGCACAGCTATCAGCCCACGGCGGATGACATCGTCAAGATTTCCGACTGCGACCTCTTCATCTATGTGGGCGGCGAGTCCGATGAATGGGTGAAGAACGTCCTGAAAAACGCCGTCAACAAGAAGATGAAGGTCATCAACCTGCTGGAGGTGCTGGGCGATTCCGTGAAAACGGAGGAGACCGTTGAGGGGATGCAGGAAGCAGAGCACGCCCATGACCACAGCAAGGAGGTTTCCACCTTTGAAGATCATGAGGTTCAGGACAGAAGTCTGTCCGACTGGGAGGGCAGTTGGCAGTCTGCCTACCCCTTTGCGCTGGACGGAACGCTGGACGATGCCTTTGCAGCGATGGCAGAGGAAGGCGAGATGACCGCCGACGAGTATAAGACCTACTATCAAAAGGGCTACAAAACGAACATTACCAATATTGACATTGAAGGCGACCACATTGCGTTCACCTATGAGGACGGCAAAAAGGTCGGCTCTGACTACAAGTATATCGGCTATTACATTCAGAACTGGTCTACCGGCACCAAGGCGGCCATGTATCGCTTTGAAGCGGTAGACAGAACCTCCGGCGCACCGGTCTACATCGAATTCAACGACCACATGATCGAATCAGCTGCGCCCGAGCATTTCCACATCAGAATGAGCAACGAGAGCTTTGACGCCATCGTTGATCCGGAAAAGTCGTGGCCAACCTTCTTCCCGGCTGACATGACCGGTGAGGATCTCTGCGAGCACATGGAGGGCCACGGCCATGACCATGGGGAGGAAAAGGACGAGCACGTCTGGCTGTCTTTGAAGAACGCCAAAACGCTGGTCGGCGCGATTGCCGATGCCTTGCAGGAGCTTGATCCCGATAACAAGGATACCTACGCCGCCAACGCCTCCGCCTATATCGAAAAGCTTTCCGCGCTGGATGGCGCGTACCAGTCTGCCGTGGACGGCGCGGCGAGCAAGACCGTTCTGTTCGGCGACCGTTTCCCCTTCCGCTATCTGGCGGATGATTACGGTCTGCGCTACTATGCCGCCTTTGCGGGCTGCTCCGCCGAAACCGAGGCCAGCTTTGAAATTGTTTCGTTCCTTGCAAAGAAGGTGGACGAGCTGGGACTTCCCTGCGTGCTGACCATTGAGGGCAAGAACCACAAGCTCGCGGAAACCATCGTCCGGAGCACCGCCGGGAAGAACCAGAAGGTGCTGACCATGGACTCCATGCAGTCCATGACCTCCGAGGATGTGGCAAACGGCACTACCTACCTCTCTGTCATGGAGCAGAACCTTTCCGTGCTGAAAGAGGCACTGAGTTAAGGAGGCAGAATGATGGCTCAGCTCACTTGTCAAAAGCTCTGCGTCGGCTACGATGGGAAGCCCGTTCTGCAAGACTTGAGTTTCCAAGTCTTTGCGGGCGACTATCTCTGCATCGTAGGAGAAAACGGCTCCGGCAAGAGTACCCTTATGAAAACGATCCTCGGCTTGCAGCCGCCCATCAGCGGCAGAATTTTGACGGGCGACGGGCTGAGGAAAAATGAGATCGGTTACCTGCCGCAGCAGACCGTTGTCCAAAAGGACTTCCCGGCATCCGTGAGAGAGATCGTTCTCTCCGGATGCCAGGGGCACTGCGGCAGCCGCCCCTTTTACAGCAAAGAAGAAAAGAAACTGGCGGCGGACGCCATGGAGAAAATGCAGATCACGCCCCTTGCCAAACGCTGCTACCGGACGCTCTCCGGCGGTCAGCAGCAGCGGGTGTTGCTCGCCCGCGCCCTGTGCGCCACCCGGAAAATGCTGCTTTTGGATGAACCGGTCTCCGGGCTTGACCCCAAGGTGACAGCGGAAATGTATGCACTCATTCAAAAGCTCAATTACGAAGATGGCATCACTGTTGTGATGATCTCCCATGACCTGAACGCGGCGCTGCAATACGCCAGCCATATCCTGCACATCGGAGACACGGTGTTCTTCGGCACCAAGGCGGCCTACCTGAACGAGTTCCCACAGGCATGGCAGAAAGGCGGTGAGGTGAAATGACGGCGATCCTTGAAAAAATCGCGTTCTACTGGACCTATCCCTTTGTCCGCTACGCACTCATAGTCGGCGTGTTGATCGCGCTGTGCTCGTCGCTTTTGGGCGTGACGCTGGTGCTGAAACGGTTTTCCTTCATCGGCGACGGGCTTTCCCATGTGGCCTTCGGCGCGATGGCTATTGCCGCTGTGCTGGGGCTGACAGACGATATGCCCCTGACGCTGGGCGTCACGGTGGTCTGTGCCGTTCTGCTGCTCCGCACGGGGCAGAACACGAAGATCAAGGGCGATGCCGCCATCGCCATGATCTCAGTAGGAGCGCTGGCCATCGGGTATCTGCTGATGAACCTCTTCTCCACCTCGTCCAACCTCTCCGGCGATGTGTGCAGCACGCTGTTCGGCTCCACCTCCATCCTGACGCTGTCAAAAAGCGAGGTCTGGCTGTGTGCGGGACTGTCCGTGGTGGTCGTGGCGGCGTTTCTGCTCTATTACAACAAGATCTTTGCCGTGACCTTTGACGAAGACTTTGCCAAGGCGGTGGGCACAAAGGCTGATCTGTACAATCTGCTGATCGCCGTCATCGTTGCTGTGGTCATCGTGCTGGCGATGAATCTGGTCGGCTCGCTGCTGATCTCCGCGCTGGTGATCTTCCCGGCGCTGTCCGCCATGCGCCTCTTTCAGAATTTCCGGTCCGTGACGGTCTGCTCCGCCGTACTGTCGGTGAGCTGCGCGGCGCTGGGGATTCTTGTCTCCATTCTGGCGGGGACGCCGGTGGGTTCCACCATCGTGGCGGCGGATATTCTGGCATTTTTGGTTTGTTCGGCCCTTGGCCGCGCAAGGGGAGGGGAAACGGGATGAAACGGATTTTCTGTCTGCTGCTGGCTGTCTGCATGATGGCATCCCTCTGCGCCTGCGGGAAAGGCCGCGAAAAGGACGCAGGAAATGATACGCTTTCTTCCAATGAAGAAGCGTCTGCACCGACAGAGAGCATTCCAACGCCGAAAGAACAGGAAACGCCGGGGGAATCTAAGCCGTCGCACCCCTCTGCCGGCAAAGTGGATGTGGATCTGACGGTGCTCAGCAGCACCATGGTCTATTCCGAGGTCTACAATATGCTCTACAATGACCCGGCGCATTACCTCGGCAAGACCGTCAAGGCAAGGGGGACGTTTTCTATCTATCAGCTCGTGACAGACGGCGTTTTACAGCCTGACCCGGTGTCCTACGCCTGCATCATTTCAGACGCGGCCGCCTGCTGCGCCGAGGGGATGGAATTTGTGCTGGAGGGGGATCTCACCTACCCGGACGATTACCCGGAGCTGGGGACGGAGATCACCGTCATCGGCGAATTTCAGTCCTATGAAGAAAACGGGATGACACGGTACCATCTGGTGAACGCAAGGCTGGCGTGATACTGCGATAACGCTGACTACATAGTAAGCGTGACGATTTCAGGGAGCAAAGTATTCCGGCGCAGCCTGACTGCAATTTATAAGAGCCGGACAAAGGACGTCATTTATCCCGCTGCAGAAAAATTCTCATGAGGAGAGCAGTGTGTTGAATTTGAGATGACTCCTTAAAGAATAGGCAGACTTAACATAAACTTTATTCCTGTTATGATAACATAATCTATGAATACCCTGCTCTGGACGGAACACTTCTGCAAGGAACCAGACAGGCTGCAAAAACAGAAATGATCAACGATGGAGAATATGCATGACTTTTGAAATTCACAGCGATATCACAAATCGATCTATGACCGTAGCTGCCCGCGCGATGCGAAAGGCGCTGCGGCGAAAGAGAAGCATTATTTGGGCCATCTTCGGCTGGACCGTCTTTTTCATCAACGCTCTGCTGCTGATCCCATTTGACGGAGAGCCTTTTGCGCTTGATGTCAGAACGGTGACTTCCCTGCTGGTAGAGGTGATGCTGCTGTCCGTTCTGCTGTTTCAGGATCGATTCAATGGCATGATCGCCCGCAAAAACGCGCTGGCGGGCACAAAGGAATATCATGTCGCATTCGGCGAGGATTCCTATACTGTCGTTACGGCGGCCACCACCTCCACCTTCCGCTACGAGCTGATCGACGCACTGGCTGAGTCGCAGGACTACATCATCCTTCTGATGAAAAAACGCTATGCGCAGCCTCTGGACAAGCGTACTCTTACCGGCGGGACGGTGGAGGAATTCAAACGATTCCTTGAGGAGAAGACCGGAAAGACGTTCCGGCGTGTGAAATGAACGAATTTACTATAACGCCCTTTCGCGGGCCGCATTTGCTTCTGCTTTTGCTTACGGCAGCGGCGGTGCTGCTCATATTCTTGCTGCTGCGCGGAAAACCGGAAGCACGGCGCTCCCGGTATCTGATCGGCGTTTGCTTTTTTAATCTCGCGCTGTTTGCCGGCTACAAGCTCTCACTGTCCCTGGACGCAGCGTATATCCGCGCGTACTATCCCAATGGCTTCAACATTTTCAATGAGCTGCCGCTGCACCTGTGCAACATCAATCTGTTTCTGATCCCGCTGGGCGTGTGGAAGAGAAACCGCTCGATCATGGGCTTTTCCTTCTTTGTAGCGCCCCTTGGCGCACTGATGGCGCTGCTCTTCCCAGAGCCTCTGTTCTCCGGCTTTTCGCTGTTCCTGCCACGGATTTTTGGCTACTATGTGACGCATGCTCTCCTTGTTGTCTGTGGCCTGAGTCTGGCGACGCTGGGCTTTTACCGCCCCGACCCCAAGGATATCCCGCGGATCCTCAAGACCTTTGGTTTGCTTGCCGTAGGCGCGCACCTTATCAATCTCCTTTTACGCCTCACGCTCTGCCCAGAGGCGAACTACTTCTTCACCTACGGCGCGGAGATCGGTGTGCTCAAGCTGTTTTGGCGTATCATCCCGGCGCCGCTGCTTTACGGGCTGCCGGCACCGCTGATCCTTGCAGGCTATATGTACGCAGTCTGTGCGTTGTCCCGCCTGACGCAAAGGGCGGAAGAAGCGCCTTTTTCATAGATTGGATAAGTTCCGCAGCAAAAAACAGGAGGATAAGGCATTGCTGGATAGAAATGTAAGAGGAATCGGAATCGCTCTGTGCTTATTGACTCTCTTTATCTTCCTGACCGGGTGCGGTTCATTGAAGGACGACACGCTTCTGACCGTCAACGCAGTGATCACGGAAGTCGATGCAGGAAAGCAAACCATAACGGTAAAGGACGATGCCGATGAAAGCACTTTAGGTGAAGAGTGTTTGATCGACTGTCCGTCTACTCCTATGGTCTATTGCGACTTTGCCACGCAGAAGGTTACAAGGATTTCTTTTGAGGAATTGCAGGTCAATGATAAGGTTATTGTGAGTATCAGAAGCTCGGAAATGGAGAGCTTCCGAAGCGGCGGCGGGGAAAATACAATCAAGGTCGAACAATTGCAGTTGTATACGCAAAGACCTGCCGAATGGGTCTCGGCTGTCCAACGCTGCATCGAGGCTTTGAGATCGAGCCAGAGAGCATGAAGTGGGTCAGCCAGCACACCAACGCTAACATAGTCGAAACGGACTTCTTCGAGACCTGCAGCACCTCTTATGCCAATAGCATGGCACCGTGGATAATCTTGTGAGGATACGCATATGAGCAATCAAAATAAACAGCTGTACATCGTAATCAGCCAGACCGGAACACTTCTGTCCCGGATTCTTAAACAAATCACCGGCGCAGAATATAACCACGCCTCCATCAGCCTGTCCAGAGATTTAGAGAGGATGTACTCTTTTGGACGCAGGCATCCCTATAATCCGTTTTGGGGCGGCTTCGTGATAGAGTCGCCCCGTACCGGTACCTTCAAGCGTTTTTCCGAAACCAAGGTGTTGGTTCTGAGCGTGAGTGTCACAGAAGAACAACACGCAGAGCTCAAAGAAATGCTCGATGTGATGTGGAAGCGGAGGAGGAAGTACAGTTACAACTATATTGGCTTATGTCTGGCATACTTCCATGTTGTCTGGAAGCAGGAGGGCTGCTATTATTGCTCAGAGTTTGTCGGAGAGCTTCTCACAAAAAGTCGGGTTGACGGCACGGAACAGTTACGTTCCTCTATCATACAGCCGATGCAGTTCCTTAGAGTGCCGCACACACTGCTCTACTGCGGAAAGCTTCGCGAATATGTGTGCAACCCCTGTTCCGAGGGTATATGTGAAGATGTAACGAACCGCACAGTGCATAGGCGACTGCCATAACAGCAGATAAGGGAGCGCGTGGTCGAATATCTGCAAAGGTGTGGTTTTGATCCGCCGACGTGGCTTCTGCTTTTTGCCGTCATAATGGATATTCGTCCTGGATATGTTGACCACAGGGGTTGTGTTCCTCATACACAAGCCCTGTGGTCATTGAATATCTTTGGAGGCTTGGGGACGGTCATTTCAACCGTGTGTACCTGCTTTCTTGGCCGGCGACCATGGAGCTGGATCAGATTCCTGTGGAAATACCTGGTCAGATAAGATGGGGTGCCGCGACTTTGGCACTGCTTACTGTGCCCCGGTCCCTTTTTCCATGCTGATACTATTACGAAGATAAAAAAACAGCGGCACAGAGAGTTTGCTCTGTGCCGCTGTATGCTTTATACATTGTATAAAAACCTTACATGCTATCTGCTCTTTTGCCCTGTCTGAGTGAACGGCAGACGACACACCCTGCAGGAGCGATCATGATCAGAATAAAAATGCTGATCAGTTCATTCACTTCGGATGGCGCAAAGCCCTGCAGCATAGTAATGAGGTTGTTTGCGAAATGCACGAGGATGGGAAACAGCAGGTTCCTTTTCTTCTCGTAAAGGATTCCTGCGGCAATTCCCATAAGGGTGGCATAGGCAGCCTGCACGATATTCAGGTGATAAACGCCGAAGAGTACAGATGATATTAGAATCGCGGCCCAAGCAGGGGCGAATTTCCGCATGGAGCGAAGCACAATGCCGCGGAATAGAATTTCTTCTACAATAGGTGCAGCAATCACCGCAATCATAAATGTTCCAAATGCATTTCCACCGGCAATATTTTCAGCACCGGCGTTCATTGCCTCAACGCTTTTTTGCAGCGAGGGAAGCTGTTCTGCCAGCATGATCCAAAGACCGGAGATTCCGCAAATGCCAAATCCCACGACCAGACTGCCAAGCACATCTTTGAAATTTGTCGCTGTGCGCGGTTCACTTATCTCTTTCCTCCAAAGCAGCTTATAGAGCGTGAAGAATACGAGGATAAGAACAGCGTAGATCAAAATCTCGCCCCAATATGAGTAGTTCATAAATTGCTGCGGGGAGATATGAAAAACATCCAAAACGAGCCTTTCTACAAGAAAATATAATAGATTGGACAGCAAAAAATGCAGTGCGATTGCAAGAATGGGAATAGCGAAATATCTTTTTTTCATCATACGGTCAATTTTTTCTCCTGTCTGTATTTTTGAGGGGACTGCAGCAGTATAACAGATTTAACTTAAAGTCTTCGTTAAGGGGCGAAGCTGTAATCTTTCGGAAGCGGCATCGCAAAAGGACACTGTTCATCTTCCCTGTCGAACCTTTTGACCTTTCTCTAAAGGGTGTTTTCCTCATAGTTGGTGACATACTGAATTTGGCATTAGGCTCCTTGAGCTCTGCAAAGCTTTTGGAGTTCAAACAGAAAATACCCACAGCCAAAGCGGCTGTGGGTATGATCAAATCAGATTGTACGAGCTGACGCTGTCCTGCCGATCTCTACAGACCGTAGCTGCTTCATCCATTTGCAAAACCCCTTTCTGTGTAAAAAGCTGTGTTTCAATATCCGTGATCGTAATGTGCGAGAGATAGGCGGTGCATTCCTCATTCATGCTCCGGTACAGCGCATCCATCACGCCCGCCATGCCA
>ENA-UESC01002836-UESC01002836.1-human-gut-metagenome-genome-assembly--contig:-NODE-2836-length-9896-cov-60.333537_pt1 | contig 9896 bp, 6 predicted proteins | sample MGYA00242998_ERZ507999 | MGnify/ENA primary metagenome ERZ507999 (study PRJEB26167, sample SAMN06115465) | human gut metagenome | host: Homo sapiens | place: China:Hubei | collected 2016-04-27 | study... | reverse complement strand
CGCCCTTGGCGTTGAACGTGTATTCGGCGCCGTTCATCGTCGCCTTGACGCCCACAACGCGGCCGCTCTTATCTTTGGTGAGTTCCTCGGCTTTCATATTTGTGATGACAGGGATTCCGAGTTCATCGGCCTTTGCCTGGAACTTCGTGATGAATTCTGTGCCGGTGTGGCCGACCGGAATCAGCGCGCGCTTGCGGCTGTGACCGCCGAAGAAGAAGAGATTGTCCGGTTCAAAACGAACGCCCAGATAGTCGCGGCACCATTCCGCGCCAGCCAGGGCGTTGTGAGTCATCACATTGATGACCTTCATGTCGCCCTTCTTGTCGCCGCCCAGATACGTATCCTGGGCATGAAGCTCAGGCGAGTCATCCGTGATGCCGAGCTTAGGCTGCACCCAGTTCTTGGCGGCATTCATTTCCGCGCCTGAAATGAGCGAGTTGCCGCCCACCTGCGGCATCTTTTCGAGGAGCACCACACTGGCGCCGGCGTTCTTGGCTTCAATGGCAGCAGAGAACCCTGCGCCGCCCGCACCAATCACTACGACGTCATAGGAAGCGTTCTTCGGCAGATCCTTGACCGCAGCTTTAAGCGCCTTTTTATCGGCCTGGCCGAGCGTGACACCCGCTTTCTTAGCCGCATCTTCAACAGCAGCGAATAAACCCTTCGACGTGAAGGTTGCTCCGGAAATGCCGTCGAGCTGCACTGAGTTGGCAGCAACGATCTGATCCTTCAAATCGGTGAAGACCTTTTTAGCAAGCACCGGATTTTCGGCATTCTTCAGAATGTCGATTTTCTGAATTTTGCCGTTGTCAAACGTCACGGCGACCTGAATGTCGCCGTGCTTGCCGACACCCACGCCCTGCGTAGTGACCGGGGCGGCAAAAGCTGCCGCAGCGGCAAAGGCAAAAGCAGCAGCAAAAATCGACTGAGTGAATTTCATCACCATCTCCTCCTTGATTTCGCGCCTTGTTTCTTGAAAGCGTCCGACGATTGCTGCAGCATCAAGCTGCAGCAATGCATTACTCAATCAGAACAAAGTCACATGTATTCGTTGGGAGGCATTATGCTCAGCAAACCTGAAGATAGTGATTGGGGTTTAGTCCTATCTGCTCCGAAGTCATTCAAAAAGGGCGGTGATTCCCAGAGAGAATCACCGCCCTTCAAAGGCTGGATCAGAACGCCTTACTTGCCGCTTTACTTGCCGCTTTCCGATTCATCCCAATAGGCTTCACGGAAGTCGATCCCCGTATCTGCGCGAAGGTGGAAGTTCTTGAGCCGTGCATCGGCACCGGCAGTGCCGACCTCATAAACGAGATAGGCCCAGGGCGCATCGTCCCAAACCATTTTCTGCGCCTGCTGATAAAGCGCTGTACGCTTGGCTTCATCCGTCGTGCTGATGGCTTCATCGAGCAGTGCGTCAAACTTCGGGTTGCTGTAGTAGGACGTATTCATAAATTTCGGAGGCGCTTGCCGCGAATCGAGCAGCGGGCGAAGCACCCAATCCGGATCCATTGATCCGCCGGCCCAGCCAATGTAATAAAGGCGGGATTTTGCTTCCTTCGGATCCTTAACGCCATAGACGATCTGCGCGCGAACGCCCGGCTCAAGCATGCGGGTTGTCGTCTTGATGCCGACCTGCGCGAGCTGCTGCTGCAGGAACTGAACGACTTTGGCTGAAGTGCTGTTGGAGTATCCAGACCAAATTTCCGTCGTGAAGCCGTTCGGATAGCCGGCTTCCTTAAGCAGTTCGCGAGCCTTCTTCGGATCATAGGGCCAGGGGCCGAGCTTCAGTGCGCCCGGAATCTCTGCCGGATAGATCGTCGCGGAAGGTACGGCGTAGCCCGCAAAGGCCACTTTGCAGAGCGCCTCCTTGTTGATGGCATAGTTGATCGCCTGACGCACGCGAACGTCATCGAAAGGTTTAACGGTCGTATTGATCGAGAGGTAGCGCTGCATGATGGAGGGCACCTCTTCAATACGGAACTTCGGATCCCCCTTAAACGAAGCGATCTGTTCGTTAGGCATGGGGAAGACGAACTGCGCTTCACCCGTATGCAGCATCGCCGCACGAGTGCTGTTTTCCACCACCGGCTTCCAAACGATGCCGTCGAGCTTCGGCAGCGACGGATCCCGGTAATTGGGGTTCTTCTTGACGACAAGCTCTTCTGCGGGATTAAAGGAAACGAGCGTATAGGGCCCCGTGCCGCAGGCATTAAAGGCCGTGACTTTCTTGCCCTCAAGGCCATGCGCATCCTTGAGGAGACTCGGACAGATCATCTGCGGGTTCGTCATCGCCAGACGGCGAACGAAAGTCGCGAGCGGAGCCTGCAGCGTAAAACGCACCTTGTACGGATCGAGCACCTCGACCTTTTCGATGAATTTGTAGACGTTGTAGCGCGAGAGCTTATTGTCGGGATTAAGCAGCCGGTCAAAGTTGGCCTTGACGGCGTCGGCCGTGAACTCGGATCCGTCATGGAACTTGACGCCCTTTTTCAAGGTAACCGTCCAGACCTTCGCATCGGGTGACGTTTCATAGCCTTGCGCAAGTTCCGGCACAGGCTCCATCTTGGAATTGAAGGTAAAGAGACCTTCATAGAACGATTTCGATGCGAGGCGAGTCAAAATGTCGGGCGCATCGTAAGGATCAAGCGACGTGAAGGAGGCCGAGACAGCAACCGTGACAGTGCGGGCGGATGCGGGCGCAGAGAATGCGAGCGTACCGGCGGCAGCGGAAGCGGCCAGACAGCTCAGCGCAAATTTAGATAAAAAAGTACGTGACATATTGCTTATTGAATTGAGGTCAGGTGTGAAACGAGTTCGCGGTCATCAGTGCGTCAGCTCGGTGAGGCGGCTGCGGGCAATTTCTGAGAGGAAGCAGACCGCCAGCGGCAGAATCTCGTCATTGAAATCGAACTTCGGGTTGTGAATGGCTGCCTGATGGGTTTCATCGGCCATGCCGATATAGGTCTGAATGCCGGGAATCCGATTGGCATATTCGGCGAAGTCTTCACCGGCCATCGACATCGGCACGGGCTGAGGGCATCCCGGTCCGAAAAGACGCGAAGCGACGCGCTTGGCCGCATCGGCGCAAACTGGCGAATTGATAAGCGGCGGCGTGAGATGGTCGATCCTCACTTCATGCCCAAGCCCCTGCGCGAGTGCGATGTGTTCCGTCATGCGGCGCATTTCGGTTTCAATGAGCGCGCGCACTTCCGGATTGAAAGTACGGATCGTGCCGGAAAGCTGCAGCTCATTCGGAATGACATTGGGCGCCCGAAGATTCCCCGCCTGCACGGCGCAGATTGAAAGCACTGCGGGTTCAATCGGATTCACTTTGCGCGAAACGATCGTCTGGAGGGATTCCGAAAGGAGAGCAGCCGTCGGGATGGGGTCGAGCGTCGTATGCGGCCTCGCAGCGTGCGCGCCGCGGCCTTTGAGCGTGATGTAGAAAAAGTCACAGGAAGCCTGAACCGGGCCAGCCTGAATACCGATCTGTCCCTTCGGAAAAACCGGCGAAGCGTGAGCGCCGTAAATTTCAAGAGGCTTTTATTTTTCCAGCACGCCGGCGGCAAGAACGCTTCTGGCGCCTCGGCCGATTTCTTCGGCCGGCTGAAAGACAGCCAGAACTCGGCCGGGAAAATCCGGATGCGCATGAAGTGCGCGTACCGCTCCCAGGAGCCAAGTCACATGGCCGTCATGGCCGCAGGCATGACAGCGCTGTGAAGTCTCACTTCTCCAGGCATTTTCGGATTCGTCGGGCATGGCAAGCGCATCCATATCAGCGCGAAGCGCCACCGTCGGACCGGGTGCATTTCCGTTCACGACGGCGATGACACCGCCTTCGACGAGCTTGTCATCAAATTCAACACCCCATTCGCTCAGTTTTGTGGCGATGACGCCGCAGGTACGTGAAGTGTCGAACCCAAGTTCGGGATGCTGATGAATGTCGCGCCGTATCTGCGCAAGCTCATTTCCCCACGCGAGGATTTCAGCGGGAATGCGGTCGGCGTACATGAACTCAGCCATTAGAACCTCCAACATGTTTTGTGAATGTTTAAGCATTATTTCGCTCGGCGCAGAGCGTGCCGCTCTCCCATTTCCCGCAGTCACTTTGCTTTTCGTCATGGGTCGAAAAGAATACAGCCCATCACCGCGCATACCGCGGCTCTAAGCGCAATGTCATCTGCTGCTGACATCACTCGGCCGAACGGTCTGCTTCTGCCCTTTGAGAATGGCCTTGAGATTTAGACGTGCAAAAGCAAACGGATACCTATTTGGGAGGATTGACACACAATAAAAGGAATTAAACGTCCGCCCGCCAAACAATCGCCGGATGATTAGACTTCCTATTCCATTCCTTCACCTTTGAAGCACTGACTTCCCCAAAAATGGCTCAGAACGACATCAATCGTTCATCTTTCTCTGCTGCTGAGGCGCTTGAAACCCGCAGCCTGAACGATTCTGCTGCTCCAACGACAGCAGGCATGTCGCCGCGTACGCCTCATCCGTGCAGCTGCAAGACTTGGCGCCGCAAAGGCAAAGGCGAATCCAGCCGACTTGCGGTCATCGAGGAGCCTGACGGATCAACAGTCGACCTTCCGTTCACAGAATTAACCAGCGATCTGCTTAAAGGCACGTTCGCTGATGATCCTCGCTGGATATGGTTTGCCGATCATTCCAAGTCGCCCGCAGCCCCCTGCGGTGCGGAGCTTCTTGCAAAATTCGGCTTGACGAACGCCGAGCCTCTGCACCTTAGAGAGGCTGATGCGCTTCGCTTCATTCGCGACGGGCGCTGGGACGGGATTGGACTCGATCCAAAGTTCATGGCTGAGGCAGCTCGTCTTTGCGACCATTTGCTCCCTGCTGCACGCGCAACCAACTGCTCGAACATTCTTATTCGAGAAACCGACGGCACTATTACCGGCGACTTTACGATCGGTACGGGACTGCTCAAGATGCTCCCCGCTATGGGGCTGACCATCTGTCAAACCCGTGCGCTCTTTTTGACTGAAGAGGCTCTGGAGCCGCTTGCCGCGGGGCTCGCCCGGCTGCTGACTGCTCTGGGCGCCCCGCAGGCTAAAGTCGTCCGTATTGATCATCCGCTCTCAGCCGATGCCGCCAAACGCATCGAAGGCGCAGAAGGCTTCAGCCTGCTCTTTAACGCCACCAACTTCGGCCGAGCCCCCGACACCGATCAAATGCCGATTGAATCGGCAGATGTTTTCCAATGCTTTCCGAAACTCAAAGCGGTACTGGACGCCGTTGATGAACCGGTGCGCCCGCGGCTCATCTGGGAAGCGCAGCAGCGCGGCCTTGAAGCCCGCACCACTTTGGGACTGCGCGTCGTGGTCGCCCGCGAAGCGATGGAACTCTTTGCCGGCCGGACGCTGCCGCTTTGTGCGACGCGCTCGATCCTGTGCGACATTCGCCGCGAAGCCTCCAATATTGTTCTGATCGGTATGCCGGGCTGCGGAAAAACCACTATCGGCAAATGCGTCGCGGCAAGGCTTCTGCGTCCCTTCATCGATCTGGACGCCCTCGTGGAGCGTCGAGTCGGCAAATCCTCCGAACGGATTTATCGCGAGGACGGTGAAGCGTATTTCCGCGGTTTTGAAAGCGAGATTATCAAAGAGCTCTCCGGACGCCACGGCCTCGTTATTTCTACAGGCGGAGGCGCCTGCCTGCGCCCCGAAAACCGTATGCGGCTCGCGTTGAACGGCACGTTCTACTGGCTCCAGAGGCCGCTCGACCACCTCTCCACCTATCAGCGGCCGCTCTCTCAAGCTCGCGGCGTAGAGGCCCTTTATGAAGAACGGTCTCCCATTTTTGAGAAAATCGCCGAGCGCATCATCGAAGTGCAGTCTGTAGAAGATACGGCCGCGGCGCTGATTGGCGAAACAGTCTGCAAACCTTGCTGAGGGCGCGGCTCGCATCAGATCCGCCCTGCTTCCCTCCCGAGGCATGAGTCGGACAAGCTCCGCAGAGCTCGTCCGACTCCAGAGTTTTTAGTGCAGTTTGCCGAGTTATTTACCGAGGTGCGGAGCGTTAAACGCCCGCACCTCTAATTGCTCCCCCCGCCATTTCTCCACCTGCACCAGCGCAGTTGAGGCAATGTTGCCGTTTGAAAGAGCGCTCGCCGGATCGTCAGGCGTGAGCACATTGGCGCAGCCGTTGGCATCAATTGCGCCGTCTGCAGACTCTTGGGGATCAAACCAACCGCCGTGACGCACAACGATCGTCCCAGTCCGAACGCCGTCGGTGACGACGGCGCCGGCGAGAATAGCCCCTCGCAGGCTCGAGACTTTCACCACATCCCCGTTGGCAATGCCGCGCTTGGCTGCATCAACCGAATTCATCTCACAAGGCTCTCGTCCGGCAATATTGGAGCGAGCACTCGTCACGGGATTGAGCTGGCTGTGCAGTCGGGCGCCGCTCTTGGGACTCACCAGTTCGAGCCAATCGCCTAAGCCTTCCTTGCGTTCCTCCTGAGCCTGAGCATCCTGACCATGCACGCTGGTCTGATCCGCTGCAAAAGGCGGAATCCACGTTGGATGTGCCGGAGCATCCGCATAGTGAAGCGCTTCAATGCGTTTGGAATAGATCACAATCTTGCCGGACTCCGTCCGCAGCGGGTGCGCTTCAGGATCAGCTCTGAAGTCCGCAAACGCCGTAAAGCGGGTTTCTGCCGGATTCTGCGCGTAGAGGTGAACACCCTTCTTCACGAAATCAGCAAAGGGCGGCAGCTCTGCATTCTGCGCTGCTCCGGCGGCTGCGGCCTCTTCGTAGAGCCTCTGAATCCACCCCGCTTCATCCAGACCCTCGGTAAAAGCGTCTCCCAGGCCCAAGCGTTTGGCGAGTTCCGAATAAATCTCATAGTCGCTTCGTGCTTCTCCGACGGGATTGATCACCTGATGCATGAAGACGATGCCGTCGTTGGTAGACGTTCCAATCGGCGAAATATCGTTTCGCTCCAAGGTCGTCGCCGCAGGCAGAACGATGTCTGCATGACGTGCCGTTGCGCTCCAGAAGGCATCAGTGACAATCACCGTTTCCGGACGGCGCCAGGCTGCTTCGAGCGCTCGCGTATCGGGATGATGCGCAAAGGGATTCCCGCCCGACCAGAAGACCAAGCGGATATCGGGATATTCAATGCGGCTGCCGTTCCAATCAATCACTTTGCCCGGGCAGGCAAGTACGTCAGCCATACGCGCCACCGGAACGGCACGGCTGCCCTTCCAGGGTACGGCGGACTGCCAAACTGCCTTGGGACGAGCAGGAATCTGCCCCAGAACAGGACCTTTGCCAACCGGCCAGCCGCCGCTTTCATAGTGATATGAAACCCCAATGCCGCCGCCGGGAAGACCGATCTGTCCGAGAGCACAGGCGAGCGCAACCGCCATCCAGGGCGGCTGTTCCCCGTACCGAGCACGCTGCGGCCCCCAGCCGAACATGATCATGGAACGGTGTTCGGAAAGCTCTCGAGCAAACGATTGAATTTGCTGAGCGGGAACTCCGCAGCCGATTTCAGCCCATTCCGGTGTCTTTTTCACACCGTCTTCCGTCCCCAGGATGTAGGCCTCCATTTCATCCCAACCCGTCACGCAGTTCGCGAGGAAAGCGCGGTCGAGTCGATTATCTGTGATGAGGACATACATCATGCCGAGCATCAGCGCCGCATCAGTCCCAGCCTTTACCGGCATCCAGCGGCTGCCGACAACATCAGCTGTTTTAGGCCGAAGCGGATTCACCGCAATCGTACGGATACGCGGATGGTCCTTCAGTCTGCGGATTTCGGCGATGCCCTGATGAAGCGTCGTTGCCCAGTCGATATCGTTGGTAATCAGCGGATCGCATCCCCAAAAGACAATGCGCTCGGTCTTTTCCATGATGACCGGCCAGGCGGTGGGCTTAAAGAGTTTCCCGCCGACGGCATACGGAAGGATGGTCGAAATCGCTGCAGTGGAGTAGCTGTTGCCGGTCTCAACCCATCCGCCCAAAAGAGAGAGCAGCCGCTGCATCAGCGCAATGGCGTTATTCACCGAACCGGTTGACTTCCATCCGTAGCTGCGCCCCCAGACGGCCGAAGGACCGTAAGTCTCATAAATCCGCCGCAGTTCGCCGGCCGCTAAATCTAAAGCCTTGTCCCACGAAACAGGAACGTATTCATCCGCACCGCGCCCGGCACGAGAGGCTGAACCCTTTTCCAAATAACCCCGCCGCACCATTGGTGTTTGAATGCGGGCGGAAGAATATGGGTGCTCCACTAAGCTCGAAAGGTTGGGGCTCGGCGCACGGTCACCCTCAAACGGGCGTACAGCAACCAGCCTGCCGTCTTTCGTTTTGGCGTAGAAAAGCCCCCAATGAGAGGCGGTCAGCACTTCTCCGTCCGGAAGCGCTTGAAAAAATGATCTTGGGAGGCTTGAAGTCTCGGTGCTGCTCATGACGAAATAATTCGACGATAGGAATATCTGACATTTTAGGATCGACTGGTACTTTCCCGAATGTCAACCTGAGCAACCTTTAGCCCTACTCATAAACCTTCGATAAAAAGCGCTGTCCTTAAACCGTCCATAAGAATGGAGAAGCGACTGGCATCGGGAAAGATCCTATGCGAATCGGAGAGCGGCATGAGACAATTGAATTCACCCGCTTGGTTGATTTCCTAGCAGTGCCCGGCCATGATCCGGAATAAGCGCCAGCGCCAATCAATGTGGGTACTGGGAGGATGAGCATGTCATCTCCTTTCAAACTGATTGCTGTTTTGGTTGCAGCAGGATTTTGTGTTCCCGCAGCTTTTGCTGCTGATGCAGTTACCTCTGCTTCCGTTGTTCCCGCGGCTCAAAAAACTCAGGACGGAGCCGTGCTCGAAGGCACGAAAACACTTGCTGCCAAGGGCGGCGACAGGCTTCCCGACAATGTCGATGCCGTTACGTCTGCTTCGGTCGTTCCGGTTCAGTATCGCCAAACGGATTGGAAGCCGAGCGGCTTCACAGACGCCAAAGACAAAAAACGTGCGCTTTTCATTCTTGACGACCCTCGTCACGAATCGGTCACCTATGATCTTTGCGTCACCGCAATGAAGTTCTTCGAAGAAAAAGGCTTTGATTTGATCAAAAATCTTCGCTCGGCTTCACCCCGAACAACCGTTGGTATTCTTGTTCGCGACAGTTTGGTGATGAAGATAGTCAAGAGGTGGCTCGAGAATGTCCGCATCGACTACGCTCCTATTGGCGATAAAAAAATTCATGCTTTGGCCCTCACTCCGGGGGTCAAGCTCGTCACCTATCACTCGGCCAAGGGGCTCGAATTCGACCACGTCATTCTCCCGATGGTGAACGACGATCTCTTCCCCTACACACGCAACGAGACCGACTTCTCGGAAGAAGCAACCGAAAACCGCATGAACGAAGCACGAATGCTCCTCTTCGTCGGCATGACACGCGCTCGTCACACGCTCGCGCTTCTCGCGCAGGAAAGTTTCGATGTTCGGCCGAGCCGACTTTTGAACGAACTCGCCCCTGATGCTGTCGAAATCGTGCGGTAAGAATTCAAGTATCGCAAAAGTCGGTGCGGTCGTCGGTTGCTCAAGCCGAAACGGTCGTCCGACTACATCTCCACGCCATGGCAAAATCCTCGAAAATTAAACCGAAAAGTCAGCAGATACCCGGAACTCCTGGATAACTGCTCCCTAATTTTTCAGCACCCGGGGCGGATTTTCTAAGCCAAGCAGCGCGAGCATATCGCGCTGCTTTTTCGTAAGTGCGCCCGGCAGCGCACGTGTGATTATGTGGTGAAAGTCCACTGTCCGCCCGGTCGCGGGAAGGACTAGCAACTCGGCAGAGTCGAGGAGGCAACGAATCGATGAAGGAAGCCGATAGCAAACCGCCAGCCTGACA
>ENA-UESC01002825-UESC01002825.1-human-gut-metagenome-genome-assembly--contig:-NODE-2825-length-9953-cov-9.026833_pt1 | contig 9953 bp, 12 predicted proteins | sample MGYA00242998_ERZ507999 | MGnify/ENA primary metagenome ERZ507999 (study PRJEB26167, sample SAMN06115465) | human gut metagenome | host: Homo sapiens | place: China:Hubei | collected 2016-04-27 | study... | reverse complement strand
CCGCAGCACCGTTTCGCCGGAGTTGTAGGCAAAGCCCACATGGTCGAACACGATATCGCAGCCCTGATTGGTCAGCTTCTCGCTGCCGGTCTGCAGGGGAGCATCCAGAATCTCGTTCATCCGCCCTACATTGGTGCGCATGGCAATGACCGCCGCCAGATTCTGCAACGCGCCCTGCATGGGGTCGTACATCCGAGAAGCCGCCATCAGGAACAGAAACAGGGTCAGCACATCGATACTGCCCTGCACCAGCAGCACCGAGCCGGTGAGTGCCACCGATGCAATGCCCAGCTTGAGCACCATGCTCGCAGAGGACACAAACAGCGCTGTTTCCAGTTCTGCTGCGATGGACTGCTTTTCCACAGCCCGAATTTTGCCGGAAAGACCGGACAGATAACGCTGCTCCGCATTGCTGGCTTTCAGGTCCCGGAGAGTCTCGATGTACTCCTGAATGCCGTCCGCACAGGCAATTTTGGCTGCCATGGTCCTGGCCTGCACCTTATCCTGTACCCGATAGCTGCCCACCACGATGACAGCGGATACCGGAATGACCCACAGAGCCGCCAGTGCCATCCGCCACTCAAAGGCGAACAGGCTCAGAGCAATGAGCACCGTGGAGATGAGGGAACCGAATAGACCGGGGATGAAGTGGGAGCAGTCCTTTTCCAACACCTCGCAGTCTGCCATGATGGTGCTGGTCAGGTCAGCAAGGTCGCGCTTGCCGAAAAAGGACAGGGGCAGCTTGCGCAGCCGTTCCGCAAGGGTCAGGCGGCGGGTGCCGCTCTCTTTATAGGTCGTAAAATAGGTGCCGTTGTACTGGAACCATGTGGTCAGCAGGATCAGCGCAAAGCAGGCCGCACAACCCAGATAAAAGGCGGTTCTCCCGCTCGTGGAGCCTGCCAGCAGGTCTTTTACTAGGAGATACAGCAGCCCGGTGGGCAGCATGAATGCCATGTTTTGGAATGCACAGGCCAGAACGCCCTTTACAAGCCCCTTTGCGCCCTCCGGGGAACTGGCCGTGGCGTGTTGAATTTTTTCGATCATCCTTTACCCCTCCTTTGCGACCTTCCACTGCACCGATGCCTGATAATCCTGCCACATCCGGGCAAATAGGCCGTTCTGCGCGCACAGTTCGTCCTTTGCGCCGGACTCCGCAATTTGCCCATCCTGCACCACATAGATGCAATCGGCGTTGGCTACGGTAGACAGGCGGTGTGCGATCATCAGCACGGTTTTGCCCTTGGCAAGCCGGGCAAAGGCTGCCTGTACCTTAGCTTCATTGTCCGGGTCGGCAAAAGCGGTGGCCTCGTCCAGAATCAGGATAGGCGCATTTTTCAGCATGGCGCGTGCAATGGCGATGCGCTGCTGCTCGCCGCCGGAAAGATACACGCCCTTGGTGCCAATGACGGTATGGATGCCCGCCGGGAACTTTTCTATAATATCCATGCACTGGGCGGCCTTGAGCGCCGCCAGCACCTCGGCTTCGGTGGCCTGCGGTCTGCCAAGACGGACATTATCCAGAATGCTGCCCTTGAGCAGGCGGCTGTTCTGGAACACAAAGGAGATGGTATCCATCAGCTCTTCCTTGGGGATATCCCGCACATCCGCTCCGCCCACCCGGACGCTGCCGCTCTGCACATCAAAGAACCGGCAGACAAGGTTTGCCAGCGTGGATTTTCCGCCGCCGGAGGGGCCTACAAAAGCCACAGTCTGTCCCGGCCGGATCTCCAGCGAAACGCCCTTGATGACCTCGGTTTTTCCGTCGTAGCTGAAATGCACATCCCGCAACGTGACAGAGGAATCCTTCGGGTGCTGCGGAACAGCCTGAACCTGCATGGGCGCTGCCTCCAGCACCGAGTCGATGCGTGCCAGCGCATCCGCTACCACCATCTTGCTCTCGCTCATGTACATCATGCGGGTCAAAGTCAGGGAGATCACCGGCGTGATGATGATATAGAACAGCAGGTTCAGCAGAAATTCCGGGGTCACGCCGTGTGTCGTGAACAGCAGCCCGCCTGCGATCAAAAAGGCGAACACGCCGTTGACGGCGGCGGTGTAGAACATCATGGGCAAGCGCAGGTCTTTGGTGTAGGAGATGACCCACTTTTCGTACTCATCAATAGTGGCCTTGAACTTTTTGAAGGAAAACACACTCTGCCCGAAGGTCTTGACCACAGGAATGCCCCGGACATATTCCACTGCCTCGTTGGACATGGCCTCCAGTGCGTTGCCGTATTGCCGCATTTTTTCGGCCATTCGCTTGCCGGTCATGGTCGCCATAATGAGGAAAGCCAGCACCACCGGCGCAAGGCTCAGCAGCCCCAACCTCCAGTCGAACGCCAACAGCAGCACCAGCAGCCCCACCGGGGTGGCGATGGCGTTGTACTGGTCGGGAAGCTGGTGGGCAAGATAGGTCTCGGCGGCTCCGGTGCTCTCATGGATGATCTTGCGCAGCTTACCGCTGCCGAAGGTCTCGGCAAAGCCCAGCGGCAGCACTGCCAGATGCTCCGACACCGCCAGCCGCAGATTCGTCGCCACCCGGAACGCCGACAGATGGGAGCACATCAGCGCCGCAATATAGATAAGGTAAGACAGCACCGCGAATAACACTGCCATCCAGCCGTAATGCGGGATGTTCACCGCCTGCGCATAGTCCGGCGCGGCGTTCAGCACATCCCGCAGGATCTTCCAGATGTACACAAAAGGCACCAGCGCCACCAGCGCACTGGCCGCAGACAGCACCCACGAAGCGTAGGTGAAATATCGATAGTTCCCGGCGTAATCCATCAGCCGGGAAAGATCAGACTGTTTTTTCAATTAAATCACATCCTTACCGTAATGCTGCTATGCGCACCCGTTTGGTATGACCGGGTGCGCATGTGCTTTATTCTGCCTCAGACAAATTTTCCGTAGCAAAAAGCTCAATGACATTTTCCATGGTTGCCTGATCGTAATCCTCCGCAATCGCGGCGGCATTCCAATAGGCATAATTGCCCTCGAACCAGCTTTGAAGATCATTCAGATCCTCTGCATAGCGGAACTCCAGATGATAGGTGGTTTCCATGGTGTCGGGTGAGAAGGCAAAATAGGTAAACTCACCGGAGTTTTCATCCTCGCTCTGATAGAAGATGAAGCCGTTTTCGCTTATCTCATCCAGCAGCTTATAGGTGTGGGAGAAAACCTCCTGTCCCTGTGCGTCCAGGCCGGTGATCGTGTGACCGTCCATCACAAACTTGTCCACGCCACCCAGGAAATAGCAGTTAAACGACATGCTGTCCGGGTCTGCCGCGTATTTTTCTGTGGCTTCCGGGCCGTAAGGCTCCGCCATGCACATCCCCAGCAGCATATCCGTGGCGGTCTCGGCATTCTCCGCGCCTACCAGCGGTGTAGTTGCATCGATCCAGATCGTCCGGTACTCGGCTTTTGACAGTTCCGGGAACAGCTCCACATACGTGCCGCCGATGGTGGTCAGATAATCGTCGGCCGCCATGCTCTGATCGGCTGCCGGCGGTGTCGTTGTGTCTTCTTTTGTCTGGCCGCAGCCGGCAACCGACAGCAGGCAGATTACGCAAAGCACAAAAGCAGCAAATTTCTTTTTCATACAGTACCTCCTGAAGTTCTTTGGTTAGTGTCCTCTAACCACCGGATATTCTAACATGCTTTGTGCTTTCAAACTACTCCGTTTTGTTTCCTATACTCCGTTTTGCCGTTTGTTTTTTGTCGGCACGATAGCGGGACGGCGTCTTCCCGTACCGCTTTTTAAAGCTCTCAGAAAATTTGCTGGCGTTGTCATATCCGGCACGTTGCGCAATCTCAGTGATAGGCTTCCTGCTGCGAACCAGCTCCACTGCCGCCTGCTCCAAACGATATTCTTTGATATATCGGTAAACCGGCACGCCATAGACCTGCTTGAACAGCTTTTGCAAATGGGACACCGACATCTCATGCTCTGCTGCCAGTTGGGCAAGAGATACATACCCCTCCCGGTTGGTCAGCAAATGATCCCGCAGATGGTGTGCCAACTCGGTCTGTTCAGAGGGAAAATAGGCATCCGCTCCGGATTCCTGCGGAATACGATCCAGGAGCATGAGCAATTCCAGCGCCTTTAGCTGTAAATAGGTGCGCTCCGCGTAGAATGCACTTTCATAAAGTTCCCGGAAAACATGCTCGCAGCGAGACCCTGCGGAACCTACCATATACCATTTGCTTTCAAGAAGGGTTTGTTTCAGTGCCGAAAAGTCCACATGAAACGCTGGGGCATGCTGCGCGATCCAACCGCTGGCCGCTTCCGAGTTTACTTCCAAGCAGATTCCCTCGTAGTAGCCCAGCGGGAAGCGGGATTCCGAAATGCTGCCGTGAACGCCGTCGTAGCAGCTAATAGCCATGTCCCCCGGCTTCAGCAGGACGCGGTCACGCATGGAAAAGCTGGTTTCAAAACGGCCATTGATGCAGAAATTGATCTCTATCATACCAATCTGCGTGCGGATTTCCGTATAGGTCTCCATCTCCAGCCGCAGCAGCATGATCCCCACGCCGTCAAACAGCCGATAATAGTGAATTTCTCCTCTTCCGGCCGCATTTTCAAAGCCGCCTGTTTGTCCGGGATTATAGGGAGTGACCCCCGTTTTGTCATAAAAAATGATATCAATCATACTGTTTATTCAATCCGATCTCCACAATCCGTCTTTTGCAGGGCTTGGAATGGCAGCTGTGGTCAACTGGCAGATCTCTGTCTTTCATGTTTTTCCTTTCTTCGCCCCTTGCATCGCAATTTTCTCAACCATGCGCTATCCCAGTGCCACATCCAGCGCCATCATGACGCTGAAGCCCGCTGCAAAGGCAATCGTACCAATATTGGAGTGCTTTCCCTGCGACATTTCCGGGATCAGTTCCTCCACCACCACATAGAGCATGGCTCCTGCGGCAAAGCTCAGCAGATACGGAAGCGCCGGAACGATCAGCCTTGCGGCGAGAATGGTCAGCGCAGCCCCCAACGGCTCGACAATGCCGGAAAGCACCCCGCCGAGAAACGCCTTGCCCTTGCTTTCGCCCTCTGCCCGGAGGGGCATGGAGATGATTGCCCCCTCCGGGAAATTCTGAATGGCGATGCCGAGAGACAGGGCCAGCGCCCCTGCCGTAGTGATCTGGGTGCTGCCGGAGAGAAGCCCTGCGTAAACCACGCCAACGGCCATTCCCTCCGGGATGTTGTGCAGCGTCACCGCCAGCACCATCATGGTCGTCCTTTGCAGCCAGCTTTCCGGCCCCTCCGTCTGGTTGCTCCTTGCGTGGAGGTGGGGGATCAGGTGGTCAAGCCCCAGCAGGAACAGGACGCCGCCCCAGAATCCGGCAAACGCCGGAAAAAACGACAGCGTTCCCATCTGCGCGGCCTGCTCGATGGCCGGGATCAGCAGGCTCCACACGGAAGCCGCCACCATCACCCCGGCGGCAAAACCGGTCAGGATGCGTTGCACCGCATCGCTGAGCTGCCGCCGTATCAAGAACACACAGGCCGCACCCAGCGATGTGCCGAGAAAGGGGATCAGAATGCCGTAAGCAGTTTGTCTCATGCTGTGCAGCCGCCTTTCTCATGTCCGTTTCCTTTTATACCCGCAGTCGCAGTATGGGCCGCCGGAGGCGAGCGTGTACTGCCGCACAAAGTCAGTTGCGCCGCCCGCTTCGCTCATGGTGTAGTCCAGACGGCACAGCGCGGGCGTTAAATCGTACAGCCCCAGCTTTTTCATCAGCACACAGATGCCGCATTTGGTGAACCGTCCCTCGTAGCCGCTGCCGTCGGGGTATTCGTAAAAGTCCATATTCCACGAGTAGGGGTTGCGGTCAGCAGCTTTCAGAGCGGCAGTGGCTTTCATACCGGCAATGTCCTTTGCGGTAAATTTGCTTTTTCCGCTCTTGCGGCAGAACCATTTCATCGGCTTTGTCATCATGGCGTTAGCGTAGTAGACGGTCAGCCGCTCTATATCCGGGCGCTTCGGCATGGAGAGAATGATCGCACCGATCATCGCGCAGTTGACGAGGTTCATCCTGAACCGGTCGCCCTTTTCAAATTCGGGCAGCTCGGAGATGATCTCCCTGTATTTCGGCTTTGCTTTTTTCGCGATGGCTTTTGCCGTATTCGTACCGTAGCCGAACACCGCTGTCAGCTGGCTTCGGAAGGACGGCGCAAACAGCGTCCACATGCCGAAAGGCATCCCTATGTATTTCATATCGCAGCCTCCTTCCATGATCCAATGGTGGCGGTGATACGCCGATCAATATCCACACGAGCCGATCTGCATTCTTTCGGGTGCTTCTTCGCACTCTGAAATGCCATTTTCACAAACAGACCCGAACCAACAGGCAGCATGATCTTTATCAGTCCTTCGGGGAAAACAAAGTGCGTAGCATAAGGATATACCGCTGTTTCTACCTCGCAGGTGTGTGGGCGTTCTGCCAATCGTTTTTCCATGCGCCGAATGTATTTCGCTGTGTCCCACAGCACATCATCCTCTGCGCCGATGAGCAGGAGCTTCCCCTTGATATTTTCTACCTTGATGAACTCGCTATCTGTAATGGGATGTGCCTTTTCGGAATCGTCAAAAAGTTTCCATGAGTTGACCATATCGCCGGTACGCTTGGTTTCGGCGGCAATGCACTGCCAATACTGCGGATGTTGATAAACAAACGGCATATAGGGCAAAGGATCTCCTTGGTAGGAAAAGAGAGATTCGCCCTCAATAGGCCATTCTTTGCAACCGTCTTTCTTGCCTTGCATGAATCCCTGCCAGATAAAATCGCTGGGTGTCATGCCGATGGTCAGGGTAATATCCCCGAAGTAGGATGCCGCTGTCAACGCCAGTGTACCCGTTGTAGAGGCACCCACAATACCAATTTTGCGGACACCATGGCTTTTTAGCCAGTGAATTGCTGTTTCCACACGCTCCAATGGATAGTTGTGATGACTATAATCCTTTTTTGCCGGGGACATGGTGAGGACATGGATGTCCTGCTTCAAAAGCCATTTCACGCAGGAACGAGTCATATAATCTTCCGGGTCATCCCCGATCATGGCGATCATGGCACAGTCAGAGGGCGTTTTACACGCCCAATATGCGCCGTAAAAGCCATCTGTTTCAATGTCAAAATGGATGTGTTTCATTCTGTATTCCTCCTTAAAGCAGCATTCCGATCCCCGCAAGGATTATGGAAATCACCGCCATACCAACTGTACCGGCAAGCCATTTTCTGCATTTGTCAGTTTTTGAGATGTACGGCATCAGATCCTCCGTCCCCGGTATCACCCACGCCTTGGTGTGTCCGACCCAATAGCCATCAATGCCAAACCGGTCGATGAGGTTCATCACGGACAGGATCACAAAGCACTGCCAGAATACAGTTAAAAATCCACTTGCGCCATTGAGCACATACAAGCATAGCCACACATATGCGATATAAATCGGCAGGCAAACAATTTTCAACGCGACGGCTTTTCGCCTGATTTGTTCTTTCGTAGTCAGTCCCAGTTCAATGCATCGCTGCTACACCTTGTCACTATAAAAATGCACCATTCCGACAGCGCCCTTGCGGATGCCGATGGCGCAGACCAATACCAGCAATGCGCCCAATCCTAATCCTTCCAAGATCACTTGCAGCAACATTATGTATTCCTCCTAAATCCCGCCTCATCCGATAGGATTACTTCTCCTGTTTCCGTCCTATAACACAAAGCCAATCTTTTGGATTTTTGTGTATTTGAATGTTCATAAAACCTGCTTCCTGCATGGCCGCTTTCAGCTCCACATCCCGATAAATGGTCATGCCGCCGATGAGTTCCGTCCACTTCTCGTCCTTATCCGTGTCGCCGTTGCTCTCGTTGCAGATGAGAAAGATCCCGCCGGGCTTCAGTACCCGGTAGACTTCCTGAAAGCACTTTGGCAGACCCGGCCAAAAATAGACGGTTTCAAAGGCAGTGACCACATCAAAGGACGCATCCGTAAAATTCATATGTTCCACACTACCCTGAAACACGGCGCAGCGCCCCTCTGCGATGGCGGTCTCGTTGACCTTTTTCGTTTTCTCAACGCTAACGGGCGAATAGTCGATGCCCTTGACGATCCCCTGCGGGCATTTTTTCAGCAGTCTTTTCATGTTCGCACCGCCGCCGCAGCCGCAGTCCAGCACTATGGCATCCGGTGCAAGCTCCAAAAATTGAAGCCCCCACCGGGCCACGGCGCTGTGCCCAACGTTCATCATGGCGACCATGACTTTCCCGCCAAAGCCGGTAGGCTTCCGGGTGTTTTCAAAAAACGACATCCTCCGTCACTCCTTTTCCAGAACGATGATCTTGTTGGAAATATTCCGCACGGCGGGCAGCCTGTCCAGCAGCTTGTAAATTGGCGTAAATACCGCCATACCCTCCGTCAGACTGTGTTCTTCCATAAATTGAAAATCCGGCAGCAGCGCCGCAAGAGCCGAACCGTTCTTCACGCCCCAGGTGAATTTTGCATGGCTGCCCTCGATGGATTTTTCCTTGAAGTGCCTCACGATCATCGGATTCATCTTTTCCGCAAATACCGTGGCTTTCTTAAAACGGCTGGAAATCACTGCAAAAATCCGCTGTACATCTTTTGTGTTCAGGTACATGGTCAGCCCCTCAATGACGATCAGCACCGGCACATTCTGCTCGCCGATTTCGCCTCCCCAATCGTCCATGGCGGACATAGCGATTTGCGAAATCGAACCGCTTTCCGGCAGGAGCTTCTCCCGCACCGCCATCGTCTCCGGCAGATCGAGGTTATACCAATGTGCGTAACCCGACATCCGATAGCACCGGGTGTCCAGCCCGCAGGCAATATTGACGACCACCGCACCGGGGTGCTTTGCAAGCCACGATTTTGTCAGCTTATCCAGCACAATGGTGCGGGCAATGACGCCGCTGTGCATGGCAGTATCCTTGTCGGCAAGGGAAAAATCGTAGTCCAGCTTCCGGGTGATTTCCTCCGCTTTTGCATCGTGAATGGTGCCGCGGCCCCGACTCTCTTTCGCCCTTGCATAAACGGTTTGCAGCATGGTCTCCGGCACGCCGGAGAGCTTGATTTTTTCTTTCATGTCATACTTCCTCCGCTTGCAAAATCAGAAATTTTTCCGCATACCGGCAAAATTTCTCCGGATGCACCATCACCAGCTCCGCATGAGCCATCTTGGGGATGCCGTGAATACGCGTCTGGGGGAATACCCCTTGATGAACCGGATATCCCGCCTGCGATCCTTCTTTTCGTCGTCACCGTACCAGTAGGTGATCTTTGTGCCAACTTTCGCTGGGAGCTTCGGAAGCGCATAGTTGTTGGCAGACCAGAATATATTGCGAATTGTCCGGTCGGAGAAGGTCTTGAGATATGACGCCGCCCTGAACCGAACGGTAAATGTAGCACTTAAACGGCGTATCCATCTTCGGGCGCGTCTTACGCACCTCAATGTTCTTCCGCCCGTTGATGATCTTCTCACACCACTCCGGGCGAATGCTGATCAGTACAGCTTTACTCATGCCTTTCCTCCTTCCTCCGGCGCTTCCGGCAGCGGCATCCAGTGGGTGACCTCCACGTCTTGCCCCCATGTATCAAACCATTCGCCGTATGCGTAATTTGCAATGAGTGCATCCCCGTCAGCATTTAGCGCAAGCTGCGGCATATCATACTCTGGCGTTTTTTCTATCACGGAAATCCACCGCTGTTTCTCCCGCAGCGCCGCATTCTCGGCGGTCAGGCGCTCGATGAGGTCGGCTGCGCACTTATGCATCTCGTCCATGCAGTTTTTATAGCTCACTGCCGGGCAGCGAGCGCACGGTGCCCCAAATTGGCAGCGCCGCAGCGCCTGCACGATTTTCTTGTCTGTCATAGCGCGTCTTCCTCCATTCCTTCAAGAACCATTTGTCCCGGCAGTTCATCCGGATTTAACAGCGC
>ENA-UESC01002824-UESC01002824.1-human-gut-metagenome-genome-assembly--contig:-NODE-2824-length-9960-cov-5.510068_pt1 | contig 9960 bp, 10 predicted proteins | sample MGYA00242998_ERZ507999 | MGnify/ENA primary metagenome ERZ507999 (study PRJEB26167, sample SAMN06115465) | human gut metagenome | host: Homo sapiens | place: China:Hubei | collected 2016-04-27 | study... | reverse complement strand
CTTCTGATAGTGGTAGCATATCGTTATGAAACTTTTTACGCTGCATTTGGTCACTTCGTTTTCGTACCGGCTCAGGGTGGAAATACTGAGATTGGTCACATCTGCCGCCTCTTCAAGGTTCAGATTACATAGGTGGCGCAAATGGATGATTCGTTCTATTTGTGCATGACAGTTCGCTTCAATACGCAGCCGGTCGTAAATTTCTTCCTTGGTCGCTCTTTCGTATCCTTTCATAATTTTTTCTTTTTACTAATTATGCCGCAAAGTTCATAGAAAAATGTCAAACATCGTTTGCAGTTCTGCAAGTAGTTTTTCAAAAAAGTATTCGGACCTTTGCAGAACGAATTCGGGACATCCTGAATCACAGTCAATTAATTGTAAGATATGAAGAAAGATCAGTATTTTAATTTAGAGGTAAATTTTTTGAGTAATGACAATATTGTCAGAATGATGATGGAACTTGACGCTGCGCAATCGCTCGGAATCTATATGATGATTCTTACGCATTTGCGTAAAGCGGACAATTATGAAGCATCTTGTTGTCCGCTTTGTATGGGGGCTTTCGCGCGGATGTATGACTTGGATGCCGATGTGTTGCAAAGGGTTCTCCGTGAGTTCGACCTTTTTGTGCTTGATGAAGAACGGCAAATGTTCCGTTCGCCTTATCTGGACAGGGTGATGGCAAAGCTCGAAGAAAGGCGGATGATTAATGTGGCAAACGGCAAAAAAGGAGGTCGTCCGAAACGCATGGGAAGCACACCGGAAACACCGATGGATAAAGGCGAAAAACCGAATCAAAACCAGAAGAGTAGAGAAGAGGAGAGAAGAGTTACTACTGTTGTCAAAGACAACAACAGTAGTAACGAAGAAAAGACAGAGAAAGAGCACTCTGCCGCCGCCGCTTCTCACGGACTTCAGATTGTTCCTCCACCGGAGGATAGGGGACAGTTGCCCCTACAGCCGGTTCTTCCGTGGGAGATGCTGGTGGATCAGATGGCCGAATCGGAAAGTTACATGGAGTCGATGGCTATGCACTCCTGTATGGGCAAACTTTTCGTGGAACGGCAGGAGGAGGTGATCGCTGCTTTTAAAGAGCATATCCGACGCTTTGGCAGGGAAGATGGCTTGCTGTTTTTGAGGGATGTGAAACTGTATTTCGGCAATTACCTCTCTCCGGGCGGACGTCCGGCTCAGGAGCTGAAGAAAAGGCTGCTCGGCAGTTGCCGGCAAGCAGCTGAGGAAGAACTGTATCGCTTTGAACAACTCATTGGCGGGCAACGGACGTATCTTGGGCATCCGATTCCGAAGGATGCGCCTCCAAGACCGGACAGGTCTGCCGTGTGGGATGAAGTGCATTGGAAGTGGGGAAATTAGCTCCGGATTTCTCCGACATCCGGCTACGTGAGCGTTGCCTTTCAGCTCAGTACTCGTTCATGCTTGGCTCGGTGCTCGTTTATGCTCGGCTCGCTGCTTATCAGTGTTCAGCTCGCTGCCCATCGGTGTTTAGCTCGGTACCCATTGATGCTTAGCTTTCCGCCTGCATTGGGAACTGATAGAAAAATTATTAACTGAAGTTTCGCAAGTTCTTTATAATATTGACAAACAATAGTATCTCAATTGGGGTTGACTAAAAAGTCGGTTCTACCTTTATTCTCCTCCTTCCTGAAGGAGGGGAATTAAGATAGTTTTGATAACGCAAAGGTAACCTGCGAAACTTGAATTATTAATACAACTTAAAATCTCCTTTTCGAAAGGGAGGAATAGAAATACAGAAATATGAGAAATTTTGCTAATTATCATGTCGATGTCCGCAGACACACCAGCGGTGTCGTTAAAACCATTTGCGAGCAATGCCTCCCGACGAGGCACAACAAGCGTGACCGTTCGCTGCGGGTCAATATCGACACGGGGCATTGCCATTGCTACCATTGCGGAGCCGACTTCTACGTCCCCGACGATGCCGAAGAGCGTGAGAAAGCCGAGCGACAGGCTGCCCGTAAACGTCGTGCGGCATCTGCCGTTCCCCAGCATTTCCACCGTCCGGTGTTCGACGCTTCGAAGACGACGCTTTCCGAAGCTACGGAGCGTTGGCTGGTAGAGACGCGTTGCATTCCGCAGTCCGTCATCGCCGGTCTGCGCATCACGGAGCAGGAAGAGTTCATGTCGCAATCCGGCACGAAAGAGCGGTGCGTCTGTTTCAACTATTTTGAGGACGGGAAACTCGTCAACACCAAGTTCCGCAGCGGTGCCAAAAATTTCAAAATGGTGCAGGGAGCCGAACTGATTCCCTACAATATCGATTCCGTGCTGGGACAGGACACCTGCATCATCCACGAAGGCGAACTGGATGCCGCGTCCTCCCTTGCCACCGGATTCAAAAGCGTGATCTCCGTACCTGCCGGAGCTAACGCGAACCTTTCGTGGCTCGACCGCTTCATGGAGTCGCACTTCGAGAATCTGAAAGACATCATCATAGCCGTTGACACCGACTCTGCCGGGCTTAAACTGCGTGACGAACTGGTCAACCGTCTGGGTGCCGAACGTTGCCGTGTGGCCGTCTACGGACCGGGCTGCAAGGATGCCAATGAACATCTTGTCAAATATGGGATCGACAGCCTTCGTATCGCCATCGAGCAGGCGGAAGAAATCCCTCTTGAAGGCATCTTCACCGCCGCCGATCTGCACGAAGATCTGCGGGCATTGTTCGACAACGGCTTCGGTCCCGGAGCGGAGACGGGCTGGGAGGAGATGGATAAGATTTGTACGTACGAACGTAGACGGTTGGTCATCGTTACGGGCATACCGGGGGCCGGAAAATCGGAATGGCTGGACGAACTGGTGTTGCGCCTCTGTATGCGCCATCAGTGGAAGATAGCGTTTTTCAGTCCGGAGAATAATCCTATCGTCTACCATCTCCGCAAGTTGATCGAGAAACTGACCGGACGCCGTTTTCAAAACGGTTGCGGCATGACGGAAGGACTTCTGCTCCGTTCGGAAGAGTTTCTTGCCGAAAACGTCTGTCACATCGCCCTCAAAGGCAGCGCCACTCCGGAACGGGTGCTTGCCAAAGCCCGTGAACTTGTCCTGCGTCGGGGATGCCGCATCTTCGTCTTCGACCCGGTCAACCGTTTCGAACATACCCCCGCGCCGGGGCAATCGGAAACGCAGTATCTTTCCAATTTTCTGAATCTGTTTACGGAGTTTGCCACGCAATATAACTGTCTGGTGATTCTTGTGGCGCACCCCCGAAAGATGAACCGCAATCCGGTGACGAACCATACTCCGCGTCCGGAAATGTACGACGTAAACGGGTCTGCCGATTTCTTCAACAAGGCGGATTATGGCTTGGTAGTGGAGCGTGACAAGGAGGTCGGAGTGACACGTGTCTATGTTGAAAAAGTGAAGTTCAAACACCTCGGAGCAGGTGGTGTGGCTACTTTTGTCTACGATCCCGTCAGCGGACGTTACCTCCCCTGCGAAGAGTCCCAAGACCCGTCCGTCCCACCGGAACAACGGGTCAGAAACACTGTCAATGATAGCTCGTGCTGGTTGCCGGAGAAGGAGCTGTTTGAATAGGTAATAGGTAATAAGTAATAGGTAATAATCGTAGCTGGTGAGGAGGGTGGTGGGTAACAGGTCACGGGGGATGAGTAACGGTGCGGATCACTGGTTGAATGGTGATTCATTTTGATACCAGTTTACTTTATTTTCGCACAGTTTTGAGGTAAATACGGATTCATGAAACGTCATCCGATAGAATGATTATATTTGCATTTCGATTCTAAGAAACAAATAATAAACCATTAATCTGTAAACAATGAGATTTAGTAACGTAAGATTATTAGTAAAGGACTTCGCCGGATGCTTCAAATTCTACACCGAACAACTCGGATTAGAGCCGGCCTGGGGAGATGAGAATAGCGGATACGCCAGTTTTAAAGTAGCCGACGGAATAGAAGGTCTCGCCCTTTTTGTATCCGACTGGATGGCGCCTTCGGCAGGTAATGCAGATAAGCAGCAGCCTGTTGGGATGCGTGAAAAATTAATGATCTCATTCAGTGTGGATAACGTGGACGAAACCTTTGTCGCACTGAAAGCAAAAGGCGTGACGTTTATCAGTGAGCCTACGGATATGCCCGATTGGGGGATGCGTACCCTGTACCTGCGCGATCCCGAAGAAAATCTTATAGAACTCTTTACCCCTTTGGCACCGGAGAAATTTAGCCAGGAACTTATCGAAGAAGATCAGAAATTTCATTAAGAGACACGGCTGAAAAGCAACGTGCTCATCCGAGTGAGCCGGAAAATGATATTGAATGGGGCTGTCCGAAAAGAGAACGTCTGCTATCGTTTTGCTCTGTCATCCTAAGTCTGCCGAAGAATCAGCTCTTTATATTAGTCAAAGAAGAGATTCTTCTCCGTGTGCTGAATGATAGGTTGATAGTATTTATCTACTTTTCGGACAGCTTTATACGTTAATCGGGTATCTTGTCCGGAACTATTCTTATTTTGTTTTAACTGCTGATTGGCACCAATACTTAATACTTATCTTCAAGGTTCTTGCAGCACCTCTACGATCAGTCGTACTTGTGCGGGTGTGTAGTGTCTGCTTCGGGGATTCATGCCGGTGGATAGCAGGCGTTCTTTTAGTCCGGGTGCGGCTTCGATCCATTCGTTGAAGCGGTCTACTGCGCTTTGTTGCTGGACGTTGGGGATATATAGCATGGCGAGTTCTCCTTTTCCGTAGCTGCGGTATTGGAAGGCTTTTTCTTCTTCTTGTTTTTGCAGGGTATCTGTATTTGCTTTCATTTTTGATTTAATTGTAGGGTTTGTAATGGGTATAAAGTTACTGTTTTTTACTGGATTTAGCAAATTTGTTGCTCATGAAAGTGTTGCTTTTATGCTTGTATTATTTAGTTGTTATTCACGTTGTCTGCTTGTCTTTTTGGGGGGTGTTTATTCGGGGTTGGTTGGGAGCTTTTTCAGCTTTTATCTGCTTTATGGTTACTTTGTATTCGCTTTTAGTATGCTTTCAATCTGTTTCTAATTCACTTTATTCTGCTTTATGCTGTCTTAATCCGTCTTTATCCGTTTTATCCCGTCATAGTCCGGTGCAGTCCGTTGTAATCCGGGAAATCGCCGATGCACTGCCGTATCTTTGTTTCACCAACAGAAAGGGAGAATGTCCTTCTTTTCTTTAATACAAATTCAGTATGGCAACAGTGTCTGTGGTGCGCTATCAGCGCAAAAAAAAGATTGGTGATGACAAATCGCCGATGGTGTATGTGCTCAAACCCAAGCCGGGGGAATCGAAACTTTATTCTATCGAGTCGCTGGCGCGTGAGATCGAGTCGATCGGTTCGCTTTCGGTGGAAGATGTGGAGCACGTGATGCAATCCTTTGTCCGTTCGATGAAGAAGGTGCTCGTAGCGGGGAATAAGGTAAAAGTTGATGGCTTGGGGATTTTCTATACCACGCTTACTTGTCCCGGTGTGGAACTGGAAAAGGACTGTACGGTGAGGAATATTACTCGTGTCAACCTTCGTTTCAAGGTCGATAATTCTCTGCGGCTTGCCAACGACAGCACGGCTACCACACGTGGCGGGGACAATAACATGGTCTTCGAACTCATCTCCAAGAATGCGCCGGCTTCGGGAGGCAACGGTGATGGCGGAGGCTCCGGTAGTGGCGGCGGCAGCGGCTCCGGTGGCGGTTCCGGTTCCGGTTCCGGTGGCGATGGAGGGGAAGAGGAAGCTCCTGATCCTACCGTTTAGTCCGGTAAGTACATCAGCATCATTAATGCGTGATACCTGTAAATGAATAACCTGTAAAAATGAAAAGTTATGATTGACAAGATTTTGGAGATTGCATTGGAAATCCTGTTTTTCTTCCGCAGGAAGAGAAAAGGAAAACGAACGAAAGGGCAGGTCGATGAGGAAGATTGACCTGATTGTGATCCACTGTTCCGCCTCTAGGGCGGACAGGGATTTCACGGAAACAGACCTTGAAGTGTGCCACCGCCGGCGGGGATTTAACGGGATCGGCTACCACTTTTATATCCGGAAAAATGGCGACATCAAGACTACCCGCCCCATTGAACGGATAGGAGCTCATGCGAAAGGATTCAACCGGACAAGTATCGGCATTTGCTATGAGGGCGGACTTGACTGTCACGGGCGGCCTGCCGATACCCGTACCGAATGGCAGATACACTCGATGCATGTGCTTGTGCTTACGTTGCTGCGTGATTATCCCGGTTGCCGGGTGTGTGGACATCGTGACCTGAGCCCTGATCTGAACGGGAACGGGGAGATCGAGCCGGAGGAATGGGTGAAGGCTTGTCCGTGCTTTGATGCGGAGGAGGAGTGGGCTTGACGAAACTTGCTAATGAATATGGTTCAGGCACGGTTTTCATAGGGAAATTTTAGGCACGGATGATACGGACGCCAACACGGATTTGAGAGGCTGCGCAGCCAAATCCGTGTTAATTCGTGTCATCTGTGCCTTTTCTTTTCTTTCACGGTGAGGCTTTATTCTTCTCCGTGCTCGGTATGAATAAACTTTTTGTTCGCTCCTTTCAGTCGGAACATATTGGCTATCATTGCCAGTGCCAGTGTCGGAATCTGCAGGATTGCTTTTCCTAATTTCCGGTTCAGCAACTTTCCCGGCACAGGTATGATCATGGCGGCAACTTGGGCGGCTGATAGTATCCACCATTTGATGGCCGTATACCACTCGTTTTCTCCGCTTTGCAGACTCATTAGTAAGCCGATTGCGGTAAAGAGTAAAGTGAAACCGAAAACTCCCGCCAGTTGTATCAGACGGGGAGGCAGCATCCATTGAAGAATCTTGTCGCAGTAGTCGATATTTCCCTGAATCAGTGCTTTCGGGAAATCGGGCAAGGAAGCCCGCAATGCACCGTATTGTGCTGCAATCCATCGTTTACGCTGATTTTTGATACCTTCTTTTTTCTGTGTCTTTTCATCGTATACGGGCAGTTGTTCCAGATACTCGATATGAATGCGTTGTTTTAGCAACAGGGCTTCCAGCTCCTTGTCTTCGCCCGATGTTTGCAGATGTCCTACATTTCGGCGGAACCAATGAACGTCGAATGCCATTCCGGAACCGGCTAATCCGGCTGACAATCCTATCGCGTTGTGCCCGCTGCGGAAGAATCCGTTGTTTATTTCTTCGCTGATCGCATCCAGAACAGCGATGTCTGTATTCATGTTTTTTCCTGTGCGGTGGGCTTGTACAGCATGCAGGCCGGAGTCAAAAGCACGGTTGATTTCTGCGAGGAAATTGGGTGTCGTTACATTGTCGGCATCCATGATCACTACTACGTCATAAGATTCGTTGGCAGTGACGTTCATTGCCAGCGTAAGGGCTTTGGCTTTGGAACTGTTGGTATAGCCGGCTACTTGCAAACAGACGGGGAGTGCTTGTAGGGCGGCATTCGTGTCCGGCTGCATCTGATCGGAGATGACAAGAACGTCGTACATTTCTTTGGGGTATTCCTGCTTGAGGAAACTACGGATAGTGGAGACGATCACCCTGTCTTCCTTGTATGCAGGGAAGAGTACAAGAAAACGACGCAGGATACGTGCTTCGGAAAGTTTTCGCGGACGATAGAATTTGGAGGCAATGGCGTAGAACAGCAGATAACCGACACAAAGTGCCAGAAGAATAAAGAGAATCCAGTCAATAAAGGTGTACATGGTCTTTCATTTTTAAGGGTTATCGGATAGGAGAGGTGACAGAAAAGCTTCTGACAACGCCTTTCCATACTGCGGCAAATAAATCGAAACGACCTTTCACGGCAAACTGAAGGCTGTTTTTTCCGGCAGCTATGGTAGATTGATAAAGAATGGAGAGCAGCCGTTGAGCACCTTTCCGGTTGCGGCGGGTGTAGAGCAAACGGTTGCGCGTCATGTAGAAGGTACGTAGCTTGCTGAACTGTCCGGTGCTCTGGCTTTCTTTGTGGAAGACGGTGCAACGAGGCTCATACCATAGTTCGTAACCGGCATTTGTCATCTGTGTACACCAGTCCATTTCTTCATAATACAGGAAGAATATTTCCGGCATTTCTCCTACTTTCTCAATGACTTCACGTTTTACCATGAGTGCCGCCCCATGCAGGTAGGGGGTCGTGTGCGGGGTGTCGAACGTGCCGTCGTCCGGACAGCCGAAACCTGTCATTTCGTTGCGTATAGTGATTGCCGACAGGGAGGTGAATCCGGCAAACTGTATGTTTTGCGGAGGAAAGGCAAAGCGTATCTTCGGAGAGACGGCTCCGATGTTTTTCTGACTTTCCAGTCGCTCTGTCAGGTAGTGGAATCCGTCTGATTCAACATAAGTGTCATTGTTTATCAGAAAGATATAGGCTCCTTTGGCTACTCTGATCCCCAGATTATTTCCGCCAGAGAAGCCTAGGTTAGACTCGCTCCGCAGGGTGACTATATCGGAATATAGCTCCTTGATTTTAGTCGCTTCGTCTTCGCGCGAAGCATTGTCTACGACGATGATTTCATAGCTCACGGAATGTACATGTGTTTGCAGCGATTCTATTAATTCGCAAGTGTCTTTAAAGCCGTTGTAGCAAACTGTGATAAAGGAGACTTGAGGTTCGTTCATCATAATCTATTGTTCGTTTTTCAGTTCTGTTTCTTTACTTTGCTGCATCCGCTTGTCAATGTACGGTCCTGCGAAGCAGAGGGCAAAGGCTGTGTATATGGGGATGGAGTTGGGATATTGCATCACGTCGTTGGCATAGGCTGCCAGATAGAATCCGGCAGCGGTACAGAGCCAGGCAGTAAGTAAGCCTCGCAGGCGTTTGTTCATGATCTTGAACATCAGTATCCATCCGCACCATGCAAAAAGGACTCCGTGAACAGCCAGGTAGAGAACTAGACCGATGATTCCGGTTTCTACCCATACTGAGACTAACCAGGAATCCGGTGGATAGGGCATACGTTCTTTGGGATAGAAACGGTCGCCTTTGGATAACCCTATCCCATATCCAAAAGGCTTGTGAATCATCAATTCTCTCATTTTCTTTCGATTGTCTACACGTAATTGATAGGAAGCGTCTTGGCTAGGACGAAATGCAGAACGCATCTTGCGGATATATTGATTGTCATCTCCTATATTGGTACATACAAAAAACAAGAATAACAAGGCAAGAACTGAAATACCTGTAATACATGCTTTGCGATTGCGTGAAAGAATAATGAAACTCCCTAAAGCACCGATAGGCAGAGCTATCGCAGCCCGTGTTCCAGAAATTCCCATTCCGTAAATGGCGGCAATAATGACAATTATAAAATAGATTTTCAGCCATACACCTTTTATATAAAAAAGTGAAATTCCAAAAAGTGAAACACCCATAGCCATGTGTACGCCGAAGTTCGCTGCATCACTGAAGAATGAGAAATAACGAATACCGGACCAAATAATATGAGTTCTTGCTCCTCCCAAAACGTATAAAAAATACTGCTCACGTTCATTAAAACCACAGTTTTTTTGCCAATATCCTTTGGCTGCTGCCAAGAGGATGAAAAGAGACCATATAATTAGAAGCCACTGAATCCCCTTGATGTTACGGATTGCTAACGGTACGATGACAGCACATACAATAGGATATATGAGATAATGGGTGATGGAGATATTCCATGCTGCCTGAACATTGTTCGGATTAGCTATCTCTAATATGCAATAAACTCCCCATATCAGAAAAAGCATAAGCATACCATTACGACTTTCCGACCAGTCAATTTTTTCATGCATTCCGTACGCAAAGAGCAAAACAACGGCAAACAATGTACACATTAATGTTGCTACTCCCAATGGTATGTCTGTCACTGCATAAGCTGCTACCAGCAGGAATTGGAGAATGAAAAGTGTATAGAAACTTTGCTTTGAATATTTGATAATTAATAAGAAAATAACTGTCATTAAAGG
>ENA-UESC01002819-UESC01002819.1-human-gut-metagenome-genome-assembly--contig:-NODE-2819-length-10002-cov-3.496222_pt1 | contig 10002 bp, 10 predicted proteins | sample MGYA00242998_ERZ507999 | MGnify/ENA primary metagenome ERZ507999 (study PRJEB26167, sample SAMN06115465) | human gut metagenome | host: Homo sapiens | place: China:Hubei | collected 2016-04-27... | reverse complement strand
AGGAGCAGATTATGAAAAAGATATTGCACTCGGTTACATCCTTCATAGTGGCGATGGCTATGCTCGCCGCTCCCGTCGTTGATGCGCAGACTCGAGGCCGTCAGGCTAATGGGAACCATTCAGGCAACACTACAAGTCAGCGTCCGTCGCGTCCGTCGCATGGTGGCGCCACTGATTATCGTCATCAGAACGGCGGCCATCAGAACCGCCCCGGTAACGGAAACAACCGCCCCGGCAATCAGGGTAACCATAACCGTCCGGGCGGCGACCGGCCTCAGCATCCCGGCAATCAAGGTAACCACAACCGTCCCGGCGGAAATGGCCGCCCGGATCATCGTCCTGGAAACAATCACCCCGGTAATAACCGTCCCGGCAACAATCATCGTCCGGATTACGGACACCGCCCCGATTATCGCCCAGGCCATAACCATTCGTACAGGCCATCCCGTCCGGGTTATCGTCCCGGGGTAGGTCCCGTGCGTCCTCATCGTCCTCCACACCGTCATCCCCACGGGTACCGTCATCCCGTACCGTTCTTCAACGGTTTCCATCGTCCGGTGCCTCCTCCGCGGTGGCATTATGCCGGTGGCGGTCCGGCATTCGGCACAATTCTCGGCATAGCTCTCGGCACAGCCATCGGCGCGTCGCTTACGGCTTTGGCCAACGACGGGTATGCCGTAAGCAGCTACGGTAACAATGTGATTTATATGAACGATGTGCCCCAGATGAACTATATGTGGCCCGATGCCGCGCTTTACTATAACAACGGAATGCTTTGCGGCTCCCAGTTCACGTATCCTACGTCGTATTACGATATGTCGCGTTATAATGCGCTCTACAACACCTTTGTGGCGCAGTACGGCATGCCGGTGAGCTGCTCCAACACAGGAGCCGTGATTTCGTCAAGCTGGTTCGGCCCGTCGGGACGTTACGTCACATTGTCGTTCAATTCGCAGTACGGCGGCAACTATTACACCACATTGAGTTTCGGAAACTGACCGGCAGGGGGATACATACACTGCTCGCTCTGATAATAAACGGCAGAAAAAACGCCATGGACGCGCTTTTTCTGCCGTTTTTTGCTGTTTCGGCAAAATCCGTTAAATTTGTGAATTATCTAACGCCATACGGCATCCGCTTTCGGGCGGCCTGCCGACAACCCTAAAAACAACAGATGTTATGAATGTTACCGAACGTTTCCTGAAATATGTGAAGTTCGACACTCAGAGCGACGAACTCACCAACCTCACCCCCTCCACTCCCGGACAGTATATTTTCGCCCAGGCTCTCGAAAAAGAGCTGCATCAGTTGGGTCTGGAGGAGATCACCCTCGACGAAAACGGCTATCTCATGGCCACTCTCCCGGCCAACACCTCCAAGGCCAACGTGCCCGTGGTGGGGTTCATCGCCCATCTCGACACCTCCCCCGACATGTCGGGCCACAACGTGAAGCCCCGCATCGTCAGCAACTACGACGGCAACGATATCCTCCTCAACGAGAAAGAGGGCATCGTGCTCTCGCCCGATCAGTTCCCCGAGCTGCGCAACTATCTGGGTCACGACCTCATCGTCACCGACGGCACCACTCTGCTCGGTGCCGACGACAAGGCCGGCATAGCGGAAATCATCTCGGCCATGGTGTTCCTGAAAGAGCACCCCGAAATCGAACATGGCAAAATCCGCATCGCGTTCAATCCCGACGAGGAGATAGGCCAGGGGGCACACAAATTCGACGTGGCGCACTTCGGAGCCGACTGGGCCTACACAATGGATGGCGGCGAAATCGGCGAACTGGAATATGAGAACTTCAACGCCGCAGTGGCAAAGGTGTCGTTCCGCGGCCGCAACGTCCACCCCGGCTATGCCAAGCACAAGATGATCAACTCCATCCGCATGGCCAACCAGTTTATCCTCATGCTCCCGCGCTGGGAGACACCCGAGCACACCGAGGGCTACGAAGGGTTCTATCATCTGGTGCAGATCGAGGGCGACGTGGAGAAGACCACCCTCACCTACATCATCCGCGACCACGATCGCGACCGCTTCGAGCGCCGCAAAAAGGAGCTGGAGCATCTGGTGCGCAAAACCAACAACGAATTCCCCGACTGCTGCTCGCTGGAGCTTAAGGACCAGTACTACAACATGCGCGAGAAGATCGAGCCGCTGATGTATATCGTGGAGAACGCCGAGAATGCCATGGAGCGCGCGGGCGTAACCCCAAAAGTGCAGCCCATCCGCGGCGGCACCGACGGCGCCCAGCTCTCGTTCAAGGGTCTCCCCTGCCCCAACATCTTTGCCGGCGGACTCAACTTCCATGGCCGCTATGAGTTTGTGCCCGTAGATTCCATGGAGAAAGCCCGCGACGTGATTGTGGAGATAGCACGCATCGTCAACGAAAACGCCTGACACCCGTCGGCTTCCTGCTTTTGTGGAGAGCGCCACACCAAACAACAGCGACACCCTCGTAATTGTCACCGGAGCCACCGCCTCGGGCAAGACGGCTCTTGCCGTCGAGCTGGCGCAGGCTCTCGGCACGGAAATCATTTCAGCCGACTCCCGTCAGCTCTATCGCGACCTTACCGTCGGCACGGCGCCGCCGTCGGCCGACCAGCTCGCCGCCGTGCCGCACCATTTCGTCGGCACGCTTGCACTCGACCAATATTATTCCGCCGCGCAGTTCGAGGAGGACGTGATGCAGACGCTCCCCGGCATCTTCAGCCGCTGCGGCTCGCGCGCCGTGATGGCCGGCGGATCCATGATGTATATCGATGCCGTGTGCCGCGGCATTGACGCCCTCCCCACCGTATCGGAGCCCAACCGCCGCGCCGCCTACGCCATTCTCGACACTGAGGGGCTCGACGGCGTAATAGCCCGTCTGCAACAGCTTGACCCCGAATTTCTCCGCACCACCCCCGACCTGAAGAACCACAAGCGGCTTGTGCACGCTCTCGAAGTGACCATGCAGGCCGGGCGCCCCTATTCGTCGCTGATCACCGGACGGACGCGCCGACGCCCTTTCCGCATCCTCAAATTCGCCATCGACATGCCCCGCGAGGAGCTGTTCGACCGCATAAACCGCCGCGTCGACGCCATGATGGAGGCCGGATTGCTCGACGAGGCCCGCCGGGTATATCCCTTGCGACACGCCAAAGCCGGGCATCCGGTGCTCAATGCCCTCAACACCGTAGGCTACAAAGAACTGTTTGCCTGTTTCGATGGAGAAATGGACCTCGCAACAGCCGTGGCCCGCATACAGAAAAATACCCGCGTCTACGCCAAAAAGCAGCTGACATGGCTGCGCCGCGACCCGTCGGTGATCTGGCTCCCCACCTCCGGGCCGCTCCTCCCGGCCATCCTCAACCGACTTTAAGATAAAGGGAAAGGAGAAAGGCAATCGCTGACTTAATCGGACGTTACGAGTGTGAGCACTCCATCCTTACCATATAGCACCGACGAGAACACAGGGTCGTCGACATCGACGCGATATTTGTCGGCAGTGTGCTCCACCCGGTCGACACACTGATCCAGACCGTTGTGAATCAACAGATGATAAAATTTGCCCGGCACCACCGCGCGGAGCAGCGGACGCGCCAGCGAATATCCCTCGGGAGCCACCGTCTCAATCACATTCCCCTTTTTATCGAACTCGAAGCGGATGCCGTCGGCAAGCTCCAGATTATATTGTCCGGTGGTGAACACCTTGTCGCACCGCACCACCGCACGTCCGTTGCAATGCTTGCGCAGAAACTTGCGGGTCTTCGACGGCAGCTGATCAAAAGTCACCGAACCGGCCTCCACGGGTCCGACGCCACGATACTCTCTGGCCAGGCGCGCGGCTACACTCTCTTTAACCACGGGCATGCTCTCCGACACCGCCTCCTCGGCGTGCAGAGGTGCGTCAAGCGCCGCGCCGCAGAAAATCAATGCAAGCGCAGAGCCTAAAATGCTTCGTCTGATCTGTCCGGTTTTCATAATAATGTATAGTTGAATCGTAGAATGCTGCCTTGCAGCTACTTTTGAAACATCTTTGTAACACCAATTGTTTGCTCCCCTTGCAAAAAAAACCTAACTTTGCACAAAATAATTTGGAACAGTTACTTAAATGAACGGCTGGATTACCATATTGCTTCTGGTGGTGTCGAACATATTCATGACATTCGCCTGGTATGGCCATCTGAAGCTTCAGCAGTCGGGCGTGTTCAAGGCCAACACTCCTTTATATATCGTGATTCTCGTATCGTGGGGTATCGCGCTGCTTGAATATGCCTGTCAGGTGCCTGCCAACCGCTATGGTTACCTGGGCAACGGCGGCGCTTTCTCGCTGATGCAGCTCAAGGTAATCCAGGAGGCTATCACGCTTATGGTCTTCACGGTGTTCACCGTGTTCTTCTTCCGCGGCGAAGCACTCCACTGGAATCATTTCGCGGCATTCCTATGCCTGATCCTGGCCGTATACTTCGTGTTCATGGAGTAGAATCAGCCACCGGGCCGATGCCATGACTCCATCGTGCCATTTCCTTGAATCTAACAACTAAACGACAGCATCATAACCAAACAGAGACATGAAAAAACTACTGACCTCCATGCTGATTGCAGCCACAGCCGTAATGGCTTCCGACGCGCAGCGCACATCAGTCACCCTCACCGACGGCTGGCAATTCGCCCGCGGCACCGCCGACGGCGCGCCGGCCTGGCAGAATGTGAGGGTGCCACACGACTGGGCCATCTACGGTCCGTTCGACATAAACAACGACCTCCAGGATGTGGCCGTAGAACAAAACCTCGAAACCGAAAAATCGCTGAAAACCGGCCGCACCGGTGGTCTGCCATTCATCGGCAAGGGTGTCTACCGCCGCACCTTCAATATTCCCGACACCACAGGCAGAGCCTTCACCATCCTCTTCGACGGCGCCATGAGCAATGCACAGGTCACTGTCAACGGCAAGAAAGTGGCAGCCTGGCCCTACGGCTACAACTCTTTCTACGTCGACCTCGACAACCGCGACCTGCGTCCGGGCGAAAACACCCTGCAGGTCGACCTCGAGAACTTCACGCAGGCTTCGCGATGGTATCCAGGTGCCGGCCTCTACCGCAATGTGCACCTGATCACCACCGACCGCGTGCACATCCCCGTGTGGGGCACTTACGTCACCACGCCGAAGGTAACCCCCGAATATGCCTCCGTGCATCTTGAGATGGAAATCAACGGCGGAGAACGCCTCCCCCGCGATCCTTACGGCAAAAAAATCGACGTGGTCACCGACATTCTCAATCCCCAGGGCCGCGTAGTGGCGACCAACAAGTCGTTCTACACTCCCCGCGGGCAGAAATTCTCGCAGAATTTCATCGTTGACCGTCCCGAACTTTGGAGCCCCGAGACTCCCGCCCTCTACACCGCCCGCACCACCCTCAGCGTCGACGGGAAACAGGTCGACACCTACGACACCCGCTTCGGCATCCGGTCGGTGGAATATATTCCTGAAAAGGGATTTTTCCTCAACGGCAAAAAGACTAAATTCAAAGGCGTGTGCAACCACCACGACCTCGGCCCCCTCGGCGCCGCCATCAACCGTTCGGCGCTGCGCCATCAGCTCGAACTCCTCAAGGATATGGGCGCCAACGCCATCCGCACCTCGCACAACATGCCCGCACCCGAACTCGTGGAACTTTGCGACGAAATGGGTATTATGCTGATGGTGGAACCCTTTGACGACTGGGGCTTCGACCCAAAATCGCCCAACGGCTATGGCAAGGTGTTCAACGAATGGGCCGAACGCGACATGACCAACATGATACGCCACTATCGCAACAATCCCTCGGTGGTGATGTGGTCGATCGGCAATGAGGTGCCCTCGCAATGGGGCGAACCGGGCATGCGCGAACTCACCATGCTTGGAGATATTGTCCGCAGACTCGATCCCACCCGCCCCTTCACCGCAGGCATGAACGCCCATTTCGGCGCCCTCGCCAACGGCTATGCTGCGGCGCTCGACATCCCCGGCTTCAACTACAAGCCTCAGGACTACGACTCGCTCTACAATTCTCTGCCGCAGAAGATTATCCTCGGTTCGGAAACCGCCTCAACCGTTTCCTCGCGCGGCGTATACCACTTCCCCGTGGTGATTCCCGGCGCCGACTGCCGCAACGTGGCCTTCCACCCCGACAATCAGTCAAGCAGCTACGACGTGGAGAGCTGCCCCTGGTCCAATACTCCCGACATTGATTTCGCCCGCGACGATGATGACGAATGGGTAATAGGCCAGTTTGTATGGACCGGATTCGATTATCTCGGCGAGCCTTCGCCCTACGACACCAACTGCTGGCCCAACCACAGCTCTATGTTCGGCATCATCGACCTGGCGTCGATACCCAAAGACCGCTATTATCTCTACCGCTCACAGTGGAACACCGCCGACACCACTCTGCATGTGCTCCCGCACTGGAACTGGAAGGGACGCGAGGGCGAAATCACTCCGGTATTCGTCTACACCAACTACCCCAAGGCCGAACTCTTCATCAACGGCCGCAGCCAGGGTGTGCGCGAGAAAAACAATTCCACCTACTACAACCGCTACCGTCTGATGTGGATGGACACCCGTTATGAACCGGGCGAGCTGAAAGTGGTGGCATACGACGCCGCGGGAAATCCCGTGGGCGAGAAGATTGTCCGCACCGCAGGGAAACCGCACCACATCGTGCTCACACCCGCCAACACCCGTCAGCTCAAAGCCGACGGCGACGATCTGCTCTATGTCACCGTGCAGGTTGCCGACAAGGATGGCAACATAGTGCCCACTGCCGAGAATATGGTGAATTTCGCCGTGAAAGGTGCCGGCACTTTCGAGGCCACTGCCAACGGCGACCCCAAGTGTCTGCTCCCGTTCCAGAATCCTGAAATGAAACTATTCTCCGGCGCCGCCACCATGATAGTCCGCAGCGCCGACAACCCCGGCGAAGTGACCGTGCGCGCCACCTCGCCCGGTCTCAAACCCGCCACGCTCACCATCCCCGTGCTCTGACCCCCACGAAGCTCTGACTCTTCTGCCACCGCCGCCTCGCAGGCATCACATGCCTGCGAGGCGGCGGTGTAGCAGATTCACAAACTGATAGTTTTTCAATCCCCACTTAGGCGCCACAAGCAGATCGGCCGACGCCGACGATGTGAAGCGGTCGATGGCCGTTTCCGGCGCCAGGGCGTTCATCAGCTCCACTATCCCGACACACAGATCGAGATACTCCTCCGGCGTGAACAACGACACACAACTGCTGTCGGCGGCATATTGCCGGGCAAGCGCCGAGCCTTCAACAATCTGCAACTGATGGAATTTGATTGTTTCGGGTTTCAGGGCGGCGGCGCGGCGCACTGTCTCGAGCATCATCGGGCGCGACTCGCCGGGCAGCCCCATTATCAGATGTAGCCCCACTGGTATCGCCCGGCTTTTAAGCCGCATCACGGCATCCATCACGCATCCCCATGTATGGCATCGGTTTACGCGGCTTAGGGTGGCATCGTGCGACGATTCGGCGCCAAGCTCGATCATGATGCGGGCGCCCCGTTCGCGCCGATCGCCCAGTGCGTCGAGCAGTGGCTCGGGGAGACAGTCGGGACGGGTGCCGATCACAAGCCCCTCCACACCCGGAGCCGCCAGGGCCTCGTCGTAGAGCGCCAACAGCCGGTCGAGTTCTCCGTGAGTATTGGTATAACTCTGAAAATAGGCCAGATAACCCATATCGGGATATTTCCTCCCGAAAAAATCGCGGCCACGCGCAATCTGCTCCGTCACCGACAGATGCGTGCGTCCGCTGCCATCGGTCATCGGCGAGAATGAACTGTTGTTGCAATAGGAGCACCCGCCTCGCGACAGCGAGCCGTCGCGGTTGGGACACGAAAAACCGGCATCAACTGTGAGTTTCTGCATTTTACGGCCGGGGAAACGGTCGGCGAGAAAGTCGGCATAGTCGCGGTAGTATCGTCCCATCTCGTAGAGATTATTCGCAGGGACACGGGGGATCGAACCGGTCGCGGGAATATGATCCGGAGACGTTGGATTTGGCCGAAAGATTCATAAGCCGGGCATCGAAAATGGTCATTGCAGCCATAGCACGCACTACTTCGCATCCGCGGATGGCGATGCAGGGATCATGCCGACCTTTGGTGCAGAGTGTGGTCTCGCGGCCACAGGTGTCGAGCGTGGGAAGTTCAACGCTGACCGACGGCGTGGGTTTGAACGCCACGCGCATCGTCACGGGCTGTCCGTTGGAGATTCCTCCGAGGATTCCGCCACAATGGTTGCTGCGCCACCCGCCGGCATCCATCAGGTCGGCCGCCGCGGTGCCACGCATGCCCGAGAGAGCGAAACCGTCGCCATACTCGAATCCATGCACACCGCCGATAGAGAACATGGCCGACGCCAGCATCTGTTGCAACTTGGCAAAGGTAGGCTCGCCCAGTCCGGCCGGCAGTCCGGTGACAGTGGCCGTCACCACCCCGCCGACGGAATCCCCTTTGGCGCGACACTCGTCGATAATGGCGGCAAATTGCGACGGATCGGCAGATCCCCCTATTTCCGTCACTTTGGCCGTAAACGATATGCCTAAGGGGCGAAGCGCCTGCTCGGCAAAGGAACCGGCCACCACACGGCTGATGGTCTCGCGGCCCGAGCTGCGGCCACCGCCGCGCCAGTCGCGCAGACCATATTTGCGGTCGTAGGTGAAATCGGCATGATTCGGACGATAGAGTTCGCGAATGTTGTCGTAGGCCTGCGAATGCTGGTCGGTGTTGCGCACCATGAATCCTATCGGCGTGCCTAATGCCACCACGGTATCGGTGTCGTCGGTCAATCCCGCCAGTTCTCCTTCGCAGAGCGCCATCAGGCCCGACAGAATCTCCACATGGTCAGGTTCACGTCTCTGTGTCACCTGTGCCGACGCTCCGGGGCGGCGTCGGTCAAGAGCCTCCTGCAACGCCTTAAGCGACAGGACAGTGCCGGCGGGGATGCCGTCGATGACGCCGCCGATAGCGCGGCCATGCGATTCGCCGAACGATGTAAGGCGGTAGATATTTCCGAAAGTATTCATAAGTGCGATGAGTTTGCGTGATGGTGTGTGTTGGTGTGATGATGAATGATGGCGCGTTGGTGTGTGATGTCACTCTTTCACAAGGTCGGCGGCAGTGGCGCCGGTATATGCCACAAGGTCGGCGGGCGACAGCTCGAACTGCAGTCCGCGCTGGCCGGCCGAGATGAAAATGCGGTCGTGGGCGAGAGCATCCTCCTGGATGAATATGGGGTAAGGCTTCTTCAGCCCCACAGGCGAGCAGCCGCCGCGGATATAGCCGGTGACGCCGAGCAGCTCCTTCATCGCCAGCATCTCCACCTTCTTATAGCCGGCGGCGCGGGCCGCCTTCTTGAGGTCGACCTCGGCAGCGCCCGGCACCACGCACAAGAAATATTGCCCGGCCTTCATCGGCTCGCTGTGGAGCACCAGAGTCTTGTATACCAGGTCGATATCCTCGCCGAGTGTAGCGGCCACATGCACCGCCGAGAGGTCGTTCTCGTCCACCTCATAAGGCACAAGCCGGTAATTCCCCCCCGCCTTGTCGAGCAGACGTGCCGCATTCGTTTTCTCGGGACCAGCGCCCCCTTTCGATTTCTTGCTCATATTCAAAGTACTGCAGCTATCTTGCGGATCTTTGCAAGTCGGCTCATCAAAGAAGAATCAGATTTAGCAACTTGCATATTATAATCACTCTGTAGTTTCAAAAATAGCTCGGCTTCAATTCCAAAAGCAGCTTCCAACAATAGAGCCAATTCAGTATTCACCGCGCGTTTACCGTTGATAACTTCGTTGAGTAGCGAGGGAGAAACACCGATTTGATTCGCAAGTTTCGCTTGTGAAAGATTACTTGCTTACAATTCATCGCGGATAAATTCTCCAGGATGAGTCGGTTCAAACGGAGTGAGATTGTTGGCTATCATAGTCGGATCTATATTAGTAACGGCT
>ENA-UESC01002818-UESC01002818.1-human-gut-metagenome-genome-assembly--contig:-NODE-2818-length-10003-cov-4.914064_pt1 | contig 10003 bp, 6 predicted proteins | sample MGYA00242998_ERZ507999 | MGnify/ENA primary metagenome ERZ507999 (study PRJEB26167, sample SAMN06115465) | human gut metagenome | host: Homo sapiens | place: China:Hubei | collected 2016-04-27 | study... | reverse complement strand
GCCTGGAACAGAAATTATCCCAGTCGGAAGATGCTTTACTGAAAGCCGAACTGGAATTGAAAGACGTACTGATCGGGCAGGGATATTCTCCTGACGACTTTAGTAAAGTCCCTGCCGAAACAATGAAAATCGCCAAAGTAAAAAGCGGGTATGAACAGTCGAAATCCCAGTATGAACTGGCGAAAAGAGAGATGGAGCATGCTACGTTGATTGCTCCTTTTGACGGTGTGGTAGCCAATTTATTTTCGAAGCCTTATAATCCGGCAAATACTGCTGAAGCATTCTGTACTATTATCGATTCCAAAGGAATGGAAGCTGATTTCACGGTACTGGAAAATGAACTTGCTTTTATCAGGATGGGAGATAAAGTGGTAATTACTCCTTATGCCGGAGGAGATTCGTTTGAAGGCAGCGTATCTGAAATCAATCCATTGGTAGATTCGAACGGAATGGTAAAGGTGAAGGCTGTAGTAAACGGACAAGGAAAACTGTTCAGTGGTATGAATGTAAGAGTAAGTGTCAGAAGAAGTTTAGGGCAACAATTGGTCATTCCTAAAACGGCTGTTGTGTTACGCTCCGGTAAGCAAGTGGTATTTACTTTACAAGAAGGTAAGGCTATGTGGAATTATGTACATACGGGATTGGAAAATGCAACGGAATATGTTGTTTCGGATAAATCACAGAAAGGGATTGAAGAGGGGTTACTGGAAGGAGATACGATTATTGTGACCGGAACTTGAATTTAGCGCATGAAACGGAGGTGACTATAAGCGGTGAATGATTGACTGCAAACGATAAATACAGAGAAAAGCATGATAAAATTTTTAATCCAGCGTCCTATTGCCGTGCTGATGGCTTTCACCGCCTGTTTTATAATCGGGCTGGTGACTTATTCTACACTTCCGATATCTCTGCTTCCGAATATCGCTATTCCGGAGATCACTATACAGGTGTCTGCTGCCAATACATCTGCCCGCGAACTGGAAAATACGATTGTGAAACCTTTGCGCAGCCAGTTGATACAGGTTTCTACATTGAAAGATATTCACAGTGAGTCTAGAGACGGCGCCGGTATTATCCGCTTGTCTTTTGATTTCGGTACTAATACGGACCTGGCCTTTATCGAGGTCAATGAAAAGATAGACGCTGCAATGAACTATCTCCCGAAGGAAACGGAACGTCCGAAAGTCATTAAGGCGAGCGCAACGGATATACCTGTTTTTTACCTGAATCTGACTTTGAAGAATGACAGTGCTTATAGCATTACGGGACAACAGTCCTTTCTGGATCTGTGTGAATTTGCCGAATCGGTCATTAAACGTAGGATAGAGCAGCTTGAAGAAGTGGCTATGGTAGATGTGACCGGATTGGTGGAACGCCAGGTGCAGATTGTGCCCGATGAGGATATGCTCTCCATGTTGGGAATTTCTATTGAGGATATAGAATCGACTCTGGCTGCCAATAATGTGGAACCGGGTAGTATGACGGTACGTGACGGATATTATGAATATAACATAAAGTTTTCCACCCTCCTGCGTACTGCAGAAGATGTAGAAAATATTTATCTGCGTAAAGGAGACCGGATTGTGCAGTTAAAGGATTTCTGCCGGGTGAATATTGTGCCCGTAAAAGAAAAAGGGGTATCTGTATCTAACGGGAAAAGGGCAGTGACGCTGGCTGTTATCAAGCAGGCGGATGAGAATATGGATAAGATGAAGAAATCTCTGGTAGAGACGATGGAGTACTTCCAACGGGTATATCCGGATATTGATTTCAGTATCAGCCGTAATCAGACGGAATTGCTGGACTACACAATTTCGAATCTGCAACAGAATCTGTCTTTAGGTTTTCTCTTTATCTGCCTGGTAGCGGTCTTGTTTCTGGGGGATGTAAAATCTCCGTTGGTTATCGGACTTAGCATGGTGGTTTCTATCGTAATCAGTTTCGTTTTCTTCTATCTGTGCAATATGTCCCTGAATATCATTTCACTCGCCGGATTGATTCTGGCATTGGGTATGATGATTGACAGTTCGATTATTGTAACTGAGAATATATCGCAATACCGGGAACGGGGATATTCGTTGCGCCGTGCCTGTATCACGGGAACAAGCGAAGTGGTGACTCCCATGTTGAGTTCCTCCTTAACGACCATTGCCGTGTTTGCACCGTTGATTTTTATGAGTGGTATTGCCGGAGCTATCTTTTACGATCAGGCTTTTTCAGTTACAGTGGGACTTATGGTTTCTTATTTTACGGGTATCATGTTGCTTCCCGTACTTTATCTGCTGGTCTACCGGACCGGTATCCATACCCGGAAATGGAAGTGGCTTTCCTTTAAATTCAATAACCCGATAAAAGATCATACATTAGATCGTTTTTATGATGCGGGGGTGGACTGGGTATTCAGTCATAAAACGTTCAGTGTTTTGTTCTGTGCTATTTCCATTCCGCTTTGTGTATTTTTCTTTTTCTTTATCGACAAGCAGCGCATGCCCGATATTGAGGAGAATGAATTGATTGCCAGGATTGAGTGGAATGAGAATATTCATGTGGATGAAAACAGGGGGCGTGTGGACGAACTTTTTAAAGAACTGGAAGAACCGGTAGCCGAGCACACGGCGTCCATTGGCAGGCAGGATTTCCTTCTGAACCGTGAAAGGGAGCTTTCTTCTTCCGAGGCTGAACTTTACTTCCGTACGGAGACGCCCGAAACTATTTCTCCTTTACAGCAAGAAATTTATCGCAGACTGAAAGAGCGTTATCCGCTTTCCGTCATTTCTTTCTCTCCGCCGGAGACTGTGTTTGAGAAACTCTTTGTCACAGGCGAACCGGATATCATAGCCGAGTTTTATACCCGTAATAAGGCAAAGGCACCGGAAGCGGAAACCATCCGGCGCGTGGAGAAGGACTTGGCACGGAAGACGGGAATCGCTCCTACGGGTATCGCTTTCGAGAATCAACTGAATCTAAGTATTAGCAAAGAGAAACTGTTGCTTTACCGTGTTTCCTATAATGAGCTCTACCGTATCTTGAAAACTGCTTTTCGTGAGAATAGCGTGACAATGTTGCATTCTTACCAACAATATCTTCCGATCAGCGTTGCCGGCAGCGAAAAGACTGTGAATGAAATATTGCAGGAGACGTTGATACAGACTGAACCGGATAATAAAGGAAACATAGAATATATCCCTCTTCGGGAGCTGGTTACGATAGCTCCTGCTGAGGATCTGAAAAGTATTACTTCGGGGCGTAATGGTGAATATGTCCCCTTTAATTTTTATGACGTGCAGAACGGGGACAAGTTGATGCGGGAAGTGAAGCAGGTAGCGGAGGAAACGAAAGAATGGGATACAGGCTTCTCCGGAAGTTTCTTTTCCAACAGGGAGATGTTGGACGAGCTGGTGGTAATCCTGTTTATTTCGTTGTTGCTGATGTACTTTATTCTTGCCTCGCAGTTTGAAAGTTTCCTGCAACCTTTGCTTGTTCTGGCGGAGATACCGATAGATGTGGCCTTTGCGTTATTACTGCTTTGGCTTTGCGGGCATACACTGAATCTGATGTCTGCTATCGGACTTATTGTCACCTGTGGTATTGTAATCAATGACTCTATCCTGAAACTGGACGCTATCAATGAACTGCGCAAAGCGGGTGTTCCGTTGTTGGAGGCTATCCATGAAGCAGGACGCAGGCGTTTGCGCCCGATTATCATGACTTCGCTGACTACTATCTTTGCAATGGTGCCGTTACTGTTTTCATCGGATATGGGTTCGGAATTACAGAAACCATTGTCTATCGCCATGATAGGGACAATGTCGGTCGGTACGGCAGTGAGTCTGTTCATCATACCATTGCTTTACTGGTTTATTTACAGAAAGAAAGAAGAAATAAGTAGCAAGTAATAACGAATAGTTCAAATATGAGAGTTATGAATGGATTATTAAATTTTACCACGGAGGAGACAAAGTTATTCTTTTCAGCAAAGAAAAGGATATGGGCATTTCTCTGTATTCTTGGTGTCCTCTGTGGTGAATCCCTGCTTCATGCACAGAAACGTCTGGTACTGGATTTGAACCGGACAATCGCTCTTGCCAATGACAGTTCATTGGAGTCATTCCGTACACAGAATATGTACTTGTCCGGTTATTGGGAGTACAGGACATATAAGGCAAACCGCCTGCCCAGTCTGACGCTGGATCTTACTCCGGCGCAATATAACCGGGATATTACGAAACGTTACGATTCGGGACAGGATTTGGATGTGTACCGTACGCAACAGTCTTATTATGCTTATGGAGGGTTAAGTGTCCGGCAGAATCTTGACCTGACCGGAGGTACATTTTATCTGGAATCGAATCTTGCCTATATGCGTAATTTCGGGGATAATAGTGCGACACAGCTGACCAGTGTCCCGATAAGGATTGGGTATTCGCAAAGTTTGGTGGGGTATAATCCATTCAAATGGGAACGGAAGATAGAGCCTTTAAAATATGAACGTGTGAAAAAGGAATTTCTTTATAATGTGGAGAAAGTTTCGGAAACGGCAACGAGTTATTTCTTCTCTCTGGCTATGGCACAAGCGGAATATAACCTGGCAAAAGAAAATCTGGCTTCTACGGATACGTTGTACCGCATCGGGCAACAACGGCACCGGATCGCAGCTATCTCGCAAGCCGACCTGTTGACTCTGAAGCTGGATCGGGTGAATGCGCAGAACACATTGCAGAATAAAGCAAGCGATTTGAAGCGGGCTATGTTCTCATTGGCTTCTTTTCTCAATCTGGATAAGAATACGCAGATCGAGCTGGAACTTCCTTCCCGTCCGGGAATGCTGGAGATTCCGATAGATGAGGCTTTGAGGTGGGGAAGGAGCAACAACCCGCAATTGTTGGAATTGAAACAGAATGTGCTGGAAGCGGAGCGTAATGTGGATAAGACTAAAAAGGAGTCGCGCTTTAATGCAAGTGTGAATGCCAGTATCGGTTTTAATCAGGTGGCGGACAATTTCGGGGATGTCTATCATAAGCCCATGCAGCAGGATTTGGTGGCGGTCAGTGTCTCTATTCCGTTGCTGGACTGGGGCGTCCGCAAAGGAAAGTATAATATGGCACGGAATAACCTGAATGTGGTGAAGATTTCGGCACGCCAGGACGAGATAAGTATTGAGGAGGAAGTGATAATGACAGTGAGTGATTTTAATATCCAGCAACAATTGATTGCCAGTGCGGAAGAAGCTTTGGATTTGTCCATACTCGCTTATAATGAGACAAAGCAGCGTTTTATCATCGGCAAAGCGGATATAAACAGCCTGACTCTTTCTCTGAACAGGCAGCAGCAGGCACAGCGTAACTTTATCTCTGCTTTGCAGAATTACTGGTTGAATTATTACAAGATACGACGGCTTACGTTGTTTGATTTTGCTACAAAACTTTCACTTTCGGACAGGTTCGATTTTAACGGAGGCAAGCTGATCAAATGATAATTGCGGCGTTTATTCTCGGTAGTATCTCCATTAAGTCTATCATAAACAGAGATGCTGTCGTTTATATGACAGAGATTTCTATTTACATAAATAATGGTAATGCAAAATATAAATCTTGAAATAAAAAAGTCCTCGAAGGCTTCCGCTTTCACCCTGATTGTGGCTTTTGTCTGCGTGGCATTGGTCGGGCTGGCGCTTGTGCCGTTGCTTCCGGTCAAACTGAACCCCTCACGGACATTACCCGGCTTCACGGTGCGTTTCAGTATGCCCGGCACTTCGGCACGCGTGGTGGAAATGACAGCTACCAGCAAACTGGAGGCGATGCTTGCCCGAGTGAAAGGGATTCGGGGTATCTATTCTACTTCAGGAAACGGGTGGGGCAGTATCAGCGTGAATCTGGATAAACATGTGGATGTTGCAGTTGCACGTTTTGAAGCGTCCACCATCATTCGTCAGACATGGCCGGAACTGCCGGACGGGGTGAGCTATCCGTATATTCAGATGCAGAGTCCGGGGCAGAACAACCAGGGCCCTTTTATGGCATTTACGATTAATGCGCCTGCTATTCCCATTCTGATACAACAGTATGCGGAAGAACATATTAAGACACGTTTGGCACAACTTCCGGGAATTTATAAGATTAATCTTGGCGGGGCTACTCCAATGGAATGGCGGTTGGAATATGACTCCGAACAGTTACATACGCTTGGGATAAGTACGGATGATATCCGTCAGGCTGTCCGGTTGCATTACCAGAAAGAGTTTCTGGGTACATACGATATGGAACAGGGGAGTTCGGGCAGGCAATGGATCCGTCTGGCGCTGGTTCCCGAATATAATAACCGGGACTTTGATGCGGAACGGATACAGGTGAAGATGAAAGATGGCAAAATCATTGGTCTGAATGAATTGGTAAAAGTTTCCCGTGTGGAGGAACAGCCGCAAAGTTACTACCGAATTAACGGTCTGAACTCTATCTATCTGTCTGTCGTGGCGGAGGAAACGGCCAATCAGTTGGCATTGAGCAAGGAAGTGAAAGCATATATGGATGATATCCGGTTACTTCTTCCGGCGGGATACGAGATTCATACCAGCTATGATGCAACGGAGTTTATTCAGGAAGAACTGGGGAAGATTTATCTGCGAACGGGGGTGACGGTAGCGATTCTGCTTCTGTTTGTGCTATTGATTACTTTTAGTCCGAAGTATTTGTTTCTGATTGTAACCAGTCTGGCAGTTAATGTAGCGATAGCCGTTATCTTCTATTATGCATTCGGACTTGAAATGCAGTTGTATTCTTTGGCAGGTATCACGGTTTCTCTAAATCTGGTGATTGACAATACGATTGTGATGAGCGACCATTATCTGCGGCGTGGAAACCGGAAGGCTTTTATGTCCGTACTGGCGGCTACGTTGACTACAATGGGGGCTTTGGTCATTATCTTTTTCCTCGATGAGAAGATACGCCTGAACTTGCAGGATTTTGCTGCGGTAGTGATTATTAATCTTGGGGTATCACTGCTGGTTGCCCTGTTTTTTGTTCCTTCCCTGATCGACAAAACCGGATTGAAGCGGAGGAAAAAATCTTCGCTTTCAGGTGCGAAGTGGAAGTCGGGAAATATACGTTTCTTTATGTGGATACGTTCTAAAATGCATCGTTTTCCGGTATATTTCAGCCGTTTTTACAGTTGGCTGATACGGATTCTTTGCCGGTGGAGGGTGGCGGTCTGCATTTTATTGTTGCTGGCTTTCGGATTACCGGTATTTCTGTTGCCGGAAAAGATGAAGGGGGAAGATAAATGGGCGGAATTTTATAATAAGACACTGGGTACTTCTACGTATAAAGAGAAGGTAAAACCGGTAGTGGATAAAGCATTGGGAGGAGCTTTAAGACTTTTTGTACAGAAAGTATATGAAGGAAGTTATTTTACGCGTAATGAAGAAGTGGTGCTTCACGCCAATGCCAATTTGCCGAATGGGAGTACGCTGGAGCAGATGAATACGTTGATTAAGCGAATGGAAACTTACTTGAGCGAATTTAAAGAAATCAAGCAGTTCCAGACGTCTGTGGAAAGTGCACGCAGGGCATCTATTCATATTTATTTCACGAAAGAGCACCAAAAGAGCGGTTTCCCGTATACGCTGAAAGCTAATATGATAAACAAGGCACTTCAATTGGGTGGAGGAGATTGGAGTATTTACGGATTGCAGGACCAAGGATTCAGTAATAATGTGCGTGAGAGTGCGGGTTCATTCCGGGTGAAAATGTATGGGTATAATTATGACGAACTGTATGACCGGGCGGAACAACTGAAAGAGAAGTTCTTGTCTCACCGCCGCATCAAGGAAGTGACGATCGGTTCCGACTTCTCGTGGTGGAAGGATGATTATATGGAATTTTATTTCAGTCTGGACAAGCTCCGAATGGCAGAGGAAAATATCGGAGCCGGAAGATTGTTTTCCGCTATCCGACCGATATATGGACGGAATATGGAGATTGGTTCGGTGACGACGGAAGAAGGTACGGAAAAAATAAAATTGTCTTCCCGCCAGTCGGAAGAAAGGGATGTGTGGGCAATGCAGTATTATCCTTTTCCGGCAGGCGGAAAAGAATATAAACTGTCGGAACTGGCAACAGTGGAAAAAGGGCAGATGCCGCAGGAAGTAGCCAAGGAAAACCAGCAGTACCGGCTGTGCCTGCAATATGAGTATATCGGTTCTTCGGAACAGGGGCATAAGCTGTTGAAGAAAGATCTGGAGGAATTTAATGAGATTCTTCCAATGGGATATACTGCCAAATCGGAGGACAATAACTGGTCGTGGGGAGGAAAGGACAATAAGCAATATCGTCTGTTGCTTATTGTGATTGCTATCATTTTCTTTATTACGAGTATTCTGTTCAATTCTTTGAAACAGCCGTTAGCGATTATTTTTGTGATTCCGGTGTCTTATATCGGAGTGTTTCTTACATTCTACTGGTTCAAACTGAATTTTGATCAGGGAGGTTTTGCTTCTTTTGTTCTGCTTTGCGGTATCACAGTAAATGCAAGTATCTATATCCTGAACGAATATAATTCTATTCGTAAACGTTACCCGTGTCTCTCGCCGCTCCGGGCATACGTGAAAGCCTGGAACACGAAAGTGATTCCTATTTTCCTGACGGTGGTTTCCACTATTCTGGGATTTATTCCTTTCATGATAGGTGCGGAGAAAGAAGGTTTCTGGTTTCCGTTGGCGGCAGGTACGATTGGGGGATTGGTTATGTCGGTAATTGGAGTTTTTATTTTCCTGCCGGTATTGACGCTGAAGAAGAAGTGGTTTACGAGGTCTAAAGCAGTGCTTTAGGGATGCTAAAGCGTAGCTTTAGGACGGATAAAGCTACGCTTTTTATTGTTTTACCAATTATTCCCTGCGTTACTGCTATTGATAAGCATTTCTATCCGTTGCTTATATGAATTCGCTCCTTCGGCAATATTTTTTCCTGCATCTGCAGTTCCCATTCCGTAAACGACAATAGGTGTCTGCCACGCCATACCCGAATGAATAGCACTGCCTTGATACGGACGTAGAAGTTCATCGGTTGTGAATCGGTTTCGTCCGCCACTACGATAAGCATCGTATTCGGAGCCGGTGGTCGTTACTATCATTAACGGTTTGCCCGCGACAGCCGGAGTCTTGGACAAGTGGGTGAACACTTCGTCCTGCCATTTTTTTAGTAATGACGGGGCAGACATCCAGTAGAAAGGAAACTGGTAGATAACGGCCGAAGCGTCGGAGATGATTTTACTCCATTCGTCTACATTGAAAGCGATGTCAGGCGATAATTCGTAAAGGTTGAATACGGCTACTCCTTCAATGTCACCAACGGCATCAATTAATGCTTTGTTTGCTTGAGATCCTTTCATGTTTGGATGTGCCAGCAGGATCACTACTTTTCTTAAATCTTTATTCATATTCAATCAGGTATTTAGGATGATATAACTACTTATAGATTATAAAGGTGTAAAAATAAGAAAAAGTTCGCGAAAACCAATATCTTAATTAAAAATAAAACAATCCCTCTTTGCTTTTGAATTTGTATTTTTGCAGGCACGTCCGTAAGGCGTTATTTTAGATAATAAATTTATATATGATAGATTTCACCCAATTTCCTTCTCCTTGCTATATTATGGAGGAAGAACTCTTGCGAAAGAACCTGTGTCTGATAAAAAGCGTAGCCGACAGGGCAGGAGTAGAGATTATTCTCGCCTTCAAGTCATTCGCCATGTGGCGTTCATTTCCGATATTCCGCGAATACGTGGAGCATTCCACAGCAAGTTCTGTGTATGAAGCGCGTCTGGCATTGGAAGAATTTGGAAGTAAAGCCCATACTTATTCTCCTGCGTATACGGAACAGGATTTTCCGGAAATCATGCGTTGCAGCAGCCACATCACTTTTAATTCAATTGGATTTCACGCCTTATACTTGGCCGAAGGAAGCGGAAGATGCGTTCGTCAGGTATAGAGAAGAAGCCGGTGGGGGCT
>ENA-UESC01002811-UESC01002811.1-human-gut-metagenome-genome-assembly--contig:-NODE-2811-length-10015-cov-8.328436_pt1 | contig 10015 bp, 8 predicted proteins | sample MGYA00242998_ERZ507999 | MGnify/ENA primary metagenome ERZ507999 (study PRJEB26167, sample SAMN06115465) | human gut metagenome | host: Homo sapiens | place: China:Hubei | collected 2016-04-27 | study... | reverse complement strand
CCGATGTTCCATTTGGCGGAGAGAGTGGGATTCGAACCCACGGATGCTTTCACATCGCCGGTTTTCAAGACCGGTGCTTTCAACCGCTCAGCCATCTCTCCATGCTTGTGAGGAGCCGGCTCACTCTCAAACGCAAGTGATATCTTAGCATATTGTGGGGGTACTTGTCAAGGAGAAAGCGCGAAATGTTTGCCGTAAATTAGAAAAACCTTTCGCGCGAAAAGAACTTCTCGGCAATGCTTGACCGTTCCGACGTTTTTCGATACAATACATCAATATTGTGTCCGCATGAATCCGCATGAAAGAGAAAAGGAGATCTGCCCATGCTCACCCCTCCCGAGATTGCCCGGAGCCTGCTCGCCGCCGGCGAAAGCAAGGCGCGACTGCCCTTTGGAAAGATGCTCCTGCTCGCCATATTGGCGGGAGCCTACATCGCGCTCGCGGGCGTCGGTGCGACGGCGGCCGCCGTGACGGTGGAGAGCGGCTCGCTTGCAAAGCTCCTTTCGGCCTGCGTGTTTCCCGCAGGACTTTCCATGGTGATCCTCGCGGGCAGCGAGCTTTTCACCGGCAACTGCCTGATGGTGATGGCCCTGCTGGAGCGCCGCATCACGCCCGCTCAGCTGCTGCGTAACTGGCTGACTGTCTACCTTGGCAATGCCATGGGCGGCGCGGCGGTGGCCGCGCTGGCGGTCTACAGCCACACGGCATCGCTTTTCGGCGATGGACTGGCGCGCTCGATGGTTTCCATCGCGGAGAGCAAGGCGGCGCTCGGAGCCGGAGACGCTTTCCTGCGCGGGGTCCTGTGCAATTTTCTGGTTTGCCTCGCGGTGTGGATGGCGGCAGCCTCCAAACGCGCGGAGGGGAAGGTCATCGCGCTCTTTTTCCCCATCCTGCTCTTTGTCCTCTGCGGCTATGAGCATTGCATCGCGAACCTGTACTACCTGCCCGCCGGTGCGTTTGCCGCGGCGGAGTACGGCATGGAAACGACGCTGACGCTTGCCGGATGTCTCAAAAACCTCGCGGCGGTGACGCTCGGGAACCTTGTCGGCGGCGCGGCGCTCGGAGTGGGCTACCGCTTCGCTTATCTCAAAGAATGATGCGCCGCCCCTGAAATAGTTTGCGCAGAAAACGAAAAAAGACACACCCCAAAGGTGAGTCCATGTCTATCATAGCACGGCGCCCTATGCAATGCAAGAGAAAATTTTTCTCTTGCAGCAATTTTGTGGACAGCGCCAACACATTGCCCGGATATTGGAAAAAGCTTGAACAATATGAAGTCTTGACGTCGGAAACTTGCAGAGGTAGAATCTATCCATATTTTTTGTAAATAAAAAACGAATAAGGAGGTTCGTAACGATGAGTGAAAAAGATCGTATTCCCGAGCTGTTTGGTTCGATGTCCTTTAATGAGGGAACGATGGAGCAGTATGTTCCGCATCAGGCGATGGAAGTCTGGCGCGACTGTCTGAAAAGCGGCAAGCCGCTGCCACTGACCGCCGCGAACGATATCGCCGAGGCCATGAAGACCTGGGCGCTGGAGCATGGCGCGACGCATTTTACCCATTGGTTTCAGCCCTTGACCGGCATCACCGCCGAAAAGCACGACAGCTTTATCAATCCCATCGGCGGCGGCAAGATCATCATGGACTTCTCCGGCAAGGAACTGGTGTGCGGCGAGCCCGACGCTTCGAGCTTCCCCTCCGGCGGCCTGCGCGCGACCTTTGAGGCGCGCGGCTACAGCGCATGGGACCCCACCGCCTTTGCCTTCATCAAGGACGGCAGCCTCTGCATCCCGACGGTGTTCTGCTCCTACGGCGGCGCGGCGCTGGACAAGAAGACCCCGCTGCTGCGCTCGAACGAGGCGGTTAGCCGCGAAGCGGTGAAGCTGCTGCATCTTTTCGACAGCCAGAAGGACGTCAGTAAGGTCACGCCGCAGGTCGGCCCCGAGCAGGAGTATTTCCTCATTGACCGCGAGCTGTACCTCAAGCGTGAGGATCTGCGGCTGTGCGGCCGCGCCCTCTTCGGCAGCAAGCCGCCCAAGGGCCAGGAGCTGGACGACCACTACTTCGGCGTCATCCGCCCGCGCGTGGCGGCCTTTATGAAGGAGCTGGACGAGGAGCTGTGGAAACTCGGCGTGCTCTCCAAGACCAAGCACAACGAGGTCGCCCCCGGTCAGCACGAGATGGCTCCCATCTACTGCGACGCCAACACCGCCAACGATCAGAACCAGCTCGTCATGGAGACGATGAAGAAGGTCGCCGAGCGCCACGGTCTCGTCTGCCTGCTGCATGAAAAGCCCTTTGCCGGCGTCAACGGCTCCGGTAAGCACGTCAACTGGTCGCTCTCGACCGACACGGGCGAGAATCTGTTCTCCCCCGGCAAAACGCCCAGCCAGAACGCCGTGTTCCTGCTTTTCCTCGCCGCCTTTGTCAAGGGCGTGGACGAGTATCAGGAGCTGCTGCGCTGCTCCGTCGCCTTCGCGGGCAACGATCACCGTCTCGGCGCGCAGGAAGCGCCGCCGGCCATCATCTCCGTCTTCCTCGGCTCCGAGCTGCAGAGCATCATCGACGCCATCGTCGGTGAGAGCGACTATACCGAGACCGAGCGCAAGACGCTGCGCATCGGCGTGGACGTGCTGCCCTCCATCCCGCAGGACACCACCGACCGCAACCGTACCTCGCCCGTGGCCTTCACCGGCAACAAGTTCGAGTTCCGTATGCCCGGCTCCAGCCAGTCCATCGCCGGCCCTGTCACGGTGCTCAACACCATCATGGCGGAGGAGCTCAGCCGGTTCTACGCGGTGCTCAAGGAAGCGCCGGACTTCAACAAGGCGCTGCACGACCTTGTGCGCAAGGCGTTCATCGAGCATGGCCGCATCATCTTTAACGGCAACGGCTATGAGGAGGCGTGGGTCGAGGAGGCTGCGCGCCGCGGTCTTGCGAATCTGCGCAGCACCGCCGACGCCCTGCCGACCTATGTTCTGCCCAAGAACGTCGAACTGATGATGAAGCACGGCGTTTACACGAAGGAGGAAATGTTCTCCCGCCACGAGATCCACATGGAGAAGTACCGCAAGGTCATCCACATCGAAGCGGCCACCATGGTCGATATGGTCCAGCACGAGATCCTCAACGCCGCCTCCGAGTATGAGAGCAAGCTCTGCGAGACGATGCTGCGCAAGCACGAGGCTGCGCCCGAGCTGCCCTGCCACGTCGAGAAGTCGCTGGCCAACTCCATCGGCATCCTCAACGACAAGCTGCTCGAGCAGACCGTGACGCTCAAGACCGCGCTGGAGACCGCGCCCGTCGGCGCCTCCGGCGAAGAGGAGATGCGCTATTACCACGACGTTGTTGCCGCTGATATGGACGCGGTGCGCGATACCGTCGACCGTCTCGAGACGCTGACCGCCGGCAAGTACTGGCCGTATCCGACCTTCTACGATCTGCTTTTCTCTGTTTGATCCCCAAAAGGAACGCTCTCTGAGCGTTCCTTTTGAAATGATTTTTCCAATTTATTTGTGTTGTGGAGGAGAACATGAAGTACATTTTTGTCACCGGCGGCGTGGTGTCCGGCCTCGGCAAGGGCATCTGCGCGGCGTCGCTCGGCCGCCTGCTGAAGCAGTGCGGGCTGCGCGTGAAGAACCAGAAATTCGACCCCTATCTCAATGTGGACCCTGGCACGATGAGTCCCTACCAGCACGGCGAGGTCTTCGTCACCGACGACGGCGCGGAGACCGACCTGGACCTCGGCCACTACGAGCGCTTCGTGGATGAGGCGCTGAACGCGAATGCCTCCGTCTCCTCCGGCAAGGTCTACTGGAGCGTCCTCAACCGCGAGCGGCAGGGCGGCTACCTTGGCGGAACGGTGCAGATCATTCCGCACGTCACCGACGAGATCAAAAGCCGCGTCTACGCCATGGACGACGGCGAGACCGACGTGTGCATCACGGAGATCGGCGGTACGGTGGGCGACATCGAGAGCCAGCCGTTCCTTGAAGCGATCCGTCAGGTCGCGGCGGAAAAAGGGAGAGGAAACGTCCTCTTTATCCACGTTCCGCTCATCGTCTCCATCCCCGGCAGCGGCGAGCTCAAGAGCAAGCCCACGCAGCATTCCGTCAAGGAGCTGCTCTCCCTCGGCATCCAGCCGGATATCCTCGTCTGCCGCACGGACAGCCCGCTGCCCGACGATGTGCGCCATAAGATCGCGCTGTTCTGCAACGTCGAGCCGGAATGCGTGATCCCGAACGTCACGGCCTCCACGCTCTATGAGGTGCCGCTGCTGCTTGAGGACGCCGGCCTCTGCCGCGAGGTCTGCCGCAAGCTCGGCTTTGACTGCGGCGAGCCGGATATGAAGGCATGGACGGCGCTCGTCGAGAAGATCAAGCACGCGCACAAGCAGGTGACCATCGCGCTCGTCGGCAAGTATACCGGTCTGCACGACGCTTATCTGAGCGTCGTTGAGTCGCTCTTCCACGCGGGCACGGCCTGCGACGCGCAGGTGACGATCCAATGGGTCGATTCCGAAACGCTGACGGCGGAGAATGTCGCCTCCGTTCTCGGCGGCTGCACGGGCGTGCTGGTGCCCGGCGGCTTCGGCGACCGCGGCATCGAGGGCATGATCCTCGCCGCGCAGTACGCGCGCGAGAACGGCGTGCCCTATCTCGGCATCTGCCTCGGTATGCAGATCGCCGTCATCGAGTTTGCGCGCCACGCCGTCGGCTGGGCCGACGCGCACAGCGCGGAGTTCTCCTCCCTCACCGCGCACCCGGTCATTGCGCTCCTGCCCGACCAGATCGGCGTGACCGCCAAGGGCGGCACGATGCGTCTTGGCAAATACCCCTGCGTGCTCGGCGAGGACACGAAGGCGTATGCCGCCTACGGCACACGCGAGATCTCCGAGCGCCACCGTCACCGCTACGAGTTCAATAATCTCTTCCGCGAGGAGCTTGAGCGCGCGGGCATGACCTTCTCCGGCACCTCGCCGGACGGCTCGCTCGTTGAGATCGCCGAGCTGAGCGAACAGGATTGGTACGTCGGCTGCCAGTTCCACCCCGAATTCAAGAGCCGTCCCGACCGTCCGCACCCACTCTTCACCGGCTTTGTCGCCGCAGCGCTGCGCAAGGCGGGCAAATAATAGCGAAGGGGCGGAGCCGTATGGCTCCGCCCTCTGCATGAAAAAAGAGAACCGCCGCGCGGTTCTCTTTTGCTGTATTCAGCGGTTTTTCAGACGCTTGTCGCACTTGGCGGCGAGCTTTGTGCCGACGCTCTGGAAGAGCTGCACAAGCAGAATGAGCAGGATGACCGCCGCGTACATCACGAGATATTTGTAGCGGTAGTAGCCGTAGTCAATGGCGATCTTGCCGAGGCCGCCGCCGCCGATGATGCCGCTCATGGCCGAGTAGCCGAGGATGGTCGTGAGCGCGATGGTGAAGTTCTGCAGCAGAGAGGGGATGCTTTCGGGGATCATCACCTTGCAGATGATCTGCATGGGCGTCGCGCCCATGCTCTGCGCGGCCTCGATGATGTTGGGGTCCAGCTCACGCAGGCTGCTCTCGACGAGACGCGCGACGAACGGAAAGGCCGCGATGACGAGCGGAACGATGGTCGCCCTGGTGCCGACGGTCGTGCCGATGATGAGGCGCGAGAGCGGAAAGACCATGATCATCAGGATCAGGAACGGAATAGAGCGCAGCAGGTTGATAAGAACGTTCAGCACGCTCATCAGCCAGCGGGGAAGCGGCAGCACGCCGTCCCTTTCACCCGCCACGAGCAGCACGCCCAGCGGCAGACCGATCACGATGGCGAAGGCCGTGGAGAGAAGCGTAACATAGAAGGTTTCCCAGATGGCGGAGAGAAACTGCGTTTGCAGCGCTGCGGTCAGCTCCTCGATGGACTCGGGAGAGAAAAGATTACTGTACACCGACGCTCGCCTCCTCGACCTGAAGATTTTCGATCCCGCTCAGAAATTCCCACGCACGGTCAAACTGCGCCGCGGGGACGCCGAGCAGCATACTGCCGTAGATCTCCTCCGAGAGCTTCTGCGTGCTGGCGGAAATGACGTTGGCCGCGATGTTCTCCTCCGTCGCGAGGCGGGCCACCAGCGGGATCGAGGTAGTCTTTGCGCTGCGGAAGATGAGGCGGATGCGGCGCTCCTGTGTGGGATCGGATACCGTGACGTCCGCGCCGCCGGGGAAAACAAGATGGCGCGCGGCGGCGGACTTGGGTGCGGAGAAGACGGTGGAAACGAGACCGTCCTCCACCACCTCGCCGTCGTCCAAAATGGCGACATGGTTGCACACGCTCTTCACCACGCTCATCTGGTGCGTGATGATGACGACCGTGATGCCGAGCTTTTTGTTGATGTCGCCGATGAGCTCAAGGATCTGGCGCGTCGTCTTGGGGTCGAGCGCGCTGGTCGCTTCGTCGCACAGCAGGACCTTGGGGTTCGTCGCCAGCGCGCGGGCAATGGCGACGCGCTGCTGCTGACCGCCGGAGAGCTGCGCGGGATAGGCCTTCGCCTTGTCGGGCAGGCCGACCGTCTCCAGAAGCTCCTGCGCGCGAGAAGCCGCCTCACGGCGGCTGACCCCGGCAAGCTCCATCGGGAAGCAGACATTATCCAGGCAGTTCCGCTGCATGAGCAGATTGAAGCGCTGGAAGATCATGGTAATGTCGCGCCGCGCAGCACGGAGCTGCGCGGGCGACATGGTATCCAAACGTTTTCCGTTGACGATGACCTCGCCGGAGGTGGGGCGCTCGAGCATATTGATGCAGCGCACCAGCGTGCTCTTGCCGGCGCCGCTCATGCCGATGATGCCGTAAACGTCACCGTCCGGAATGGTCAGGGAGATATCCTTGAGGGCTTCCACCCGCCCACCGGCGGTCTCAAAGACTTTGCTGACGTGCTTGAGTTCGATCAAGGAATTCTCCTCCTTTCTTTTATCTTACTTCAGGGCATCCAGCGTGGTCTGCTTGCCGTCGTAGAGACCCATGGGCTCGACGTGAATGGCAGCGACGGAGACGATGTGGGTGCCGTTTTCCTTGTTGAAATCATCAAGATAGGGGGTGTGCTGGAAGTAGTTGGCGTCCACGGTGCCGTCCTCCACGACGGTGTTGGGCACAACGTAGTCGTTGTAGGTCTGAATGTCGAGGGTGATGTCCTTTTCGGCAAGGATCTCCTTGGCGACCTCGAGGATCTCGGCGTGGGGCGTGGGGGAGGCGGCGACGGAGATGGTTTCGCCGGCGAGCGCGGCGTAGTCAACACTGGCGTCGTAGCCGTCGCCCGGATTCTCGACGGTGCTCACGACCGCACCGTCATACTTCTCGGCGATGTAATCGGCGACCTGCTGACTCTCGAGCGCGGCGACCAGAGCCTTGACCTTGTCGCTGGACTCGTTGCCTTCCTTGACGGCGAGGATATTGGCGTAAGCGGAGGCGGAGCCTTCAATGGCCAGAGAATCCTTGACAGGATTCAGACCGGCGTTGATGGCGTAGTTGGAGTTGATGACGGCGTAGTCCACATCCTTGAGGATGTTGGGGATTTGCGCGGCTTCGGTCTCAACGATCTCAACGTTGTGGGGATTCTCGGCGATGTCGTTCTTGGTGGCGGTGATGCCGGCGCCGTCCTTGAGCTTGATGATGCCGTTGGCTTCGAGCAGCAGCAGGGCGCGGGCTTCGTTGGTGGTGTCGTTGGGGACTGCGATCTGAATGGCGGCGTCGGCCTTTTTGCCGCAGCCGGAGAGAATACCGAGGGCGAGAACTGCCGCGAGGGCAAGAGAAATGAGCTTTTTCATGATTTTATTCTTCCTTTTCTTGATTTTAATATTATTTGAATGATTTTTGATGCGACGATCCGCGGTCACATTCGACCGCTCATGCGGGAACACGAACCATGCGGACACATTCGCTCTTTCAACAGCTTGAGCATCGTGTTTGACCTCCTTTGCTTGGGACGCTGTTAGTTATACACGATGCTTCACCATTTGTCCAATACGCTATGAGGATAATGAGTTATAGGCTCAAGCTATAGCATAGTGCGTTTCATATACTCCAATGGCATAATATCGAGACATATATTGACGATATGAACAAAACAGGAGGGTATCAGTTAGATAAACCGCCCTGTGCCGCGTGAAGAAATTCCTGTATTTTCTCGATATACAGCTTGCCGACGCTGCTGAGGATCTGGTTTTTCTTCACGATATAGCCGACCTTCATCACGCCGTTGATGGGGCTGTCGTCCGAAAGGGGAATGACGCGGTAGTCCCCGCCGTTGAGCTCCTCGCACACGATGCCCGAGCAGAGCGTGTAGCCGTAGAGCCCGACCATCAGGTTGACCATCGTGGCGCGGTCGTTGACCTTGACGGTCTGGGAGTAGTCGTTCATGGACGACAACTCCTCGGAGAAGTAGAAGGAGTCGTTGCCGCCCTGCTCAAAGGAGAGGAAGGGGTAGTCGCTCAGCTCCTCGCCGTGGATCTCCGTGCGGTCGGCGAGCGGGTGGTTTTTCCACAGAAAGACATAGGACTTGCAGTCCATCAGCTCGTGGAACTCAATGTCGTTCGCGCGGAGGATCTTCGTGATGACGTTGCGGTTGAAGTCGCTGAGGTAGAGGATGCCGATCTCGCTGCGCAGGCTTGCGACGTCGTCGATGACCTCGCGCGTCTTGCTCTCGCGGATGGCGAAATCGTATTTGGCGGTGTCGAAGCTCTTGGCCATCTCCACGAAAGCCTTGACCGCGAAGGAATAGTGCTGCGTCGTCACGCCGAACTTCTTTTTCAACTCGTTGGGATGCGCGTACTTCTCCGCCAGCGTCTCATACTGGTGGTAGACCTGACGGGCATAGTCGATGAACTCCTGCCCATCGTTCGTCAGCGTCACGCCGCGTCCGCTGCGGTGGAAGATGGTGATGCCGAGCTCACGCTCCAGCTCCTGCATCGCGCCGGTGAGCGAGGGCTGGGCGATGTAGAGCCGTTCCGCCGCCTTGTTCATCGAGCCGGTCTCTGAAATGACGATGGCATAGTGGAGCTGTTGGAGCGTCATGGGCGTATTCCTCCATGTACAGAATGAAGAAAGTATAGCATACGGGCGGACAAAATTCAAGCGCGGCGGGCGCTGCGCTTGAATTCCTACAAAGTATATGGTATTATAGAGAAAAAACATAAAAAACGGAAGGTGAGCCTATGCGTATCTCGACCAAGGGACGCTACGCGCTGCGCCTGATGCTCGACCTTGCGGAGCATCAGGGAGACGGCTGCGTATCGCTCAAGGACGTTGCCCAACGGCAGGATATCTCCAAAAAATACCTCGAGCAGATCGTTCCGACGCTCAGCCGTGCCGGCTTCCTGCTCACGAACCGCGGCTATCAGGGCGGCTACCGGCTGGCCCGCCGGCCGGAGGACTACACCGCGCGGGACATTCTGCGCCTGACCGAGGGAAGTCTTGCCCCCGTGGCCTGTCTGGACTGCGAGGTCAACACCTGCCCGCGCAGCGCGAATTGCCCGACTCTCCCGCTCTGGCAGGGCCTGGACCGTGTGATCGAGGATTATCTCGCGGGCATCACGCTGCAGGATCTGATCGACCGCCAGCGCGAGCACAGCGGCGACGACTATGTGATCTGAAAAAAGTAGGCGGCTGCCATCGGCAGCCGCCTACTTTATAGTCAAGCCGTTACGGGCGCATGGTCGGGAGCAAAATTCGGCTCCCTTCATCCTGTTCCATGCCGCTCTGTAAGGGTTCAAAACCCGCACAATACTCGATTCGTGAAATTTTTTTCATTCGTCTCGTGTCCTCTTGTGCCATCCTTCTCGCTTCAAAAGTTGTAGAAAAGTTGTAGAAAGTTGTAGTGCGCCTGTTATGGCATATCGCTGGCATAGAAATGGCAAAAATTTGCTGCGTTACTCAGGATGCTATATCTAACATGATCTCTACACAAAGAACGGCTTGATCGTTTAACCGCAGACGCATACATTATTATATAATAACCTTCAATTCAATCTAAGTCAACGATTTTATCGAAAAATT
>ENA-UESC01002804-UESC01002804.1-human-gut-metagenome-genome-assembly--contig:-NODE-2804-length-10031-cov-5.708559_pt1 | contig 10031 bp, 7 predicted proteins | sample MGYA00242998_ERZ507999 | MGnify/ENA primary metagenome ERZ507999 (study PRJEB26167, sample SAMN06115465) | human gut metagenome | host: Homo sapiens | place: China:Hubei | collected 2016-04-27 | study... | reverse complement strand
CTTTATATTCTCCAAGCTAAATATCCCGAGATGACGGTTACTTTCATGCAGGTATTCATCAGCTCTTTATTGGGTGGTGTATTGGGTATCCTGTTCCTGATTCCTTTCCGCAAATATTTCGTTAGCGACATGCATGGCAAATATCCTTTTCCGGAAGCCACTGCCACTACTCAGGTATTGATTTCGGGAGAAAAAGGCGGTAGTCAGGCTAAACCGTTGTTAATGGCAGGAATGATCGGCGGATTATATGACTTTATCGTAGCCACATTCGGTTGGTGGAACGAGAATTTCACGACTCGCGTATGCAGTGCCGGCGAGATGTTGGCGGAAAAAGCAAAACTCGTATTCAAGGTCAATACAGGTGCGGCAGTACTCGGTTTGGGATATATCGTCGGATTGAAATATGCTTCGATCATTTGTGCCGGTTCATTGGCTGTCTGGTGGATTATCATTCCGGGAATGTCTGCTATCTGGGGAGACAGCGTGCTGAATGCATGGAATCCGGAGATTACTTCTACGGTAGGCATGATGAGTCCGGAAGAAATATTCAAGTATTACGCCAAGAGTATCGGTATCGGTGGTATCGCTATGGCAGGTGTGATCGGCATTATCCGTTCCTGGGGAATCATCAAGAGTGCTGTCGGACTGGCTGCCAAAGAAATGGGTGGTAAAGGAAATGTAGAGAAAAACATTATCCGTACGCAACGGGATCTTTCGATGAAAATTATTGCGATTGGTTCTATCATCACACTGATACTGATTGTGTTATTTTTCTACTTCGATGTGATGCAGGGAAATCTGGTGCATACATTGGTAGCAATCGTTTTAGTGGCCGGCATTTCTTTCCTGTTTACTACGGTAGCCGCCAATGCAATCGCCATTGTAGGCACAAACCCGGTATCGGGAATGACACTGATGACATTGATTCTGGCTTCCGTAGTCATGGTAGCCGTTGGATTGCGAGGTCCTTCGGGAATGGTCGCTGCGTTAGTTATGGGTGGTGTGGTATGTACGGCACTATCCATGGCGGGAGGTTTTATCACTGACTTGAAGATCGGTTACTGGTTGGGAAGTACTCCTGCCAAACAGGAGACATGGAAATTCCTAGGGACAATCGTTTCTGCTGCAACCGTAGGCGGTGTAATGATTATCTTGAACAAGACATACGGATTCACAAGCGGCGCACTCGCTGCTCCACAGGCAAATGCAATGGCAGCAGTTATCGAACCGTTGATGAGCGGTGTTGGTGCTCCTTGGTTGTTATACGGTATCGGAGCTGTTTTAGCTATCATTTTGACTCTTTGTAAAATTCCTGCTTTAGCTTTCGCATTGGGTATGTTTATTCCTTTGGAATTGAACGTACCATTGGTTGTGGGTGGTGCTGTAAACTGGTATGTCACTTCCCGCAGCAAAGACGCAGCATTGAATACGGAAAGAGGAGAAAAAGGAACTCTGTTGGCGTCCGGTTTCATTGCCGGAGGTGCATTAATGGGGGTAATCAGTGCCGCTATGCGTTTCGGTGGCGTTAATCTGGTGAATGAAGCATGGTTGAACAATACTTGGTCCGAAGTGTTGGCATTAGGAGCATACGCTTTATTAATCCTCTATTTCATCAAAGCTTCAATGAAAGTTAAATAAGTAATATGCGGAGACTGCTATCTATCATAATATCGCTTATCACTGTTATGGCATTTGCACAACAGCCCGTTGAATCAACTTCAAACGAGTCCGACCCTATGCTAAGAATCGGAAAGTCTTACTTGGGGACCAGATACGTAGCCAACACGTTGGACCGGAACGAAGTAGAGCAACTGGTTATCAACACCAAAGAAGTAGATTGCCTGACCTTTGTAGAATATACACTGGCACAAGCACTCGGTTCTTCTTTTGCCGATAACTTGCAAAGGATACGTTACCGGGACGGTATCATCAATGGATACCCCTCCCGCCTGCATTATACTTCCGACTGGATTGATAATGGTCTCCGCAACGGTTTTCTGACTGACGTTACAGCCCGAAACAGTTCCCGTACTACGAAACTTTCTCTTTCATATATGTCCACGCATCCCAAACAATATAAAAAATTGGCTGATTCTCCGGAAAATGTAACACAAATGGCAGAATACGAGAAAGCATTATCCGGAAAAACTGTATCTTGGTTGCCGAAAAGCGAATTACCGGAAAACGGATTACCCTGGATTATGAACGGAGATATTATCGCTATCACTACGAAGCTTCCCGGACTGGACATAGCCCATGTGGGAATAGCCTATTACGTAAACGGAAAACTGCATCTGCTGCACGCTTCTTCCACGCTGGGAAAAGTGGTTGTCAGCGAGAAGCCTTTCAATCACATGTTGAACAATAATAAATCGTGGACAGGTATACGTGTTGTCCGAATGTCTCACTCTAAAAATAACTGATTATGAAACGACTTAAACATTTCCTTCTCGCCTCATGCTTGTTGCCCGGCTTTCTGGCTGCGCAAGGAGGCGCAAACGCCTACTTTCTGGAACTTGCTCCGGATGCCCAATCAGCAGGTATGGCCGGCACGGGATTAGCTATCACCGACAATGGAAGTACAGCTATCTTTCATAATGCTTCTACCATTGTTTTCTCACAAGAAGTAATGGGCGCAAGTTATTCGTACGCTGACATAAACAAAGATTACTCGATGCACAGCGCATCTGTTTTCTATAAAATCGGAAGAGAAGGGAATCATGGTTTCACAGTAGGTTTCCGTCATTTTAAGAATCCGAAGCAAAGACTGGACGGTGATCAGAACGATAACTTCCGCCCGCATATATGGGATCTGGAAGCCGGATATTTCAGTACTGTAGCCAAGAACCTGTCCTTGTCTCTAACATTCAGATATTTACAGGCTAAAGCTTGGAAGGATGCGGACACCAAAAACTCGGTTTGCCTTGACTTCGGAGCAACTTATCACCGCAATATGGCTCTTTTGGATGAAATGGCTTCCTGGAGCATCGGTTTCCAGGCTGCTAACTTAGGAAAAAAGATAGACGGTTACAAACTTCCCGCCAAACTAGGCCTGGGAGGTGCAATCGACCTGCCATTCAGCATGGAGAACCGTCTGCAAGTGGCACTCGACTTCAACTATCTGCTTCCTTCCGAAATCCGCCAACTTCAGGCAGGAATCGGCGCCGAATATAACTTCCTGAAATACGGGGTAGTCCGTGCAGGATACCACTTCGGAGATAAAGACAAGGGAGTAGGCAACTACGGAACACTTGGCTGCGGAATAAACTTCTGGCCGATCCGTGCCGACTTCTCCTACGCACTGGCAGACAAAGACTGTTTCATGCACCGTACTTGGCAGCTTGGCATTGGAATAGTATTCTAAGTTCACCCTCGAGGCGTTGCTTCACTTCGTCCATAGGCACATCGTGCTTCAACTCCTGACGCAGAGAAGTGACGCCTTTATCAATAAACCCGCAAGGATGAATGTAGCTGAAATAGCGCAAATCCGTATTCACATTCAGGGCCAGCCCGTGCATAGTGACATAATGACTACTCCTCACTCCTATCGCGCAAATCTTACGGGCACGAGACGTATTACCTTCCAGCCAGACACCCGTCGCTTTCTCCAGACGTCCCGCTTCAATGCCATAAGATGCGCAGACACGTATCACCGCTTCTTCCAACAGATGAACATATTCCTTCAATCCCAACCGGAACTCCTCCAGATTCAGAATCGGGTAGCAAACTAACTGTCCGGGACCATGATAAGTAATGTCTCCGCCCCGGTCAATATGGTAAAGCGTAGCATCAATAGCTTTTAGTTGTTCCTCACTCAACAACATATTATTTTCCTTTCCGCTACGTCCCAAAGTGTAGACGTGAGGATGTTCGCACATAATGATATGGTTCTCGTACGGTTCTCCTTCCGCTTTCGCACGGACTATCCCATCGAACCATTCCGTCTGCCGTTGCCATGCCTCGGCATACGGTATCAAATTCCAATCGATAAAAACTGTTTTCATAAAAACAAAGGTAAGAAATAAAAAGAAAATGTGTACATTTGTTGGCCGAATATAACAAACACAACTATGAAAATGGATTTTCCACAGGTAGACTTACCTACTGAAGTATTAGCATGGACGAACGTCACGGAAGACATTCTGAATATTTATAAGCAATCTTGCCGATTGCAAGCCTGTATTGTAGCCATATGTACGGAGGGGTCGATGAAGGCATCGATTAACCTACTTGATTATGAAATCCGTCCGAATGACCTGATTACATTACTGCCGGGAACAATCATCCAGTTTCGGGAAAGAACAGAAAAGGTATGTCTTTGTTTCGTCGGTTTCTCCGCTCATTGTACCGGACGGGTCAACTTGATGAAAAATATTGGAAACGCTTATCCTAAACTTTTAGAACAACCGGTGGTACCGCTTTCCGAAGATGTTGCCGGTTATCTGAAAGACTATTTCGCCTTATTATCCCGGGCCAGTTGCAATGAAAACTTCGATATGGACCCGGAACTGGTAGAATTGTCACTCCAGACTATTCTGACAAGTATTCGGCTGATATACCACAACTATCCCGGAGAAAACAGCAGCTCAAACCGCAAAAAAGAAATTTGCCGGGAACTGATCCAATCTATCACCGAGCATTACAAAGATGAACGCCGTGCGCAATTCTACGCCGATCAATTAGGAATCTCCCTCCAACACCTGAGTACCACGGTGAGGCAAGTAACGGGCAAAAGTGTATTGGATACCATTGCTTACATTGTTATCATGGACGCCAAAGCAAAACTGAAAGGGACCAATATGACTATACAAGAAATAGCCTATTCGCTGAACTTCCCCAGCGCCTCTTTCTTCGGCAAGTATTTCAGACGATATGTGGGAATGACACCATTGGAATTCAGAAACAGATAACTTCATAAAAAGGGAGTGGCTAAATGGAGGCTGGCTGAAAGTCGGGGTGGTAGGTAGATACACAATGCTGATAATAAATAATTTATGTATTCACCTACCACCTCCCCCTACGGGTACTCCTCCTTCCTGAAGGAGGAGAATTTTAGATACTATCGACTTTTTAGTCAGTCATTTCCCTGTTTGAAAGAAACCGGGCCAATAATCAAAGACTTCTTCTTCCCAGACTCAACGAATTAAGTACCACGCTCACACTGGAAAAGGCCATTGCCGCACTCGCCAGCATCGGGTTCAACAGCAAGCCGTTCAACGGGAACAGGACACCGGCAGCAATAGGAATGCCAATCAAGTTATAGATAAACGCCCAGAAAAGGTTCTGATGAATCAACTTTACTGTTTGCTTCGATAACTGAAAGGCTTTAGGAAGCAACAACAGATCGGAAGTCATCAAGGTAACCATAGCTACATCCATAGCAATGTCCGTCCCTTTCCCCATAGCGATACTGACGTCTGCCAGTGCCAGAGCTTGTGAATCGTTAATGCCGTCACCTACCATTGCCACTTTCTTTCCCTGCAATTGCAGTTCACGTATAAATTCGGCCTTGTCGTCGGGCAAAGCGTCAGCTACAAAACGTTCGATTCCCAACCGGGAAGATACTGCCAACGCAGTACGTTGTCCGTCACCGGTAAGCATACAAATATCAATACCCTGACGTTTCAGTTCTTTCACCGCTTCGGCGGATGTTGCTTTAATAGGATCGGAAACCGCAATAATAGCCAACAGTTCGTTCTCGCAACCAAAGTAAATGATACCATTACCGTCCGATTCATAACGAACCAACATATCAGCCATTACATCGCTCACGATAGCACCGAAATCTTTCAGGAATTTATGGCTGCCTACCCAGTAAGTACGTCCCTGATAAGACACCTTGATTCCTTTCCCCGTAATACTTTCAAAGCTGTCCAGCGTAGCGGGTTTGATCTTCTCCTCCTCTTGGAGTGCAGCAACAATCGCACCCGCCAACGGATGTTCTGATTTCAGTTCCGCAGCCAGAAGCACATTTTTGAAATGTGGTTCCTGAGGCTGTGCCCATAACCAGCCGGTAGCGGTAGGATGCCCTTCGGTCAGTGTTCCGGTCTTATCCAATACCACTACATTTACTTTGCGCATCTGTTCCAAAGCAACTGCATCCTTGATCAAGATATGTTGTCCGGCAGCCTTACCGATACCCACCATTAATGCAGTAGGCGTAGCAAGTCCTAAAGCGCACGGACAGGCAATCACAAGAACAGACACAGCCGACATTATCCCATAAGACATATATTCGCTACCGCCGATAACAACCCAAAGGATAAATGTCAGAATAGCAATTCCCAGCACAACAGGGACAAAGATCCCTGTAATACGGTCGACAATACGCTGCACCGGAGCTTTACTTCCCTGAGCTTCCTGCACCATGTGAATGATACGGGCAAGCACTGTTTCACTACCCACCTGCGTGGCACTGATAATAAATGAACCACGCTGATTGATAGTTCCTGCCAGTACTTTATCACCTTTCTTCTTCTCCACAGGAATCGGCTCACCGCTAATCATACTTTCGTCCACATACGAATCACCCTCGGAGAGCTGACCGTCCACGGGAATCTGTTCTCCCGGACGAACGACTACCAAATCTCCTACTTGCAGTTGGTCAATCAATATTTCTTCTTCCACTCCGTTACGCAATACACGGGCTACTTTAGGTTGCATTCCCATTAACTTGCGAATCGCATTCGATGTATTTCCCTTGGCACGTTCTTCCATAAGTTTCCCGGTCAGGACGAAAGCTATAATTACCGCAGAGGCCTCATAATAAACATGAGGTTCCAGTCCGCGGGCATACCAGAACTCAGGGAAGAAAGTATTAAAGAGACTGAACAAGAAAGCAATGGACGTACTTAGCGCAACCAACGTATCCATATTGCTCCGTCCTATTTTTGCCTGTTTCCAGGCTCCCGTGTAAAAACCGCCGCCGAAAAGTACCAATACAGGAATAGTCAGTACCAACTGAATTTCATTAGAGTATGGCACATGCATCAATACCATTGAGAAAATAAGCAAAGGGACTACCAGAATCCACGCACCGATTACCTTCCGCTTCAGACGAAGATAACGCCTATGTTGTTCCTCCTCCTGACGTTCTTCTTTATGAGCCTCCTCTACAATCAAGTCGTAACCTGCTGCAAGCACTGCCGCACGAATCTCCCCGGGAGCCAGTTTATCGCTCTCATAAGAAACGGTTAATGTATTGGTAGCAAAATTGACAGAAGCCTCTATGACCCCCGGCAACTTCCTGACTGTTCTTTCTACATTATTTGCACATCCCGCACAATGCATATTGAGCACGGGAAAATTCTTCTTTACCATATTATTATCTATATTTATAAGAGTTTCTCCCCAACCCTCTCCAAAAGAGAAAGCCGGGGAGAGACCACATTCTATTTATAAAACACGCAAATACGGGTATTTGTTCAATTACTTCTTATCCGCTTTTTTATCGTCTTTCTTTGTTTCTTTTACAAATTCAGCTTCATAATTGAACTTCTTAAACCCTGCCTGCAAGTTCTTTACATTTGTTTTATCCGCGTCGTAAGTTATAGTGACGGTTTTGTTCTTCAGTTCGGTGGAAAGTTCCTTCACGCCTTTCTCGAAGCGCATGTTATTTTTCACTTTCTTCTCGCAGTTCTCGCAGTGCATCTGAGAGACTTTGAATATGACTACACGGATATCCTTTGCCAACACGGCTGCTACGCTCAAAAGAGCCACCACGCAAGTGGCCATCCATCTTTTTGTTCTCATTTTTCTTATTCGTTTAATGGTTATTATTCATTTCTTGCCAGATTGAAACGTATTCCGATATAGGCTTTTGCCCCGTGCACAGGTCCCCATATCATCGTTGAGTCGAAGTTTCCTCCCCACGGGTTTGCTGCGTCAATGATCGGATTCTTCTGTTTGAAGTTTGTCAGGTTCTCCCCTCCTATGTAGACAGACCAGCGGCGGAAATAGCGGGTAATCTGGGCACTCAGTTGCTCGAAGCTGCCATAGCGGCGCTCCCAAGATAGCTGACCGTCTGCCAACTCATAAGGGGAAGGCATTCTTCCTCCGCCATTGAGCTGAAGCGTAGCATCAAACTGCCATATTCCGAGTGGAGTCTGGTACGAAGCGGTCAGCAGTCCTTTGTATTTGCTGGTCAACGGTTTCTCCATCCGCTGACCTTTGTAGGTGGTCTGAGCATCCGTCAGACGGTAAGCTCCCGTCAAGGTAAATCCTTTAAAGAAAGGATAGCTTGCCTCTACTTGGAATACATGCGAATAGGAACGCCCGTCCAGATTGTAAAAGGCTACTTCGTGAGGATTACTGTCCATATCCACTACGACTTGCTTCAGGAAGTCTGTGTAATAATATTCGGCATTGATATTCAGCGTTTTGCCAAATACAGGTACGTAGGTGGATACACTGGCACCATAGTTCCATGCTTCTTCCATGTCCAGTCCTTTCGCTATTTCGACCTTTCGGCTACTTGAAAGCAGGTAGTTATTTTCTGCCAGTACATGATTCGTACGGTAACCTTTTCCGGCAGAGAGACGGAAGTTCACATAATCATTCGGATTGTATTTAAGATGTGCACGGGGAGTCACAAAGAAACCGTGCTCATTGCTATAGTCACCACGCAGACCTGCCATCAGCATCCACTGATCATTCAGATTCAGCGTGTATTGCGCATAGGCTCCGGGAACCGCTTCTTTGGCAAAAGCCTTGATGAGCGGCAATTCCGTTTGATTCTCCAACCGATAATGCTGGTCATAAGCCTCATAGTTGAAACTCAGCCCCGCCGAGAAACTGTTCTGCTTATTAAACTCTGTTTCAAACATCAAAGAGGCATACACATTTGTCTGGTCTACATTGTATAGTTTTCGTCCGTACATGGCATCCTGATTGTGCCAACTGGCAGAAAGAATCAGTGCCAGATTCGTATTCTTCTCCTTATTAAATATATAAGCATTCTTGGTGAAAAGTTCGTAACGTTCGGTATCGATTCCTACTTTATAAAGATCACCCGTCTGCATATCCGTATGATGTGCCTGCCCGCTAGTGCGACTTTCGGAAAGGGCCTTGAAGCCTGCCTGAAAGACATAATGATCTCCCATATAGGCCCATCGGTTCCACACGTTATACTGCTCTACTTGGGGGATATCCACGAAGCCGTCATCATTGCCGTCGTGCGCTTTGGTTTCGTTTTCATAATGCGCCAGTAAAGAGGTACTCCAACGTTTTGACAACTTTAAGGTGGCGTCCGCATTCGCCTCATACCGGTTGGTACTGCTTGCGAAAAGATTGGCAGATACCCAATCGGCCTCCGGCAACTGCGGCTTTTTGAACTCTACATTAATCTGTCCCGTGATGGCTTCGTAACCATTCTTCACTGATGAGATTCCTTTGGAAACCTGTATGCTTTGCATCCACGGACCGGGAACATATCCCAGACCATAAGGAGATGCCGCACCGCGATAGTTCGGGATATTCTCCGTGAGCATCTGTACATAAGTTCCGGACAATCCGAGCAGTTTGATCTGCTTGGCTCCCGTTGCCGCATCCGAATAGCTCACGTCCACCGAAGGGTTGGTCACGAAACTTTCTCCCAGATTACAGCAGGCAGCCCTGCTCAATTCGGCACTGCTTATCATCTCTTCGTTCATCACGCTGCTGCGCAACTTCATCGTTCCCATTCTGCGGCTGACTACATTCACTTCGTTCAGTTCTACACCTTCCCGAAGGGTAATGTCCAGTTCCTGATTCTTCTTGCTGACATGAATCGTGTCATTCTGAAAACCGATAAAACTGATTACCAGCATGTGACTCTTCGAAGGTTTGGAGATAGAAAAGCTGCCATCTTCCTTGGTAGTTACACCCTGACCCGTATTCACCCAGAATACATTAGCGCCCGGAACAGGCTCTCCGGTATTATCTTTGACTATTCCCCGCACCTGCGCTTGTGTCGTAACTGCAAGTAATGAGAACAGTCCCATTATTATATATTTCATTCTTTCTTGGACTTAGTTTTGCGATACAAAATTAAT
>ENA-UESC01002799-UESC01002799.1-human-gut-metagenome-genome-assembly--contig:-NODE-2799-length-10052-cov-5.236491_pt1 | contig 10052 bp, 8 predicted proteins | sample MGYA00242998_ERZ507999 | MGnify/ENA primary metagenome ERZ507999 (study PRJEB26167, sample SAMN06115465) | human gut metagenome | host: Homo sapiens | place: China:Hubei | collected 2016-04-27 | study... | reverse complement strand
ATTTTTTGGTTATTGAAGACGAACGCGCTCTGTGCGAGACCATCGTCCGCAGCCTGCGGCGTTTGGCATACAGTGTAGACTGCTGCTACGACGGGGAGAAGGCGCTGGAGCTTCTTGGCGTGGAGCGCTACGATCTGGTGCTTCTGGATCTGAACCTGCCGGGCAAGGACGGCATGACGGTGCTGCGCACCCTGCGGCAGACAGATCGGGAGACGAGAGTCCTGATTCTCTCCGCCCGCAGCGAGGTAGAGGACAAGGTGGAGGGACTGGACGCGGGTGCCAATGACTATCTGGCAAAGCCTTTTCACTTAGCCGAGCTGGAAGCCCGTATCCGCAGCCTGACCCTGCGGCAGTTCACGCAGCAGGACGTGCTGCTGACCTGCGGGGATTTAGTCTTCGACACGCGCTCCCGCACCGCTTCCGTCAATGCTCAGGCCCTGACGCTGACCCGCAAGGAAACGGGGATATTGGAATATTTAATGGTACATCAGGGGCGACCGGTGAGTCAGGAGGAGCTGATGGATCATGTCTGGGACAACAGCGTGGACAGCTTCAGCAACTCCATCCGGGTACATATCTCCGCTCTGCGCAAAAAACTGCGTGCCGCACTGGGCTATGACCCCATCCGCAACCGCATCGGCGAAGGCTATCTGATGGGAGGCGAGGAAGCATGAAGCACCTTTCTTTGCAGTGGCGCATCACGCTGATGAGCGTCCTGCTCATCGGAGTTACCTGTATTTCCATGAATCTGCTGCTCTGTTCCTCCGGCATGTACTATATGGACACGATTGCGAACACTTTTCAGGGTGGCACTGTTCTTATCGATGGTGAAGGCGAAGTGAGCTTTGACCCGCAACTCGTAACACCTGACGAGGATTTGACAATCATTGTCGATGGGGCGCAAGGGCACTTCCGCACCACCAACTGGTACATCACGGTGGCGGTAACGCTGCTCAGCGGCATCCTCGCCTATTTTGTCAGCGGACGCGCCCTCAAGCCTCTGCGCAGCTTTGCCTCGCAGGTCGAACAGGTGCAGATGAGCAACCTGGCAGACATGAAAATCAGCGAGGACGTATTGCCGGAGTTCCGCCAGTTCAGCCATTCCTTCAATCAGATGCTTGAACGGCTGAACAACGCCTTTGCCGCCCAGCGGCAGTTCACTGGCAACGCTGCCCACGAGCTGCGCACGCCGCTTGCGCTGATGCAGGCGCAGCTGGAACTGTTCTCCGCAGAGCACCCCGACATACTGCCGGAAACAGCAGCATTTCTTTCTTTGTTGCGGGAGCAGACGGAGCGGCTGACTCAGATGACAAAAACACTGCTGGAAATGAGCAGCCTGCAGCAGGTGGCGCGGAACGAACGGATTCAGCTTGCGCCCATGGTCGAGGAGATCTTCACAGACCTCGCGCCGCTGACAGATAAGCGCGGCATCACGCTGACGGCAGATGGCGACGGCGTCATGACCGGCAGCGACGCGCTGATCTACCGGCTGCTCTTCAACCTGACAGAAAACGCCGTCAAATACAATCGCCCAGGCGGCTCGGTGCGGGTCTGCGTCACACAGGAGCCGGAAAAGCTCCGGATCCGTGTCTCCGACACCGGCTGCGGCATCCCGGAGAAGTATCAGCAGAGCATCTTCCAGCCATTCTTCCGCGTGGACAAGTCCCGCAGCCGGGAGTACGGCGGCGCTGGTTTGGGGCTTTCTTTGGCGTGGGAGATCGCCAATCTCCATGGCGGCAATATTTGGGTGGAGAAAAGCTCGGAGAAGGGCACCACCATCGCGGTGGAGCTGCCTGTGCAATAAATTGCGTGCGAACCTCCGATGCACTGCCTGTATGGACGGGATCTGAAGCATTCTATAAAATACCGGGATGGGTTTCGTCTTCTTTCCTGATTCCAATCCCCTGCAAACGAAGAGCCTATGTTGGCGCCTAACCTTGGTGCCAACATAGGTTCTTTTCTTTCCATGTTTCCATACTAGGACAAATGAAGCCATCGTGTTTATTATTATTTTATCATATTCATGGCGCTGTTCCAACGTCGGCGATACAAAAGCTTGCCGGAGCAGCTCTATTTCCCGGCGCAGTGCAACCGTTCTTCTTTTTTATCGTCTATATTGATAGATAACAAGAAAGGAGGGTCTGGTTATGAAGAGGATCGTATCAGGGCTGCTGCTTTTGGCCCTGCTGAGCGGCTGCACATCGGCAGCTATGCAGAAAACGCCGGAGGACTCCGGCAGGGATGCGCCGTTGACTGTCGTACAGGAAAACATGCCGGAGGATTTTGCAGTCCGGTTCACATGGTGGTATGATACCGACCGAAAGAATATCATGGACACGCAGGAGGGTCTGCTGCAAAGAGATCTTGTCACCGAGGGAACCGCCTCTGTGGAGTTTCGACCGGATACAGCGTTTTTGCAGGAGCTGTATGCGCTTGTTTGCGAGGATGGATTCCTGGATATTCGGCGGCCAATGATCTCGCAGGAGCTGACAACAGATGATACGTTGGTCGCGGTGATGCCAAATTGCTGGTATGAGATCCGTGTCACAAAGAATGCGGAGCAGTACCTGATCTGCGGCGATATGACTGCGGCAGCTTATACACAGACAGATGCGGACGCTGCCTGCTTTATGAAGACGGTGGAAGCCCTGCTGGGGCTGGTAAAAGGAACTTCTGCGTGGGCGTCTCTGCCGGAACCAAACGCAGCTTATGAGTGATCGCCGCCATGGCATCTTTCTGTTCTTTTCTGCGGTTCAAACTCCCGCGCAAGCTACACCGGCCTGCGCGGGAAATTTTATCAGGTCATCACTTCTGCTCCTGAATATAGAGGCTTACGCGGCTCTGGATGAGACGGCTGGTTTCCTCGACGCTTCTGTCACCGGCAAGATAGCCTGCGGCTTCCTCGGTAATGATGCTCAGGACGCTCTGGTCGTAGTCTAAAAAGTTGGTCGTAGACTCGATCAGCTCCATGACGGTGTCGTACTGCTCCTGCGTGACAGCATAGAGCTCGATCATTGGCTCGTCGCCATAGCTCATGCCGCCGGAGGAAATGGGGATCGGATCACCGTTCTCGTCAAGCACCTGGCTGCCGTTGGCGTCGGTCTGATATTCCTGCGTCATGGCTTTCCCGGCCATGGCGTCAAAGGCAGACCTCAGGATCGGGAAATTCCAGAGGTTTTTCTGGTATTCCTCAGAGAGCGTCGAACGGATAAACGCCCAGGCGTCTGCCTTATCCTTGCAGGCCGTGGTGATGCAGAGCGTTACGCTGGCAGTAAAGGCGCTGCCGCTGGAGCCATCTTCCCGCGGGAAACCAACAAACCGGATATCGTGATCGAGCGCGGCAAAGGTATAGTAGATGTTGTCAAAGTCGTTGAGGTTCATAGGATACAGCAGCTGTTTGCCGCTTTTCATGCGGGTAAAGTCGCTTTCATATTCTCCGTCGCTCTGCCAGCTGAACTCTGCTGGGAGCGGCTTGACGAACTCCAGAAGGGCGCGGAACTCGTCAGAATCGAAATTGCAGGTGCCATTCTGCCAGTCCATGAAGTCCTTCGCGTTCATGGCGACGCAATACATGAGCATCTCCGACTGGGTGTAATACTGGTTGAATACCATCGCGCCTTCGGGCAGCTTACTGAGCGCGTTCTTGACGTCAGCCAGCGTCCATGTCGTGTAATCACCGACGATCCTGCCGAGGCCGACTGCCGTGGTGATGCCAAAATTGATGGGCAGCTGATAGAGCTTTCCATCCACCTGCGCGGCCTCGACCGGGCGGGTCATGAGTTTGTCGCGCGAATAGCCGGGGTCGGCGTCAAGATACGGCCAGAGGTTCTCCAACATTCCCCTGGCGGCATACTGCCGGATCGGCAGCATCATATTGCCAACGATCAGATCCGGTATCTTGCCGGCGAGAACTTCGGTGTTGAACACGGTAAGACCGGCATAGTAATCCTCGCCGTCTGCATACTCCGCATAATCCCTGACCACGATGCGGCAGTCGGTGCTGGTCTGGTTGAACTTGACGATCTGGCTGCGGAGGTTATAATCAAGGCTGAAGCAGGCCAGCGTCAGCTCTGTTTTCTGCTGCACATCGGCAGCATCCATGCGGTTCAGCACCAGGATCCGCTGCCGCTCCCGCGTTCCGTCATAGCTGTGCCCAAGGGTCACAGTGGCAATGCGACCGTCAGCCAGGAAGTCGAGGCGATTGTAACGGATGGTATTGCTGTCCACATCACATGCCAGCCAGTCGACGACCTTTTCCACCTCGCCGGTGTCCTTGCGTTCGCCGAAGATATTACCGCCGTCTATAAAGAAATACCGGTAGACATCATTGCCCGGCTGCAGGCCCCATGCGCGGGAAGAGACCGGTGTTTCCTTTCCCCAGTTCTTCGTTTCAGGGTCAAGCTGTTTGAAGGCCATCTTCCCGTCATTGTAAGTAGTCAGTGCGCCGACTTCACCGGCAGAGAGCTGGCAGAGATGGCCGGAAAGCTCGTCAGCGGATTTGCTGAAAACGAAGCTGCCATCCGGCCCGTAAACATTGACTGTCTGATAATCGTAGGTATAGACATAGCCCTTATCATCGGAGAGCAGGGTGTCAAGGTGCGAATAGCCCCAGTCTCCTGTGCTGTTCGGATCTTCCTCGTTTGCGGGGATGATGGTGCGAAGCAGCGTGCCATGCGCATCCAGCTGGATGAGCTCCGAAAGGGAGGGCCCCATCTCGCCGTCATCCGTGTAAAGGTCTGTCCGGCGGTAGATCCAGAGCGTGCCGTCTGTGCCGGCCGCGAGGGCATGGATCTCGGTGCTGCTGTTGCTGCTGCGGAAAATCTGTGTACCGTCGTCCAGATCTTCCACATCAGGCTTGTCAACGTAGTTGACGAGCTGTACGCATTCTCCGCTGTCAGGGTCAAACCGGAAAAGACCCTCGGAATAGGTGTCATAAGAAACCTCATTGCCGTCTTTGTCAATGTAGGTATCCTGTCCGCTGAGAATACTGGCAGTAAAATAAAGTGTACTGCCCGAAACGCAGCTCCGGCTGATCCACTGGATCGGTTCCGGCAGATCAAAATACTGCGGTTGATAGGCGTATTGAGACGCTAGCTCCGGTATCGTCCCCTGCTGTGTATTCTGGCCTGAATTGTCTGTCTTTGTTTCGTTTTTGCTGCACCCGACAAGTGTGCCGAGCAGCAGCACAAACGCAAGACAGACGGAGAGCGTTCGTTTTGTCATTGTTCGTCCTCCTCGTTTATGTTTACCATAATAAATCATTATCAATTTATGTGGTTTTCTACAAAAATGAACCCGCTTATTTACTATCCTCCCTTTTGCCCGAGCACAACACGCTCTACCGTGTCTTTGTTTTCTGCATCATAAAATACAAGCAGCGTTGTGTCCGCATCAAGGTCCCACACATCTGCCCAGATCCCGGAAGGCGTGGCGTCCGGGTCTCCCCAGTTGCGGTGGAGACTGTCTCTGTCCTGTGCCCGCAGCTGCTCCGCTGCATATTGCTCACCCTTTTCCAGAATATACGCGGCACGGTTTCTTTGGATGGAATACTATTGTCGTTTTTTTCTCTGTCAGAGAGCCGCACCGCCAGCATAAGCGCCAGAAATACACAAACGGCTACGGTTGTAATGATTCGTCTTTTCATAAGCTGCCTCCAGTCTTGTTGTTTACATAAGAACCTCTTCCCCTGTGTTGCCGCTTTTTTGTCTCTACCAGAAATAATATTAAGACTTTATATCAAATAAGTCTTGCCAAACCTTGCTTTCTCCTGTATAATATAGATACAGGGGAACCACGAATGCAACACCCTTGGAGACAGCGGGAACATCCCTTCTCCTCCGATCTCATAGCCTTGACCTTCTGGTTTTCCCAATGCACAAGATACTGGCTGCGGGCGGATGCTACCCTGTCAGTATCTGCTGTATGTCATCCCTGTCCTATGGCAGGTTCCCCCTATGCCTGCTGTGCTCCTTCCTCCGCCGCCCCTGTGCCCGTACAGGGGCGGCCCCCTTTTGACTTTTTGGCAACACGGGCGGCTCTGCCCCGGCTGTCATTCTCAACACAAAGTTTTTACGTCACATGTTTCTTTTTGTGTTAAAATGGCAGTGAGCTTACCGGATTGCAGTTTCATTTTGCCGGGAAGCTGACTCTGACACAAAGGATGGTTACGCCGATATGACAGCCTCTTCGTCTCTCCCGTTTCATGAAAGCCCGCACCGCTACTTTGTCATGCGGAATTTGTACGAGTCCGCTGTAAAGCAGCTTGTGCTGAAGCTTGAGATTTTGAACAGTGAATTCAATACGCTGTATGCACGAAACCCCATCCATCATATTGAAAGCCGGGTCAAATCCTCGGAAAGCATCGCCGCCAAGCTCCAGAGAAAGGGATCTCCGGTTACGCTTGAAGCTGCGGCGCGGGATATCAACGACATTGCGGGCGTCCGCGTCGTCTGCAATTACATCGATGATGTCTACCGAGTCGCCGGGATGCTGGAGCGGCAGGAGGATCTGGAGATCGTCAAGCGGCAGGATTATATCAAAACGCCGAACTATAACGGCTACCGTTCGCTGCATCTGGATGTCCGTGTTCCCGTGTATCTTTCTGACCGGACGGAGCACGTCGTCGCCGAGATCCAGATCCGCACGATCGCAATGGATTTCTGGGCCAGTCTGGAGCATGACATCCACTACAAGGCGAACCGGGCAAAGCTCCCGTCGGGCATTGATGAAGAGATGTTTGCCTGTGCGGAAAAGATCGCCGAAATTGACCGGCAGATGCAGGATATGTACCGCCGCATCGCGGACGCGGAAGCGAATGCAGACGCCGCCAAAAAGTAAAGTTTGCTTCTTTCAGAGAGGCCGGCAGCTGCATGGTTTTGCAGCTGCCGGTCTTTCTCAGTCCTTCCAGGTATCGATCAGAAGCTCGATCTCTGACGTGAACCGCCGCAGCCGCTGATTGGACTGTTCCTTGCAGGCCATCGCAACCGCGACAAGCCGCTGTGCCGCCTCTACAAGCTGCGCAAAGACTTCCTTCTTTCGCGCACGCCCCTTTTTCTCAATGCGCTGCCCCTCTGTGACCATCAGGAACTTTCCATGCAGCAGATCAAATTCTGTTCCACTGAACGGTGCGACCGCGCAGTAGCCTTCGGAAACCAGCCGGTCACGGAAGGCTTCACAGTTTTCTTCGTCCCCATGATTGACAAACACAACGCGCGGTTTGCGCTTGATCGCCTGTACCCATTTGAGAAGCCCGTCTCTGTCCGCGTGTCCACTGGTGCCGTGCAGGGCACAGATCTCCGCGCTGACCGAGATCTCCTCACCAAATAAGCGGACTGTTTTTGCACCGTTCAGCAGACTACGCCCCAGCGTTCCCTCCGCCTGATATCCGGCGAACAGGATGATATTCTCCCATTTCCAGAGATTGTGCTTGAGGTGGTGCCGGATACGTCCCGCGTCACACATGCCGCTTGCAGAAAGGATCACCTTCGGCCTCGGATCGTCGTTGATCTTCTTGGATTCCTCCACACGTTCCGTCAGGTACAGATTGGCGGACCAGAGCGGATTGATTCCCTGCCGCAGCAGATTTCTCGTTTCAGCATCGAGATATTCCGGCTCGCATTGCATGAAAACAGCCGTCGCCGCCTCAGCAAGCGGACTGTCCAGATAGACTGGCCAGCCGTCGTGGCTCTGCACCAACCGCTTCTGCTTGATCTCGCGGATTGCGTACAAAAGCTCCTGCGTTCTGCCGACCGCGAACGCCGGAACGATCACGCTGCCGCCCCGGTCAAAGGCGCGCTGCAAAACAGCGGCAAGCTCAGCAACGGTATCTCTGGGCTTCTCATGCAGGCGGTTTCCGTAGGTGGATTCGATCACCAGGTAGTCAGCATCATCTATCGTCAGAGGATCGCTGATCAGCGGCTGGTTCGTATTGCCGATGTCGCCGCTGAAGACAAGCTTCCTTGTTTCTCCGTCCTCCGTCAGCCACAGCTCCACGCAGGCTGCGCCGAGCAGATGACCGATGTCTGTAAACCGGACATCCACGCCCTCTGCTGCTTTGATGCGTTCTCCATACCTGCATGGACGCAGCAGCCGCAGTGCACCTGCCGCGTCCTCGATCGTATAGACCGGGTCTACCGTCGCGCGACCGGCGCGCACCGCCTTCCTGTTCAGCCACTCTGCGTCGGACACCTGAATGTTCGCCGAATCCATCAGCATGATCCGGCAGAGATTTTCCGTTGCCTGCGTCGCATAGACCTTGCCACGGAATCCGTCCTTATACAGCTTGGGCAGCATGCCAGAGTGATCGATATGCGCGTGTGTCAGAAAAACTGCATCGATCTGTCCCGGCAAAACCGGAAGCGGCACGTTTTCAAAAACGTTGACTCCCTGCTCCATGCCATAGTCGATCAGGAAGTTTCCCCCACAGCACTCCAGAAGCGTGCAGCTTCCTGTCACCTCATGCGCTGCGCCAATGAATGTAAGTTTCATGGATACGCTCCTTCCCTGCTTTTCAGATCAGATGTTTTCTACAATATACCGCTCCGCCTGCTGTGCGGCCACCGCGCCATCTGCTGCGGCAGTCAGAATCCCCCGGAGTAGTTTTGTCCGGACGTCACCGGCAGCAAAAACGCCTGTGAGGTTGGTTATAGTCGTCTCATTTGCAAGAATATATCCCTGTTCATCCAGTGCAACCTGACCCCGGAACAGACCCGTTTCCGGCACGCCGCCGAGGCAGACAAATGCGCCGTCGCACGGCAGATTCCATATCTCCCCGTCCCGCTCTTCCCGGATACGGACGCTCGACACCCAGTTTGCGTGAAGAAAGGCCAGAACCCTGCTTCCTGCATAACGCTCAATATTTCCCATCGTTTTCAACTTGCTCATGTAGACAGGATCAATCTGCATCTGCTTACCCTGATGCACCAGGCAGACCCGTTTGGCGATACGGGAAAGGAGCATTGCCGCCTCAGCAGCCTGCTCCCCATCTCCGATTACAGCAACGGTTCTTCGTTTGTACATCATGGAGCGGCAAGCGGCGTAATAGTGAACGCCGCGTCCCAGCATTTCCGCCTCTCCCTGTACACCAAGCTTTTTCGGCGGCGCGCCGGTCGCCAGAATGACGGCAGGCGCCTGATAGGTCTGTTTTGTCGTTTCAACGACCTTAACCGTCTGCATCAGCTGCACACGACGCACCTCGTCTGTCACCATTTCCGCACCGAACCGCTCCGCGCCGCGCTGCATTTTTTCGCTCAGGCTCAGCCCATCGATTCCGGCATCGAAGCCCGGATAGTTTTCAATATTTTCGCTGTGTACCGCCTGCCCGCCGATGCGCTGCTTTTCCAGAACGACCACGTGAAGACCGGCTCTTGCGGCATACAATGCGGCAGAGTACCCGCCCGGACCGCCGCCGACAATCACGATATCATACATATTTGCCATATAGACCCCCTGCATTCAGCCCGAGCATTTTTCTTAAAAATGCGTCAATTTCCTTCTCAGAGGAGGGGTCGATCAGAAAACCCGCCACAGCTCCGTTGATGAACAGCAGCAGCGTCGGCAGCGCGTGAATGTTGTACCTGCGCACCAGCGCCGTCTCCGTATCGAAGTTCACACGCCCTACGGAAAGCAGACTTTCATACTGCTTTTCAATTGACTCCAACGCCGGAGCGAGTGCGCGGCAATACCCACACCACGGCGCCCAGAATTTCACCAGAACCGGCTTTCTCGTTTTTAACACATCGTCGCGAAAACTGTCTGTCGTAATTGCCTTGATTACCATATCCCGCTCCTTTCACGGCGTTTCACGCCAGTTCTTCTGTCTGCTTCCTATCTTCTGCTCCCCGGGACTCTGCAGTCTGCAGCTATGCTTTCTCCGGGAACAGCACGACACCGAACAAGATGCCGATACCTGTGCCCAGCGTCACAGCAATCGTCCTGTCTTTGATCAGCTGTACACTGACCCCAAATAAGCTGCTGCTCAGCCATCCGAGCGTTCCACCCACAACCGCCAGCGCACCAAACCCCCGCACCACCAGCAAACCGCGCACCAGCTG
>ENA-UESC01002798-UESC01002798.1-human-gut-metagenome-genome-assembly--contig:-NODE-2798-length-10055-cov-31.286831_pt1 | contig 10055 bp, 8 predicted proteins | sample MGYA00242998_ERZ507999 | MGnify/ENA primary metagenome ERZ507999 (study PRJEB26167, sample SAMN06115465) | human gut metagenome | host: Homo sapiens | place: China:Hubei | collected 2016-04-27... | reverse complement strand
CAACAAGTTCCCTTCCATTCCCGGCAGACTTTTCCTAATCAAAGGATGCACATAGGAAAAATATAAAGTGATGAAAAAAACGCATACGACCAGATAGAGTGTGACAGACACCAGCATAGACCGGATCAGTTTATGCCAAGTACCCTGGTGTTTTACAGTCATTGCCCCGGACGTATAGTGTACGAGATAATCTTTCAGGGATTCAGGCAGGTGGATGTCTATAAACCGGTATGCAGGTTCCGAAAGCCGTATCATATAGGGGGTAAGAAAAGTCGTTATGACAGATACGGCCACTATGACCGGATAGAGATACTTGTCCGTGACATTCAGACTGACGCCTAAAGATGCGATGATGAATGCGAACTCACCGACCTGTGTCAGTGAAAAGCCGGACTGTATGGCAATTTTCAACGGCTGGCCGGAAAGCAGGACACCAAAGCTCCCGAACAGGACCTGACCGGACAGTACCAGCAATGTCAGGATAAGAATAGGGACGGCATATTCCCACATCATGGCAGGATCGATCATCATTCCCACCGACACGAAAAATATGGAAGCGAACAGGTCTTTTACCGGCTGTACGATATGTGCGATTTTTTCCGCTTCAACGGTCTCTGCCAGCAGGGACCCCATGACAAAGGCTCCCAATGCGGCAGAAAATCCCGCTTTTGTCGCAATCATCACCATTCCCAGGCAAAGTCCCAGAGAGGTTATCAATAAAATCTCGTTGCTGGTGAAACGGCGTATCTTCTTCAGCAGGGTAGGTATCAGATAGATACCCAATGCCGACCAGAAAATCAGGAAAGCGGCCAGCTTCAATATACTTTCCAGCATCTCCTTCCCTTCAAAATGTTTGCCTACCGCCAACGTGGAAAGAATAACCATCATCACTACCGCCACCAGATCTTCGATGACAAGAATCCCCAAGACAATGCCGGTGAATTTCTGTTGGAGAAGTCCCATGTCATTGAAGGCCTTGAATACGATGGCCGTGGACGACATGGACAACATTCCACCCAGAAAAATACTGCTCATGTGGGAGAACCCCATTGCATTCCCCGCTGTATAGCCTATGAACATCATGCCACATACAATAGTGACAGTGGCAACGATAGCCGTAATGCCCACATTTATCAATTTCTTGAACGAAAAGTCCAGTCCCATCGCGAACAGCAGAAAAATGACACCGATGTCCGCCCATATTTTGATATTGGCAGGATCGGAAACAGTCGGGACCAGGGAAACGGAAGGACCCGCCATAATACCGGCTACAATGTAGCCCAATATGACCGGTTGCTTCAGCCACTTGAAAATGACGGTTACAATACCGGCAATAATCAGAATTATGGCAAGATCCGATATTAAAGGAGCAACTTCTGACATATTAACGGTTATTTTAGATCGATAATTCGTTAAGGACCCGGATCAGGCTTTTGTCAATAGGCTTGTCCTTTTTGATTGCCTGGACAAAAGGAACATAAACAATCTCGTTGTTCCGTATGCCTATCATAACATTTCGCTGGCCTTCCATCAAGGCCTGGATTGCGGCTTCACCCAGCCGGCTTGCCAGTATGCGGTCATTGGCACTCGGAGCGCCACCCCGTTGCAGATGGCCCAGGATAGAAACCCTGACATCATATCCGGGATATTCCTTCTTTACCCGGTCGGCGTAATACATGGCACCTCCATTCTTGTTTTCAGGACTTTCGGTCACAATTACGATGCTGCTGTTTTTCGTCTTTCTGAATCCACGTCCGATGAATGTTTCCAACTGGTCCACGTCCGTCCGGTCTTCCGGAATGATGGCCGCTTCAGCACCGGAAGCTATTGCGCTGTTTTGTGCCAGGAAGCCCGCATCACGCCCCATCACCTCGACAAAGAAAATGCGGTCGTGCGAGGTGGCCGTATCCCGGATTTTGTCCACACACTCCACGATGGTGTTCAGGGCCGTATCATATCCTATGGTAAAATCGGTGCCGTACAGATCATTGTCAATGGTGCCGGGCAATCCTATGCACGTCACATCATACTCCTCCGCAAAGATCCGGGCTCCCGTCAGGGAACCGTCTCCACCGATAATTATCAATGCATTGATGTTCTCTTTCTGTATGATCTCATAAGCTTTCTTGCGTCCTTCGGGAGTGATGAAAGTCTCGGAGCGGGCTGTTTTCAGTATGGTACCTCCCCTCTGGATAATGCTGCTTACGTCTTCCGTAGTGAGTTCTTTCACTTCACCGGCAATCAGCCCCTCGTAACCTCTATAAATTCCTTTCACTTTAAATCCGTTAAAAATAGCGGCGCGGGTCACGGCACGGATAGCCGCGTTCATTCCTGAAGCATCCCCTCCGGAAGTCAGAATTCCAATATACTTGTTATCCATAATTTGTTTTTTATATTTTAATTAATCAGGCAAAATTAGAAAGCAACTGTTTTAGCCTTTTTCTGCTATAAAAGATACGGCTTTTTATCGTACTCAGTGACACTCCTATCTTTGCGGCTATTTCCCGATATTTGACTCCGGTACAACATAAAAACGACATAATGCGCTTTAGGCAATGTTTTAAGGGCTTCCCTTATCTCTTTTGCATCATGCCCGTTATCCACGAAAATGAAAGAGTCGTCCCTTAACAGGAAATGATATTCAGGTTCTGATAATACATATAAATTCCCTCGTATTTTCTTTGTCCGGCAATTATTGATAAATGCATTGCGCATGATGGTATACATCCAGCCTTTAAAATTCGTACCGGAATCAAACTTATCCTTATTATCCAACGTCCTCAACATTGTTTCCTGCAACAAGTTTTCTGCTTCATCCTTGTCAGCAGTCAGTTTATATGCAAAACAATGCAGTTCATTCTGAAGGGCTACCAGCGCTTTATCGAAATCAAATCCTCTCATTATATTTATTTTGGAATTCAAATATCCGGGTGAAGGCATTCCCTGATAATAAGAAATGCCTTCTGTAGAGTCTCATCAAGATATCTTATTTGACATCAATAGTTTTGGTGGTTTCCTGAACCTTCTTATCTACGACTTTGGGAATATCGATAAACAGGACCCCGTGTTCCACTTTGGCCGAAATTTTATCTTTTTCCACATTATCCGGCAGCAGGATACTCTGCTGGAATCGGGAATAGGAGAATTCACGGCGCAAGTATTTTCCGTCTTTCTTCTCCTCCTTTTTCTCGTCCTTTTTTTCCATGCAGATTACCAGATTGTTGCTTTCATCCACACTTACCTTAAAATCATTCTTGGTCATTCCTGGAGCTGCCAGTTCTACCTTGTAGTCCTTTTCATTCTCAATCACATTGATGGCTGGAGCCGTAGCGTTTGCTCTTGCCATCCATTCATTGTCAAAGAAATCGTTAAAAATACTCGGTAACCAATTCTGGTTTGTTTTTACAGGTACCATTTTTACCTCCTCTTTAAAAGTTAATAATTAAAACTTAAAAAAAAGCATCTGCTTGATAGACAGATTTTTATTTTTTAGCCATCCCTTGTTTGGCCACAGCTTCTGCCCGTTTCCGTATCTCTTCCGGGTTTCCAAGGTAGTAGTCCTTGACAAGAACCAGCCTGTCGTCAAATTCAAAGACATAAGGAACTGCCGTAGGCAGGTTCAGGTTGGAAATATCCGTATCGGAAATTCCTTTGAGATGCTTGATGATTCCGCGCAGGCTGTTACCATGGGCGACTACCAGCAGGCTGTCCTTATACATCAATGCGGGAAAGATGATGCATTTCCAGTAAGGCATGACACGCCCAATAGTATCTTTCAGGGATTCCGTACGGGGAAGTTCGCTATCTGGTACACCGGCATAGCGGATATCCATGCCCGGATTACGGGGATCATCTTTGCCTACCGGAGCGGGAGCCACGTCATAGCTTCTTCGCCAGATGTGTACTTGTTCTTCACCATATTGGACCGTCGTCTCACTCTTATTCAGTCCTTGAAGCATGCCGTAATGCTTCTCGTTCAGCCGCCAGGTCTTTTCAACCGGAATCCAGTCTTCATCCAGCCGGTCCAGGACACAGTTCAACGTTTTTACGGCACGTTTCAAGTAAGAAGTGTAAGCTGCCTCAAAAGAAAATCCGGCCTCCCGTAATGCATCGCCTGCCTTGCAGGCTTCTTCGACTCCTTTCTCGCTTAAATCCACGTCCGTCCATCCGGTAAAACGGTTTTCTTTGTTCCATAGGCTTTCGCCATGACGTAATAACACTATTCTTTTCATGGATACTTCTCCTTTATGCAATGGTTATTGAAGAATCCAGATATACGTCCTGAATGGTGTTCAGAAGTTGAACTCCGTCTTTCATCGGTTTCTGGAAAGCCTTACGACCGCTGATCAGCCCCATACCACCTGCACGCTTGTTTACTACTGCCGTTACGACGGCATCATGCAGGTCGGATTCCCCATGGGATTCCCCGCCCGAGTTGATCAATCCGACACGTCCCATATAGCCATTCGCCACCTGATAACGACAAAGGTCTATCGGATGGTCAGTGGTCAGTTCCGAATACATACGCTCGTTTGTCTTTCCGAATCCGATAGCCTTGAAACCGCCGTTATTGGATGGGAGCTTCTGTTTGCGAGACTGGACCCTTCCTATGGCGAGGGCATTATCAATATGACGCAGATTTCCTTTATCCATACGGTTTTCAACGTGGGTACAACGGTTATCCTGATGCCCTTCAGCGGCTATATTATCAAATTTGCCATGAAGGTAAACGGTCTCAAGGCGGTGGAAACAAAGAGCGACGAGGCAGAGCTGGTGCATCTGGACAAGCGTATGATGTCCACTCCTTCTGTTGCGGTAGAGGGCGCAAAGCTGGAAACCATCCGCATGGGGCGCATTGCGAGAGAGAATCTTTCCTTGGCACTCTCTACGCTTTCTGACCACGATGAGGAAAAGATGGCAGATGTAAAGCAGAGAGAATTTGTTATTGATAAGCTTTGTGATAATATTTCCAAGTATCTGATTGATTTGTGTATGCTGCATCTGAGCGATAAGGATAATGAAATGGTAACCTCCTTACTCAACACAGTCAGCGACATGGAGCGTGTGGGCGACCATGCGGAAAATATCGTGGAATTGGCGGAAGAAATGAAGCAGGAGGGGATTTCCTTCTCCGATACGGCTTTGGAGGAGCTGAACGAAATGTCCACCACAACGCTGGGGGCATACGACAATGCGGTGAAGGCGTTGGAGCTGGACGATATCACCTATGCCGTAAAGACCTCCTTCTTAGAGGATCAGGTTGATGCGATGGAAAAGAAGCTGCGCGCAGGGCATATCGAGCGTCTGTCCAATGCGGAATGCAGTGTTAACGCCGGAATTCACTTCATTGACCTTCTGGGGAATCTGGAACGTGTTTCTGACCATGCAATGAATATTGCACAGGTTGTGCTGAATGAGCATAGAGCGGAAAAGAATTTCCATGAAGAAAAAAACGTGGAATGATTGACAATATAAAATGAGAACGGAGCCTTAGATTTTCAGGAGTCTTGCAGACCCCTTTGGGTCTAAGGCTTTTTTTGAAAGGGGGAAGCAATATGACGGCTTTGATGAAGATACAATCCTTTATTCAGGCGTATGTGAAGGCGATTGCGTCCATTCTGGATGTAGATGTTACGATTGTGGATAATGAATTGGTTCGTGTGGCGGGAACAGGCATGTATGCGGACGAGATTGGCAAAACTGTGACTCACGCGAATTTTTTTCATCATATTCTGGTTTCCGGCGAGAGCGGCAGTATTACGGACAGCATGGCGGATTTGAATTGCAAGGGCTGCGAAAAGCGCACAACCTGCAGAGAGCTTGCGAATGTTGCCTATCCCATTTTCAAGGAGGGGGCTGTGGTCGGCATCATTTCCATCATCGCCTTCAGCGAGGGGGAACGAAAAAACCTTCTGGAAAACAGAGGGCAGATGGAGGAATTTCTGAAATATATGTCTGTCCTGCTGGAAAGCAAGCTGTATACGGACGAGGTGAAGGAGCGTCTGGAACAGCAGCTGCAGGTGGTGCATGATGCGGAAAAGGGATGGTCCTTCGTTGGGGACAGCCCGAAAATGAAGGAAGCCATTCGGATTGGCAAAAAGGTCGCAAAATCGAATTCGACCGTTTTTCTGCGCGGTGAAAGCGGCACGGGGAAGGAGATTATGGCGAAGATGATTCATGCCCTGAGTGACCGTCGTGATAAGCTGATGATTTCTATTAACTGTGCAGCAATTCCAGAAAATCTGGTCGAAAGCGAATTATTCGGCTACGAGGAGGGCGCGTTCACAGGGGCGAAAAAGCATGGCTCCATCGGCAAATTTGAGCTGGCGCATGGCAGTACGATTTTTCTGGACGAAATCGGGGATATGCCTCTGCCGGTGCAGACAAAGCTGCTGCGCGTGCTGCAGGAAAGCGTGGTGGAACGGATTGGCGGCACGAAGCCGATTCCCATTGATATCCGCGTGATTTGTGCGACGAATAAAAATATCGAGCAGATGGTGGAGGAGGGGACGTTCCGCGAGGATTTGTATTATCGGCTGAACATTATCCCCATTGAGCTGCCGCCCCTGCGCAAGCGTAAGGAGGATTTGCCTGCACTGATAGAGTATTACATTGCGTATTATAATCAGAAGCTGGGAAAGAGCATGCGCGGCGTTTCTCCTGAGGCGCTGCAGACGCTGACAAGCTATGACTGGCCGGGGAATGTGCGTGAAATGAAAAATATTATTGAATATCTGGAAAATATTGCAGAGGGAGAAATCATTCAGCTTTCGGATTTGCCCGACCATATCGTGATGCGCTCCGGCAAGGGCTTTGAGGATTGGTCTCTGGATGAAATTGTGGAGGACTATGAAAAGCGCGTGCTGAGCAGCATGGTGAAGAAGGGCGCAACGCTGGAGGAAAAAAATCAGCTAGCAGAAAATTTGAAAATCAGCCGTGCAACGCTGTACCGTAAGCTGAAAAAATATGATTTATTATAATTCTTAAAAATGAGAACTGTTATCAGAAATGAGAAATTTTTGTATATAAAAATTGTACCTGTATTTTCGGCAGAAAATAGGAGATTTTTTGTTGTAATGCAGACAGAAAAAGGAATCTGTTCCTGAATGACGTACAGGAAAAAGAACAAACCGATAAGGATGAATTTTGATTCTCATATATGAGAAAACAGAACAAAAAAACCGCCGAAAACAGGCGGTTTTCTTTTTGGCACGATTCTTGCTCTATATATCCGCAGAAGGAAAAAATAAAATGATTGGGAGATATAGGAGGAAGAATTATGGATATGAATTTAGTATTTGACGCAATCAAAGCAGAAATGAAACCCAGTATGGGCTGTACCGAGCCCGTTGCACTGGCACTGGCGGTTTCCAGAACCTGTGAGCATCTGGATGCGCCCACACAGAAGCTGGAAATGCTTATCAGCTCCAATATTTTTAAAAATGCGTACAGCGTACAGATTCCCAATGCAGGGACTTACGGCATTGAGCTGGCGTGCGTGCTGGGGATGCTGCTGAGCAAGCCCGGCAATACCATGGAAATTTGCGCGGGCATCAAGCCTGAGCATGTGGAAAAGGCGAAAAAGCTCGTTGCGGAAGGCTTTGTGCATGTAAAGGTTCTGAAAAGCAGTCAGTTCTACATTGAATGTACTGCAACAGACGGCAAGGATACCGTACACACCATCACAGAGGACGAGCATGACAACCTTGTGTTTTGCGAAAAGAACGGCGAAGTGCTGTTGGATAAAAGAGTGAAGAAGGAAGCAGTCGAAAGCGAAGAAAAGGAAGGCACCTTTGATGTAACAAAGCACACCTTCTCTGAATTTTATCACTGGGCAAACGAAGTGGATGTTGCGGATTTGCAGTTCATTAAGGAAGCCATTGACATCAATATGGAAATTGCGAAAAAGGGCATGGAGAAAAAATATGCCTTCGGCGTTGGCCCTACGGTACAGGATCTGCTGAAAAAGGGTCTGCTGAAATCTGACGTTGTAACAGCAGTCAGAAGTATTCCCGCGGCGGCGGCTGACTTCCGTATGAGCGGCGGCAACGGCTCCGTTATGACCTTCTGCGGCAGCGGCAACCAGGGCATTTCCACCACACTGCCCATGGCGGTATTCGCAGACAGAATGGGCATCCCCGAAGAAAAGCTGCTGAGAGCGGAATTCATGGGCATGCTGATGATTATGTATATGAAGAAATACGTTGGTCGACTGAGCCCCGTTTGCGGCGCAATGCTGGCAGGGACAGGCTCTGCGGCAGGCATGGCTTACATGATGGGCGGCACAGTTGCACAGGTAAGCGGCGCAGTACAGAACATGATGGGCTCTGTTGCCGGCATCTTCTGCGATGGCGCAAAGGGCGGCTGTGCAGTGAAGGTTGCAGCCTGCGCGAGTGAAGCGGTTTATGCGGCAATGTACGCAATGGACGGCAGTGTCATCGGCGTTTCCGATGGTATCAACAGCTCCGCGGCAGAGGATACCGCAAAGAACCTTGCAAAGCTGAGCCATGAAGCACTGGATACCCTCGATATGAAGGTAATCGAAATCATGCAGACAAAGAAATAATCAAAAAAAGATTCAAAAAAAATTCGATAAGAAAATTCTGAAATAGCCAAACAAAAGCCCCTGTACCTTGAAAAGAAGGTGCAGGGGTTTTTATGTCCGAAAAATTATAGCTGAATCATATCGTCAATCATATTGCTGATTTTATCACGGCTGATTTTTTCCAGAATGGCTTTTTTCACAAAGCCATCCTTCGTAAAGCCAAATTCGGCAATATATTCCTCCAATAAAGCATAGGTTTCCGCATCCAAGGTGACGGAAAGCTTTTTGGTTGTCGGTTTTTTCGCCGTTGCTTTTTTTGCTGTTGCTTTGGTTGTGGCTTTCTTTTCTGCCATGCACACACTCCTTTTTGGTTCATTTATTTGCTCGGAAGATAGGATGCTTCCTTCAGGATAAAGCCGCTCTCCACAGGCTGATAGGTCAGCTGCAGCTCGCCGCAGGCGGTATCCGGTGCGGTTTGCAGCAAAAGGGTTGCGGTCAGCGTGTTTTCCACAATGCGATAGGTTACCATATCACTGAAAACCAGCTTGCCATAGCTGCCTAAATCGGTAAAGGTATGTACGCCTTCCTTCGTGGAAAGCTGATAGGTTCCGTCCTTTTCGGTAATCAGCGGTTCTGCGATTTCACGGGGATCGGGTACGAAATATTCCTCTAAGGTTTCTTTATCGTAAGCGACAATGCCTTCCACATGGAAGCCGCTGCCTGCGCCAACTGTGAAAATCACATAAATTTCATCCTTGCCATCGTTATTTAAGTCTGCAAGTGTAAGTGTCGGTGCATAGCTGCCGTCCACCAGACAATTTAACTGAAATTGCTCCTGCACATCCTTTGAGGTTAATACGAAATTTTCGTTTCCCTTATACAGCAAAGAGATGGATTCCTCCGGAATTTCCGCAACAACCGTTGCAGATGGGGGTACGGTTACTTTTTTCAGCATCGTAGTTACCTCTGCCTCGGCAACTGCGGCAGAAGGGAGAACATATTCCTCCGTACCAAGGAACACACCGCTGCCATACGCCCACTGAATTGCGGGAATGGCATAGGGTGTGATATCCGAAGCATCTGCAAAGCTGAGAATATTCGTGTTTTCTCCAACGGAAACATCATAGCCCTTATAAGCGGCATAGCGATAGAAAATGGCTGCAAGCTGTTCTCTTGTGATTTTCTGATTCGGCTCAAATTTTCCGTTACCGTAGCCGCTGACGATTTTGGCTTCCGCCGCCCAACGAACGGCATCTGCCGCAGTATCGGCAACGTCCGTAAAAGGCAGAGCATAATTGATGACGGGTGCGCCTTCCTGCTGCCACAGCAGGCTGATGACATCCTCTCTGGTGGCGGCATCTGTTGCTTCAGCAGCAAAAGCCGGTGCGGATGTACCTATAACCATAGCAGCACTGAGGGCGAGGAGCAGGGGCTGTTTTCGTTTCTGTAGTTTTCTATGACTTCTTCATCGGTATCGTCGCAGTTTCCTGTTGCCTCTCTGATATATCCT
>ENA-UESC01002788-UESC01002788.1-human-gut-metagenome-genome-assembly--contig:-NODE-2788-length-10092-cov-5.461008_pt1 | contig 10092 bp, 8 predicted proteins | sample MGYA00242998_ERZ507999 | MGnify/ENA primary metagenome ERZ507999 (study PRJEB26167, sample SAMN06115465) | human gut metagenome | host: Homo sapiens | place: China:Hubei | collected 2016-04-27 | study... | reverse complement strand
ATGCGATGCCATCCTTTCCACAAGGGCGGGTATGACCCTGTCCCCTGACGCAACAGCCTCGTTTTTCCCATCCCATTATAAAACGGAGGTATCTACCCCATGTTTGCACAAATCGGCTATTATATCTGCGTGCCGTTTGCGTGGCTGACCCGGCTGTTTTACAGTCTCACCGGGTCCTACGGTCTGGCTCTGATCCTCTTCACTCTGGTGGTGAAGCTGGTGATCCTGCCCTTCCAGCTCAAGAGCAAGAAGAGCATGCTCCGCATGAACCGGATGCAGGGCAAGGTCAAGGATATCCAGACCCGCTTCGCCAACAACCGCGAGCGCCAGCAGCAGGAGATGGCGGAACTGTACGCCCGTGAGGGCGTGAACCCCATGTCCGGCTGCCTGTGGTCCTTCATTCCCTTCCCCATCCTGATCGCCCTGTATTCCATCATCCGCCAGCCCATCACCCACTTCATGATGCTTTCCAAGGATGTGTTGCAAACCGTGGTGCAGTCCGCTGCGGATGCCGGCGTCAATCTGACGAACATCGTCATGATGGATAAGGCAACCGGTACACCGGCCCTGAAGGACGGTCTGTACCAGCTGGCCTCCTATGGCCAAATCAACCTGGTGAAGGCCGTGCAAGAGATGGGCCTTTCCACGCCGGAGGGCTGGTTCGACATGAACTATAACTTCTTAGGGCTGGATCTTACCGCCACGCCTTGGGAGTATGTCAAGAGCTTCACCTTCACCTGGGCCGTGATCGGCGTGATCCTGATCCCCATTCTGGCCGGCCTTTCCCAGTTTGTGTTCAGCAAGCTCACCATGAAGACCCAGCCTCAGGCGGACGCTGCCGGCGGTGCATCCATGAAGTCCATGATGTATATGATGCCCCTGATGAGCGTCTACATCGCCTTCATCATGCCTGCCGCATTGGGCGTGTACTGGATCGCCCAGAGTGTGTTCTCCCTGATCCAGGAGGCAATTCTCAATAAGACCTTCTCTGCCAAGCTCAGCGAGGAAGAGGAGGCCCGCTTCCAGGCCCGCCAGGCTGACCGCCAGCGCCGCATGGAAGAAGCCCGCGTTCAGGAGCAGCAGAGAAAGCAGGAAGAGCAGAAGAAAAAGACCCTGCGGGAAAAGCAGCAGGCTGCTCAAGCTGCCAAGGCTGTCAAAGCTGCCAAGGCCGCTACCAGCACCACCGAGGCTGGCCGGGTGGGTGACCGCCCCTATGCCCGTGGCCGTGCCTACAAGGCGGACCGCTATGACGAAACATAATGAGGAGCCGTTATGAGACAGTTTATTGATGTAACGGGCAAAACGGAAGAAGAAGCCATTAACCGTGCCCTGGAGCAGCTGAAGCTGGACCGGGACGATGTATCTGTAGAGATCCTGGAGCGGGCAAAGGCCGGTTTCCTAGGTCTTGGCAGCTGCCCTGCCAAGGTCCGGGTCAGCTACGGTGAGGACGAGGAGCCTGCCGCTCCCGCCCAGCCCAAGGCGGAAAAGGTCCGGGAGGACAAGCCCAAGGCCGAGAAGCCCCGGACGGAAAAGAAGCCCGCCGAAAAGCCTCAGCGCCGGGAAGAGCCGGTCAAAAAGGAGTCCGCTCCCAAGACCGAGGAAGCACAGACCGTCAAGGCCCCGGAGGATCTGGGTGAGGAAGTGAATGACGAGCGGGCTCAGGAGATCCGCAAGTTCCTTTCCGGCCTCCTTCAGCAGATGGAGGTTCAGGCAGAGGTCAAGGTGTATCTCCCTGAAAAGGGACGCTACAAGGTGTTCCTGGAAGGTCAGGGCCTTGGCGCCATCATCGGCCGCCGGGGCGAGACTCTGGACGCCATCCAGCAGCTCACCAGCTACTCCGTCAACCGCACCGGCAGCCGGGTCCGTGTCCAACTGGACGCCGAGAATTACCGGGCCAAGCGGGAACAGAGCCTGGAGCGTCTGGCCAACAAGGTGGCGGGCAAGGTGGTCAAGTATCGCCGCAGCGTTACCCTGGAGCCTATGAACGCCTACGAGCGCCATGTGATCCACACGGCTTTGCAGAAGGTTCCCGGTGTCACCACCTATTCCACGGGTGTGGACCCCAATCGTCGGGTCATCGTGGCCTACGATCGGGAGAAAAAGTAAACCGAACCAACGCTCCGTCTTTCAGGCGGAGCGTTGTCCTATTTTTCCGGATTTCTTTCAACATTGTGAAAAAGTCGGTGAGTTTTTTCAGAAACTCAATGAAAAAACGGCCGTTTTCCGCTGTTTGCCTTGACAATATTCAAAAACCGTGATACAGTGACCGGGTGAAAGGCTGTGACAGGGAAGTCCTGCTGGATCCGGTTTCAGAGAAGGAGCGGTTGGTGCAAGCTCCTCCGGAAAGCATCGGATGGCGCCCTGGAGCCGCGGAGCGGAAATGCTTCGCCGGACCCCGCCGTTACCGGGAACGAAGTGCCCCGCCTCCAACGGGGAATTCAGGTGGAACCACGGACATTATGTTCGCCCTGAGCCTACTGAAATAGGCTCAGGGCGTTTTTTGCTGCGCAAAAACGCATGAGTTGAGCCGCGCCCCTCGCCGCAAGCACGGCAATCGGGAGCGTCTGGTGTCAAAATTGTGTACCGCAATTTTGAAATCGCTCTGAGCCACCAAACAAAAAGGAGAGGAAACCATGAAAAACACTGAAAAGACCATGGACAAAATCGTTGCCCTGTGCAAAAACCGGGGCTTCGTGTTCCCCGGCAGCGAGATCTACGGCGGCCTTGCCAACACCTGGGACTACGGCCCTCTTGGTGCGGAGCTGAAGAAGAATATCAAGAACGCCTGGTGGAAGAAGTTCGTCCAGGAGAACCCCTACAACGTGGGCCTGGACGCTGCCATCCTGATGAATCCCCAGACCTGGGTGGCCAGCGGTCACCTCAGCGGCTTCTCCGATCCCCTGATGGACTGCCGCGAGTGCCACGAGCGCTTCCGCGCCGATAAGCTGATCGAGGACTGGTGCGCCGAGACCGGCTTTGAACTGCCCAAGGCGGTAGACGCCTTCTCTCAGGCCGAGATGAAGGACTTCATTGAAGAGCACAACATTCCCTGCCCCACCTGCGGCAAGCACAACTTCACCGACATCCGTCAGTTCAACCTGATGTTCAAGACCTTTCAGGGCGTCACTGAGGACGCCAAGAATACTGTCTACCTCCGTCCCGAGACCGCTCAGGGCATTTTCGTGAACTTCAACAACGTCCAGCGCACTACCCGGAAGAAGCTGCCCTTCGGCATCGGCCAGATCGGCAAGTCCTTCCGCAACGAGATCACCCCGGGCAACTTCATCTTCCGTGTTCGCGAGTTCGAGCAGATGGAGCTGGAGTTCTTCTGCAAGCCCGGCACCGATCTGGAGTGGTTCAACTACTGGCGTACCTTCTGCCACAACTGGCTGCTGTCCATCGGTCTGAAGGATGAGAACCTGCGTCTCCGTGACCATGATCCCGAGGAGCTGTGCTTCTACTCCAAGGCCACCACGGACTTCGAGTTCCTGTTCCCCTTCGGCTGGGGCGAGCTGTGGGGCGTAGCCGACCGTACCGACTATGACCTGACCCAGCATCAGAATACCAGCGGTCAGAAGATGGTCTACCGCGAGGGCGAGGGCAAGGACATGGTGGAATATATCCCCTATGTCATCGAGCCTTCTCTGGGCGTGGAGCGCAGCGTGCTGGCCGTTTTGTGCGACGCTTATGACGAGGAGGTCGTGGGTCAGGACAAGAACGGCAAGGACGATGTCCGCGTGGTCATGCATTTCCATCCCGCTCTGGCTCCCTTCAAGGCCGCTATCCTGCCTCTGAGCAAGAAGGAGGTCCTCTCCGGCCCCGCTATGGAGCTGTACAACGAGCTGTCCAAGGAGTTCATGGTGGACTATGACGAGACCGGCTCCATCGGCAAGCGCTATCGCCGTCAGGATGAGATCGGCACTCCCTTCTGCATTACCTTGGACTTTGAGACCGTGGGCGATGAGAACACCCCCGCTGACCACTGTGTCACCATCCGTGAGCGTGATACCATGAATCAGGTGCGTATCCCCATTGATCAGGTGAAGAGCTATCTGGAAGAGAAGATCAAGTTCTAAGAAAACGCAGTAACAGGGCGGAGGGTCTGATCGACTCTCCGCCTCTTTAAGGAAAAGGATCAGAGGAACATGGAAGAACAGTTGGAGCAATCAAAACGGCGCCTGCATTTCTGCATGGCACTGATCGGCGGCTGGTTCGGCGCGTATGCCATTTTGCGCTTTCACCACTTCGCCTCGGCAGTGACCGTCAATTTCATTGAGGTTTTCACAAGCGCGATTCAGGAAAACTGGATCAAAGCGCTGCTGCGTATGGGAATCGTTATCCTGTATGTTTTTACGATTTTTCTGGCAGCCTGCCTGTCGAAGCGCTGTAAGGGCGATCTGCGGATGTGGGCCATTCTCTCAGATGCAGCTGCGGCCTGTGTGCTCAGTGTTCTGCCGGAGCACTTATCGGAGCTGGGTGTTTACATCTGCATTTTCGCCATGGGCTTCCAGTGGTGCGTGTTTGCCGGAAAATACGGGTATCCCTGTTCCACCATCTTTTCTACCAACAACCTCCGCCAGTTTGTGGATGCCTGGGTCCAGGCCCATTTGTTTCGGGATTCGGACCATATCCCCCGGATGAATCTCTATGGAGGAACGCTGTTGGCCTTCCATGCCGGCGTTATTGCAGAATGTGTGTTGTGGGCGATGGGGTGGGGAAGCTACACGATCCTGCCTGTTCTGCTTCCTGCGGCCTTGGCTTTTGTGTGGCAGCGTCAGGATTTCCGGATGCGGGAAAGGATCGAAGAAGCCTTTGAACCCCATCATACTGCCTGAACGAAGCGGCCCTGTCGAAATGACAGGGCTGTTTTTGTACAATATGCTAAAGATACACCTATTTTTTCAGTAAATCTCAGAACTATTCATGAACGGGAATTTGTGTTAAGATTTCGTTATAGCAGAGGTGGACCTTTATGGGACCCTATGATAAGAGAAAGGGGAAAACTATGGAAAAAATCTTTAAACTGAAAGAGAACGGCACTACCGTCCGGACAGAGATCCTGGCGGGCCTGACCACGTTCATGACGATGGCCTACATCATCGCCCTGAACCCCAATCTGCTCACCGGCTTCGCGGTCGGCACGCCGCTGTGGAACGGCGTGTTCCTTGCAACCTGCATCGCCTCCGCCATCGGCACCGCCTGCATGGCCTTCCTGGCCAACAAGCCCTTTGCCATGGCGCCCGGCATGGGTCTCAACAGCTTCTTCGCTGTGGTGGTGGCCAACATCGCCGTGATCAATGACTGCGACTACACCAGCGCTTTTCAGGCTGCCCTCGTCATCATCCTCATCGAAGGCATCGTGTTCCTTGTGCTCACCGTGCTGAAGGTGCGCGAGAAGATCGTGGAGGCCATCCCGCTCGGCGTGCGCTACGGCATCGCCCCTGCCATCGGCCTGATGCTGATGAACGTGGGTCTTGGCTCCAACATTGGTATCTATTCCGAAAACGGCGGTCCGTTCTACATGATGCGCGACTTCTTCGGCGCCCTGACCCCCAGTATCATCAAGGGCAACATGGGTTCTGGCTATGACACGATGGTCCTGACCGTCGTGACCGCGTTTCTCGGTGTGTTCGTCATGGTCGTGCTGGCCAAGAAGGGCATCAAGGCCGCCGTGCTGCTTGGTATGCTCTTTTCCTCCGTCCTTTATTGGATCGGCAGCTTCGCATTCCTCGGCGTGAATCCCTTTGCAAGCCTTGAGACCGCAAGCTTCGTGCCGCCCTTCGCCGACATGGTCTCTACCACGCTCTTCAAGTTTGACTTTGCGGGCTTTATGAACATCGGCTGGTTCACCGCCATCACGCTGATCATCACCTTCTGCATGATCGATATGTTCGACACCATCGGCACTCTGGTGGGCACCGCCTCCCGCGCCGGCATGGTGAATGAGAAGGGCGAGATGCCCAACATGAAGGAGGCCCTGCTCTCCGACGCCATCGGTACGGTCGCGGGCGCTGCCACTGGCACCTCCACCGTTACCACCTTTATCGAATCCGCCTCCGGCGTGGAGGCCGGCGGCCGCACCGGTCTGACCGCGCTGACCTCTGCCGTGCTGTTTCTCGCCTGCATCTTTCTCGCTCCCGTCGCCGCCATCATTCCCGGCGCCGCGACCTCCGCTGCGCTGATCTATGTCGGTGTGCTGATGCTTCAGGGCCTCAAAAATGTCAACTTTGACGATATGGACCAGATGCTGCCGGTGTCCATTATGCTCATCGGTATGCCGATCTCCGGCTCTATCGGCCACGCCATCGGCCTCGGCCTGATCTCCTACACGGTGGTCAAGCTCCTCTCCGGCAAGGCCAAGGACGTCAGCGTGCTGACCTATGTGATCTCTGTCCTGTTCCTCATTAAGTTCTTCGCGGTGGTGTGATCCGCCACCCCGCAGACAACAGGCAACCGCAAATTGTAAAATAGCAGAATAGCAACCCCGGCCCCGGACTTTTGTCCGGGGCCGGGGTTTTACTATGAAAAACAAATTTTCCGCAGCGGTAAAGAAGTCAATAGAACATCCCCATGAAGCCGTCGGGCCGCTCCTGTGCCTGATTCCACACCTCGATGAACAACTGCCGGGGAATGGCCCGGACCTCCACCTCGCCGGGGCGGTTCAGTGTCCGCAGGTCCTCCGGGAAAGGCGCGGGGTCCAGTACCTCGTCCTCTCCCATATCCCCGCCGTAGGCAAAGCACATACCGGATGGATAAAACTCCACCCGCCGGGTCTCCCGGCGTTGGCTGTCCAGCTCCGAGTAGATGAAATTGGCCTCGTCATCCTCCTCCGGGTGAAGCAATTCCTTAATCACATATTCCATATCCATTCTCCTTGAAAAACGATTCAATGGCGCTCCGCTCCGTCTCCACGCTGCCTTGAGCGAAGCCGTTCCGTCCGCCGCCCCGCCCGTGGAGGGCCGTATTCATGGCCTTGACCAGAGGGCTGATGTCCTGTCCGTCCGCCCGGCCCAGGGCGTAGGCGTAATGGCCCTCCTCTCCGGCGAAAACTGCCGCCAGACCACAGCAGGTCTTGGACACGGCATCCATCAGCCGCCGGACGCTGTCCGGCCGCATGGCAGGCTGGAACAGCAGCACATTGCCCTTTCCCGCCTGCTCCTTGGCCATGGATTCAAATACGGATTCCTCCAATTGAGCGCAGCGGAGCTTGAGGCTGGCCAACTCGCCCTCCAGCCGCTCCACAGCCGCCTCGCTGTCTACAGGCTTTACGCTGAGCCGCTGGCCGATGGCCTTGGCCTGTTCCCACGTCCGGGACAGGTATTCCAGCGCCCGCTTGCCGCACAGCAGCTCGATCCGCACGCCCTCCCGGAATTTCTGCACCGACAGGAACTTCACCAGTCCCACCTGCCCGCTCCGCAGCACATGGGTGCCGCAGCAGGCGCAGCAGTCCGCGCCGGGGAAGGCCACGATCCGCACATCCCCTTCCAGCGCCTTTTTGCTCCGGTAGTCGATGGCCTCCAGCTCCGCTCCCCGGTGGAACTGAATGTCGATGGGGTGGTTTTCGTAAAGATACTGATTGGCCTTAGCCTCGATCTCCAACAGCTCCTCCCAGGAAATATCGGCGTTGAAGTCGATGGTCACGATGTCCGCGCCCATGTGAAATCCCACATTGTCGCAGTGAAACCGCTCACAGATCAGCCCGGAACAGATGTGCTCTCCGGAGTGCTGCTGCATATGGTCAAACCGCCGTCCCCAGTCAATGGTGCCGGTGACAGTTTTCCCGATTTCCACGGCTCTGTCCACATTGTGGAGAATCACGCTGTTTTTTTCGTGGACGTCCGTCACCACTGCTCCGTCCAGAACGCCGTGATCGGCAGGCTGTCCGCCCCCCTCCGGGTAGAAGGCCGTGCGGTCTAATGTGACTAAATAGCCGTTTTTACCCGGCTGACAGTCCAGAACCGTAGCGGTAAAGTCCGTCAAAAACGGGTCCGCGTAGTATAGCTTTTCAGTTTCCATGGGGAAAATTCCTTTCGTTTTTAAGAGATCGACACGATAAAATGCCACAGCGGGTCAATGAGCCAGAGCCCAAACACGGCCGAGCAGAGGTTGGCAGCGATGGCGTACACGGCGGCTCGCGCCTTGTTTTTTTCCGTCAGCAGGCGGCGGTACAGCAGCAGCTCGACCAGTGTGATGATGACCTCAATGGGAATATAGAAGATCAAAGACCAGCCGCTTACGCCGTGATTCAACACCGTTACGGCGAGATAGACGGCGAAGCCGCCCTGTGTCACCAGATTCACCAGCAGAAATACCAGCCAGCTTCTCTTGCTCCGGTAGCCGAAGGCAAACAGCAGCAGCCCCTCGATCAGCAGGGTAGGGAGGAGGGTGCACAGGAATTGCAGCGCATAGGCCGTGGCCGGACTGGGCGCGTTGGCGATCCTTGCCGCCCAATCCACCGTTGCGCTGGATTGCAGCGTTGCCCGGTGCAGGACTCCGGATACCCAGCTTTCGCCGCTTTTTGTTACGAGAATGATCCGATATGTATCCGGTACGCCATGGTAGCGGAAGGAGTGGAGCCGCACCCCGCCTGCGTCGCTGCCGATCAGGTCGCCCCACATCGGCGCGCCGTTTGTCCCCTGCGCGGTGCAGGCGTGCCAGCCCTCCGGCACCGCCGCCCGCAGCGCGTCCAGCAGTTCGTCATCCAGTGCAGCGATCTCCTCCTCGGAGTAGCTCCAATCCAGCCCGCTGTATGTGTCATCCCCGTCTCCGGAGCCATAGATGTGCCCCTGATAATCCCCCTTTTCCAAAAGATCGAGGTAGTATGGCTCCTCCGGGGCATTTTTCACCAGCACCTTTAACTGCGCCTTCGGCCCGGTATCCGCAAAGGCGGAGACCGTCAGCAATGCGGCGGCCAAAGCCAGCAAAACGCAAAAACGCAGAGACTTTTTCATAGAAATGCTCCTTTCCCATAGACCGGTCTTTCTAATAGCTGTTCACAAGGAAAGACGAAAAAAGGGACGTTTTGGTTGCACAACCTCAAAAAATCGTAGCAAATCAGGCTGTTTTCATGGAATATCCAATCAGGGATTGTTTTCGGGGATCCCCAAAAAGGTGTCCTTGCACCGCAGTACCCGGAGACAGGCGTCATCGATGACGCTTTCCTCCAGCGTGCCCTCCTGTACCGCCGCAATGACGGCGGGGATCTGGGTCCGGTAGTCCGTGGTAACAACCATATCGTTCCCCGCCTGCAAGGCCAGCACAGCTACAGCGCCGTCCTTGGCGTAGGCCTTCACGGCGTCCATCGCCAGATCGTCGGTGATGGCGATGCCGTCAAAGCCGCATTCTTCCCGCAGAATTTTGTGAACGGCAGGGGAGAGGGACGCCGGCAGCTCCGGGTCCATGCAGTTGACGATGTTGTGGCTCACCAGCACAAAAGGAGTCCCGGCTTCGATCCCCGCCTTGAAGGGCAGCAGGTCGGCAGTCTCAAAGGTCTCCATCGGCCGCTGATCCACGGCGATGCCGGTGTGGGTGTCTGCGTTATTACCGTAGCCGGGGAAGTGCTTCAGTACAGGCAGCGTACCGCCCTCTGTCATGGCCGGCACCACCAGCCTCACATAATCCGCCGTCATGTTCGCGTCCTGCCCCAGCGTCCGGTCATAGATGAAATCCTTAGGGTCAGTGGACACGTCGCACACCGGTGCGAAATTCACATTGATGCCCAGCGCCCGCAGTTCCCGGCTCCGGGTGTCTGTATCCCGGAGAATTTCCTCAATGCCGCCGATGTAGTTCAGCTTCTGTGGAGATTTGAAGGGTTCAGAGAAGAGGTTAGGGTTCCGGCTGGCCCGGGTGACAGTGCCGCCCTCCTCGTCGCTTCCAATAAGCAGGGGGATAGCGGCCGCATCCTGGTAGCTCTCGATTTTCTGGATGAACTGCTCCCATGTCAGCCAGCTGTCGCCGTCCTTGTAGTCCCGGCCAAACAGCAGATAGCCTCCTAAATGGTAGGTGGAAATATCCTCCACGGCGACAATTCTTCTGTAAACCTGCATTATTCCGGTACGATGGGCGTTGTGATAGAGGGATGCCTGAAAGGAG
>ENA-UESC01002787-UESC01002787.1-human-gut-metagenome-genome-assembly--contig:-NODE-2787-length-10097-cov-3.588323_pt1 | contig 10097 bp, 9 predicted proteins | sample MGYA00242998_ERZ507999 | MGnify/ENA primary metagenome ERZ507999 (study PRJEB26167, sample SAMN06115465) | human gut metagenome | host: Homo sapiens | place: China:Hubei | collected 2016-04-27 | study... | reverse complement strand
GTTCTTACCTTGAAAGATAAGATTTTATTAGGTGCTTTGGTCGTTGCCTCTCTTTTGTTATTCTTTGTTCAGGAGTTGTTGATCCGTTGGCTTGGAATCTGGTTGTTGTGCCTAACGAGGTTGCCGAGAACGATGGCTATGCCCTGCACGCTGGGGTGGTGGAACAGCATGTGACGCCGGATGTGTGCGAGCCGCTGTTTAAGGCGGCGTCGAATGCAAAGGTGCGCGGCGCACAGGAGGGGATCCTGGGGGCCATGCTCAAAGAGCTGCTGGTTAAGCAAGATGTTGCCGACGGACGGGTGAGGGCGTTTGACCTTGGCTCTTTTGGCGTTGGGTCGGTGACGGTCTGCGGCGTGGCCAATGTTGCGCGCAAGGAGAAGGATAAGGTTGAGCTGGATGAGCGCCTTGCGACGTTGACGATCGGTGCGGACGGGGCCATGGACTACGCCTCACATCCGATCGAGGACGGTCCCGTGGACGAGATGGAGCTTGAGCTGCTGACGGCCGAGGGTAAGCTCGACAAGGACGCCTATATCTTTGACGTGCGGGCGGGCGGACGCGCTATGCTCGCACGCGTGCGGGATACGGGCTTGACGACCTTCTCTAGCGACTTCGTGAACTTGGTGCGCGATTACCAGCTTACGGGTAAGGCGGGTCGTAAGAAGGAGTTTTTCGAGAGTTACAACTCGCCCTATTACGGCATTGGAACGTTCGAACGCGCAGGGATGACCTGCTACTTTGTCGGCGTCAACAACGGCACCAAAGAGGATGTGGCAACGGCGATCCATGTACGCTCGATTGAGGTGCTCGAAGGTGATGATCTGTCCGAGCTGCTGGTTCAGCTGGTCAATGTGGGGCTTTCGCGCTACGGAGCTCCCTCCAGGTGGCCGATTCCGGTCAAGTATCTCAACGAGTGCGCTGCGCGTGAGGGCGCGGTGGGGGATGTCGGTGGCGGCAAGTGATGGTGTCGCGCAATTATCGCTCCTAGAACTTTTTGAAATTATGCTTGCATTGTAAAAGGGGAGAACATATACTGCAGCCATAGCACATCAGATGGGGTCTCAAAAAGAGACCAAGCAAATGAGTTTTCAGTTTATGTTGAGAGGTACTTGAGCATGACCAGCAGAATTTTCCCCCTTTACAACGACAATACCGACCATATCGATCTCAATACCATCTGCGGTTACAGTATTTGTTCTAAGGCCGAGAACTACATGTTTGCTCAAGATGATTCAGAGCTTAGCTCCGAAGATTATGAGTACATGAATGATATTGAGCGCGAGCGGGAGTATGAGCTCGGCATCCGCTGATGGATGTGGGCTTGTCTCCAACTCCTCCGATTTAATTACCCCGTTATCACCTCTTTTTAGCGGGGCAAGTTAGATCGACTATCTGTGTCAAACAACGGCTCACCGTGGGAAGGAATCGGCAATGAGCAAGAACATGAACAAGGACATGAACGGCAAGGCCTTGGGTAAGGCCAGGGCGGCTGGGCGCGTGGCGACGGTTGCTGCGGCGACGATTGCCATGACGGGCGGCTCGCTGCTGTCGCCTCTGACCGCGGCGGCGCAGGGTGCGGATGGCATTGGCGCCGCGGGCGCAACGGCTGCGGTGATGTCGCCGCTGACGAGCGCTGCGGCCGCCGGTACTGGCGCGGGTGCCGTGTCTGCAGCGCAAAAGGTCGCCGACCTGCAGGCTGCAGTTGATGCGGCGCGCGCTAAAGCTGCTACCGCCAAGGCCGATCTGGAAGCGGCTGCCGCTCCCTACGATGCTGCCGCCGTCAACCAGCAGCAGGCGCGGGGCGCCTATGACGCGGCCCGCGGTGCGAGCGATAGCGCGGCCTCCGCTGCTTCGGCCGAGCTGGAAAAGCAGCTGGGCGCTGCGCAGGACAAGGCCGATCAGGATGTCAAGGCGTTTGAGGACGCTCAGGCTGCGCTCGATGCTGCCAAGAAGGAGCTGGCGGACAAGGATGAAGCCCTGACTGCTGCCCAGAGGGCATCCCGTGATGCCCAGTCTGCGCTTGAGGCCGCACAGGCTGCTGCATCCGATGCTACGCCCGAGGCTGTAGCTGCCGCCCAGGCTGCCGCAGGGCAGGCTGCGAGTGACCTGGAACAGGCGAAGCAGCAGGTCGTTGATGCGCAGGCCAAGCTCTCGGATGCTCAAGACGCTGCCACTGCCGCCGCTGCCAAGCAGCAGGACGCGCAGGGCAAGCTTTCGGCAGCTCAGCAGGCAAAGGCCGCGGCAGATGCGGACGTGGATGCCGCGCAGACGAGCTATGACGCGGCCAAGGCCGATCTGGATCGAGCCGAGCAGGGCGCCGCGGGCCCGGAGTACGAGGCCGCCAAGGCAAAGGTGGCTGCTGCGTCCGAAGCGCTGACGGCCGCCAAGGCCGCGCAGTCGAAGTGCGAGAGCGAGCTTGCTGCCGTCGAGCAAGAGGTGACCGCCGCCGAGGGCGAGGTTCAGACTGCTCAGCAGGCAGTTGCCGATCAGCAGCAGGCCGCTGCCGATGACCAGTCAAAGCTGGATGCCGCCGCTGCTGCCAAGACCGCTGCCGACGCCGCTCTTGACCAGGCCAAGACCGATCATGCCAGTGCGCTCACGGAGCTGGCCGATGCCCAGGCCAAGCTTTCGGCGGCCAAGGACGAGAAAGACGCTGCCGACAAGGCGCTCGATCAGGCGAAGGCCCAAAAGCAGCAGGCCGACCAGGCTGTGGCTCAGGCCCAGGCAAAGCTCGATGCCGCTCAGGCAACGGCGAATGCATCGGCGGAGAACTACCGCCAGGGTGCCATCGCATTCTTTAAGAGTGTGGGTGCCGACGATGCGGCGGATATCATCCTCAACTGCAAACTCGCTGGCTACAACAAGGTGGGCGAGGAAGTCGACGCGACGAGCCTGACCAATATGAAGCAGGCGGTTGTGTGGCTCAAAGCGTGCAACGAGTATCGCGCAAGCGTTGGCCTAGGCGAGCTCAAGGTGACATATGCCATGATGGCGACCGCCATCGCCGACGCGAACTTCTCCGATACGAAGGTCGCGCACGCTCAGCAGTTTAACGTGGGCGAGAATGTGGCGTGGAACTACGGAAGCAATCCGTTTAAGCAGTGGGTCGATCAGGAGAAGGCCATCTTTGATGCTGCCGCCGCCTCGCTGGGCGCGTCGGGCCTTACGGGAAAGGCCGCTTACGATTTCTATGCAGCGCATAGCTCCCAGATTGATAACTACGCCGCACTGCACGGTGGACCAAACCCTTCGGTCGGACATTACATCAACGTGATCAACCCCGATTACACCGTGACGGGCATGGGCGTTTGCACGCGAGGGACGCTGTACGGGAGTACACAGGCGCAAACATTTGTATATTCTGGTCAATGGTATAAGCCGTATAACCTCAATCCGATGACGGTTGCAGAGTATGAGGCTGCGTTGAATGCGTGGTGTGACTCGTTGGCAAATCCCGAGCAGGGCGTGGATGCGGCACGCAAGGAGCTTGCTGTGGCGCAGGGCGTTGCCGACGATGCCGGCAGCAAGGTGAGTGCAGCATCGCAGGCCGTTGCAGCAAAGCAAACCCAGGTTGAGCGCGCTGCCGCTAACGTTGATGTCGCGGCAACCAAGGCCTCGGAGGCCCAGGCTGCCGTGGCGCAAAAGCAGGCTGCAGCTGACGCCGCCGCGCGTGCCGTCAGCGATGCCCGCGCCGATTTGAGCGCTGCCAACGCCGCTGTTGCGGCAGCGCAGGACGCCGTGGCCGCCAAGTCTGGCGAGCTCGACATTGCCAAGGGCAAGGTGGCTGCTGCCAAGCGCGCACTGGACGCCGCTCGTGCCGGTGTTGGCGACAAACGGGATGCACTTGCCGCGGCCCAGGATGAGCTAGCGGCGTACTCAGCCGATATCGCCGCTGCTCAGCGTGCGTTTGATGCGGCGTCGTCTGCACTCGAAAGCGCGCGTGCCAATCAGCGCGAGGCGGAGGCCGAACTTCTTGCCACCCAAGGCGATGCCGATCAGGCAGGCATCGATGCTGCTGCCACTCAGGTGGAGCTCGATATGGCGCAGCGGGCTGCAAGCGATGCCGACGCCGTCGTGGCAACGGCTCAGGCAAAATCTGATGCAGCTGCCGCCCGCGCCTCTCAGCTTAAGAATGCCGCCGCAGCACTTGCCAAGGCCACTGGGGACAAAGCGACTGCCGATGCCGCGCTCGATGCAGCGGCGATGGCCGTGAGCGATGCCGAGTATGACGTGGTGGAGGCTGACGATGCCGTGGTGGATGCGACTGTCGCGCGCGACGCCTCTGCCGCCGCGGTTGCCCGCCTGCGCAGAATCAATATTGCCGAAGCCATTGTCAACGGCAGCACTGACGATGCGGACGAGGTACTTAACGCCAAGATCGCTGCGGCCCACGATGCCGCCGAGCGTGCCGCGACCGCCAAGGCCGAACTCGATGACGCCGTGGCTGCGACGGATGCCGTGGCGCCGGCATACTTGGAGGCGCTCGCCAACTACACCGCCGCCAAGGTCGAGCTCGACCAGGCTATTGCCGAGCTTAACGCCGAGATCGCTCGCCAAGAGGCCGCCGACCGCGGAAACGGCGAGCAGACCCAGCCCGTCACGCAAGTGACGTACCAGGCCAAGCATGCGGAGGCAAAGACCGAGGCCACGACTTGGCAGACGGCGATGCCCGCCACGGGCGATGCGTCCGAGCTGCTGGGTGAGACCTTCGTGATCGGCGGCACGGTCCTGGTGGCCGCCGGCGTATTCCTGTCCGATAAGCGCCGCCAGCTGATCCGTTAGGGACGGAGGAAAACGGATCATTTTCGGCGCGCGCCGCAAGGGATAGGCCCTGCGGCGCGCGCCGTTTTTAATCTTCGAGATTGATTATGGAGGGACATATGCAAATCAGAGGAGAAGCTGCGATTGCCTGTGGGTTCATGGCGGGCCTGGCAACGGGGTTGCTGTTCGATGGATGTTTCGACAGCTATATCAATCGATTCTGCGATTTTGGTTTTTCGAGAGGCAAGCCTTGGAAAACAGCGCCAGCTCGTCAAGAGGTGGCCGCGCCCATCGAGCCCCGCAGTGTGGATACCTCAAAAATCAAGGTAACCGTCACCAAGAACGGCAAGATTTACCACCGTTCTGCGGGATGCAAAAACTTGTCCCGAAACGCCATTAAAACGAGCGTGCCATTGGCAACCGCACTCAAGCGAGGCAAGACGCCCTGCCCAACATGCTGCCCGCCAACAGTGTGCTCGATCTAGTTTTTTGGGTGTTTGATCCGTTTGGATGGAAGAACGAAGGGTAAGCCCTAAAGGACGCAGATGCCGGGACCTGCCTGCAATTTCTGCCATCGATTTGCCCAGAGCCGCACAGCACGGAGGTGTTGTTTGATGTCCATTTTCGTTACCGGAGACGTTCACGGCGTTGCCGAGTGCGGGGCGAGCCGCTTCTCGTCGCGTACTTGGCCATTGGGCCGGACGCTAACGCGCGATGACGCGGTGATCGTTGCCGGCGACTTTGGTTTTATATGGAGTGGCTCGAACACCGACAAATACTGGCTCGATTGGTTTGAGTCCAAGCCCTGGACCACGTGCTTTGTCGACGGCAATCACGAGAACCATCATCTGCTGGCGGGGCTGCCTATTCGAGAGTGGAACGGGGGCCTCGTTCACGAGGCTCGCCCGCACGTACTGCACCTGATGCGCGGCGAGGTGTTCGACATCGCAGGGAACACGGTGCTCGCCATGGGCGGCGCCGCGAGCCATGACAGGCAGTGGCGCCGTGAGGGAAAGACGTGGTGGCCCGAGGAAATGCCGAGTGAGAGCGAGATGAAACGCTGCCGTGCCTCGCTCGATCGCGTGGGCTGGAAGGTCGACTATGTTGTGACTCACGAGGCGCCATCCGATTTGGCAAACGGGCTGTGCATGGAGTGCAATCGCGAGTTCTACGACGATTCGCTGCAGGCCTTTTTGGGCGAGCTCGACGGGCGGCTTGTTTACCGCACCTGGTTCTTTGGCCATTACCATAACGATGAATGGCGCGATGACAAACATCGCCTGATCTACCAAGACATCGTGCCGATCGAAGCGCGATGTACCGATGAGTAGGGTGAGGTGCGGATGGCTATTTTGAATAAGAGCGTTAGGAGGTCCCCATGATCTGGTTTACCAGCGATACCCACTTTGGACATGAGAACATGCTGCGCCTCGCCGACAGGCCTTGGTCGAGTGTTGCGCAGATGAACGACGCCATGGTCGCGAGCATTAATAGCAGGGTCGCCGTGGACGACGAGCTTTACATTTTGGGCGACTTTAGCTTTAAGATGACGGTCCAAGAGGCCTACGAACTGCGCAAAAGCATTGCATGCAAGCGTGTTCACCTGCTGCCCGGCAACCACGACAAAGACTGGACGCAGCCTGCCGTAGCGGATGCTTTTATCGTCGAGCCGCCCATTTGCGTGCTCAAGATTGACCGTCAAAAAATCGTGCTGAGCCACTATCCCATGGTCGATTGGCAGGGCATGTCGCACGGTGGCTGGCATCTTCACGGGCATATTCACAGCCGCGGCGGCGCGTACAACAAGTTCAACCTTCGGCAGGGGCTGCTGCGCTATGACGTGGGCGTGGACGCCAACGGCTACGCCCCGGTGAGCCTGGAGGAGCTCAAGTCGTGGTTTGCGCAGGTTGACGAGCCGGCGTATTGCGTTAAATGGCCGTGGTGGGTCAACGCTACGGGCGATGAGCAGATCGAGCACGATCTCGAGGCCTATAAGAGGGAAGTGGTGATCCGATGACGGTCTATGTGACGGGTGATGTCCACGGTGGCATCGACATGCAAAAGCTGCGCGATTGGGAGCTTGGGGATAGCCTGACGAGTGACGACTATCTGATAATCGCGGGCGACTTTGGCTTTCCGTGGGACTTCTCTGCCGAGGAATGCGCCGATATCGCGTGGCTCGAGTCGCGCCCCTATCCCGTGCTGTTTGTCGACGGCAATCACGAGCGTTTCGATCACTGGGCAGAGCGCCCCATGGAGCTGTGGCACGGCGGGCTGACCCAGCGCCTGTCGGATACCTCGCCCATACGGCGCCTGACGCGCGGCGAGGTCTTTGAGCTCGACGGCTCAACAATCTTAACCATGGGCGGCGCCACGAGCGTGGACAAGGAGTACCGCATCCCGTATTCCAGCTGGTGGCCACAGGAGCTGCCGGACGAGAGCAACTTTGAGGAGGCACGGACAAAACTCGACAGCGTGGGCTGGAAGGTCTACGTGGTCACCCATACCTGTTCCACGCGCATGCTCTCGCCCACGCTCTATCCGGCGCCCGGCTGGAATTACCCCGATGTCGATCGGCTTACGGCATTTTTCGATGAGCTGGAGGATCGCTTGGACTACAAGCGCTGGTACTACGGGCATTTTCATCGGGATGCCAACCCGGCCGAGCGCCATACCGTGCTCTACGACTGCATCGTTCGCCTGGGCGACGAGCTCCAGCCCTGGGACGTTGCGTAGGGGTAGGCATAGCGAGCTCTTCGTATGATGTCTTGGGTAGTTACCCTACATTTTGGCAATAGTCATTATCTGTAGGGTAACTTAAGACATACTGGGAGCTGGAGGAGATGCTGCTGGCGGTCTAGAGTTTCAACGCCATTCGGTTGGTGCCGGGTAGGGTTACAAAGCCGAAATGCGCATAGAACGCTGCCGCCTCATCATCTACTGGATCGACAATCAAGGCTCTCGCTCCTGCCAGGGCAGAAATTTTCAAGGCGTTCTTGATGGCATCTTTGAGCAACGATGCTCCCAGACCAAGCCCTTTGAATTTCTCATCAACCCCCATCATTCCAAGCAATACTGCGGGAACTTGGGAGGGGGAGTTTCGCACGAACCATCCTCCATCAACATTTTCACGAGCTACGGAGTGCGTACATAGCGTATAGAACCCAGCGACTGCGCCGTCGCAATACGATGCATATATAACCGCTGACCCTCTTCTTCTCGCCGAGGCTGATCTGTTTTTAGCCCATCCGTCTACAAGGGTATTTCCACAGTGGAAAGCCTCGATGCCTTGGCCAACAGGGAGCTGAACGGGCTTGGTAAACGTGCTCATTCCCAAATCGCTTTACGGTCAAGCAACGCTTTTGCGGCTTGGGGCATGGGGGAGTCGAGCATTTCGCAAAATGCATCAAAACCATCAGGAGAAAGATAGGTTGTTGACGCCTCGGCGATATCACGTGCGGAGCTCTCGTCGAGGTGAGCCGTAGCCCATTGGGTGAGAGTTTGTCCGCGCAAGGCCGCGGCGCGCTCGTAAGTAAGGCGTTGACGCTCGGTCAGCCTTAGATCCATACGGCGTTGTTTCTCAATCGTTTGCATGGTAAAACCTCCTTTGCTTCATTGTACGGAATTATTCCGTACATAACAAGACACAGGATTATGCACTCGCCGAGGGGGTGAAGGGGCAAGGCGTTTGGCTACTCGGCCGTTACAGTGATGTTCTCCCGATGCGCGCGGATAACATCCCAGCTAAAGTGCTCGACCAGCTGCTCGGCGGTACGCGGTGTGGTGTCCGGCGTGATGCCCGTTTGTCCGGCGAGCCATCCCAGCAGTGCCTCGGGTGTGCCAAAGCGGGTGCGGAGCTCGCCCAGGTCCAGATCGCGATCGCGTTTGGAAAGGCGGCGGCCGTTCGGCGACATGATCAGCGGAATGTGCGCGTAGCGCGGCGTGGGAAGTCCCAGCAGATGCTGCAGGTAGATTTGGCGGGGCGTGGAGCCCAACAAGTCGCATCCGCGCACGACCTCGGTGACGCCCATGGCGGCGTCGTCGACCACCACAGCCAGCTGGTAGGCAAAAACACCGTCGCTGCGGCGCACCAAAAAGTCACCGCACTCGGTGGCGAGTGCCTCGCATTGGGCGCCGTACGTGCGGTCCACGAATTCGACCACATCGTCGGCGAGGTCATCTACGGTGGGCACGCGCAGACGCGTGGCCGAGGCGCGCAGAGCACTGCGGCGGGCGATTTCTTTGGCAGAAAGGTTTCGGCAAGCGCCGCGGTAGATGGGCGTGCCGTCGCTGGCGTGCGGTGCGCTTGCGGTGTGGAGCTCGGCGCGCGTGCAAAAGCAGGGATAGGTGAGGCCGGCGTCTTGCAATTGGTGCAAGGCGCTCTCGTACAGGTCGAGGCGATCGTGCTGGTAGTAGGGGCCTTCGTCCCACTCCAGCCCCAGCCAGGCTAGGTCGTCGATGAGCTGGGTGGCAAGTTCCGGGCGCTTGCAGCGATCGTCCAGATCCTCGATGCGCAGCACGATGCTGCCGCCCTGGCTGCGTGCCGAAAGCCACGCGCACAGGCAGCTGAGCACGTTGCCCAGGTGCATGCGGCCCGATGGCGACGGGGCAAAGCGCCCCACGACGGGCGCGGGGACGGAGGCGGGCTGCGTCGTTGGCGCGTCCGCGGCGGGCGTTGCTATGTTGCGTGCTTTGATATCCATGCGGACGAGTATAGCGCGGGGTGGGGGAGGCGTCGTCGATGCTCGCAAGTTGCCGAGGCCGCGTGTTGTGCTCGACGGGCACCGACTCAACATCTCGATTACCGCCCGCAAGCTTAGCCCCTTCAACCCCTCAAACGACAGAAACCCCGGCAGCTCTTCGCAACTGCCGGGGTCTCCGCGGAAAAGGGGGACATGATCCTCGAGCGAACGGGAAAGGGGCAACCGTTTTCGCTCAACTACTTTATGCCCCTTGCACGCCGGCTCAATCAGCGCGTGTCGCAGCAACACAAAGCCACTACACCTGTGACGGAGCTGTGAAGTGGTATCTATCGTTGGTGCAGGCCATGCCAAAGAGTGTCCCTAATGACTAGTCACTTAAGAACGTCCCCAATGACTACCCAATGACTAGCTGCTGGCGGCGGGCGTGACTTTCATCTCGTTTGGCGCTTCGGTCGCCTAGATATTCGTCATGTGCGTTCGCAAACGTGGGACAATGACGCTGTTGGTATCACAGACAAAGGATGTGCCTATGAACGCCCCCGTGGCCAAGACCTGTCGGCAGCGCCGCCTATTTCCGCGATTCGCTTCCGTCTGCGCGCTCGCCTGCCGTGCGTTGTTGCTGTTGCGTGCCGC
>ENA-UESC01002786-UESC01002786.1-human-gut-metagenome-genome-assembly--contig:-NODE-2786-length-10101-cov-5.991022_pt1 | contig 10101 bp, 6 predicted proteins | sample MGYA00242998_ERZ507999 | MGnify/ENA primary metagenome ERZ507999 (study PRJEB26167, sample SAMN06115465) | human gut metagenome | host: Homo sapiens | place: China:Hubei | collected 2016-04-27 | study... | reverse complement strand
TCTGGTGGTCGTAGACGATGCCGGTTTTGCGATCCTGCCCGTATTTCTTCGCGACCTGTTCCAGCTCCTTGCAGATCACGTTCCGGATCTTCCGCTCGGAGCCGAGGAGGTCTTCCAGTTCTGCGATCTCGCGTTCGAGCGAGTCGGTCTCCTGAATCCGGTTTAAGAGGAATTCCTTGTTGATGTTGCGGAGCTTGATCTCCGCGACGTATTCGGCCTGCACCTGATCGATGCCGAAGCCGATCATCAGGTTTGGGATGACCTCTGCGTCGGATTCGGTCTCGCGGATGATGGCGATGGCCTTGTCGATGTCGAGCAGGATTTTGCCGAGACCCTTGAGCAGATGCAGCTTGTCCTTCTTCTTTTGCAGTTGGAAATAGACCCGGCGGCGGACGCAGTCCGTGCGCCATGCCGTCCACTCCTCGAAGATCTCACGCACGCCCAGCACGCGCGGCTGGCCCGCGATGAGGATGTTGAAGTTGCAGCCGAAGCTGTCCTCGAGCGTGGTGGACTTGAAGAGCTTCTGCATGAGCTTCTCCGGGTCAACGCCGCGCTTGAGGTCGATCGCGAGCTTGAGGCCGTTCAGATCCGTCTCGTCGCGCATGTCGGCGATCTCGCGGATCTTGCCGGCCTTGATCAGCTCAGCGACCTTGTCAATGATGATCTCGGTCGCGGTCGTGTAGGGGATCTCATAGATCTCAATGAGATTCCCTTCCCTGACGTAGCGCCAGCGGGCGCGGATGCGGAAGCTGCCGCGGCCGGAATTGTAAATTTGCAGCATCTGCGCCGCGTCGTAGAGGATTTCGCCGCCGGTCGGGAAATCAGGCGCGGGCAGCAGCTCGAGCAGGTCTGCGCCGGGATCTTTGATCAAAGCGATGGCCGTCTGGCAGACCTCGCGCAGATTGAACGAGCAGATGTTCGACGCCATGCCGACTGCGATGCCCATGTTCGGGTTGACGAGCACGTTCGGGAACGTGGTGGGAAGAAGCGTCGGCTCCTGCATGGTGGCGTCGTAGTTGTCGACGAAGTCAACGGTGTCGGCGTCGATGTCGCGGAACAGCTCCTGACAGATCGGTTCGAGCTTCGCCTCGGTATACCGGGACGCGGCGCAGGCCATGTCGCGCGAATAGACCTTGCCGAAGTTGCCCTTCGAGTCGACGAATGGGTGCAGCAGCGTCTCGTTGCCGCGCGCGAGGCGCACCATCGTGTCGTAGATGGCGGCGTCGCCGTGCGGGTTTAGCTTCATCGTCTGGCCGACGATGTTGGCCGACTTCGTGCGCGGCTTGGTCAGCAGACCCATCTGATACATCGTGTAGAGCAGCTTCCGGTGCGAGGGCTTGAAGCCGTCGATCTCCGGGATCGCGCGAGACACGATGACCGACATCGCGTAGGGCATGTAGTTTTCTTCGAGTGTGCGGCAGATCGGCTGCTCCTGCACCTCGGCGCGCAGGCCCATCACATTCGGGTCGTTTTTATGATGAGATTCTTCGTTGTTCTTCTTTTTTGGCATGATGTTTAATCCTTCAAAACCTACGATACATCTAATTGGTCGAGATACTTATATCCATTCTCGGCAATATGGTCTTTCCGTCCCTGGAGGTTGTCGCCGAGGAGCAGATCGAACATCTGCTGCGTCAGGGCCATATCCTCGGGCATGACCTTGATGAGCCGCCGCGTGGCGGGGTTCATCGTCGTCATCCACATCATCTCAGGGTCGTTCTCGCCGAGACCCTTGGAGCGGTTGATCGTGACCTTCTTGCCCTCGAGCGATTTCAGAATTTCCGCCTTCTCGCTCTCGGTATAGGCAAACCATGTCTTATCCTTGCAGCCGATCTCATAGAGCGGCGATTCCGCGATATAGACATAGCCCTGCTCGATAAGCGTCGGGCACAGCCGATAGATCATCGTCAGGATCAGCGTGCGGATCTGGTAGCCGTCGACATCGGCATCGGTGCAGATCACGACCTTGTTCCAGCGGAGGTTTTGAATGTCGAACGCGCTGAGGTCCTTGGCCTTTTTCGTCTGCACCTCGACACCGCAGCCGAGGACGCGGATGAGGTCGGTGATGATCTCGGACTTGAAGATGCGGTCATAATCCGCTTTCAGGCAGTTTAAGATCTTGCCGCGCACGGGCATGATGCCCTGAAATTCCGCGTCGCGCGAGAGCTTGACGGAGCCGAGCGCGCTGTCGCCCTCGACGATATAAATTTCGCGGCGCGAGACGTCCTTCGTCCGGCAGTCGACAAATTTCTGGACGCGGTTCGCGATGTCGACCGAGCCGGTCAGTTTCTTCTTGATGTTCAGTCTCGCCTTTTCCGCCGTCTCGCGGCTGCGTTTGTTGATGAGCACCTGATCGGCGATCTTGTCGGCCTCGGCCTTGTTTTCAATGAAGTAGACGTGGAGGCGGCTGCGGAAAAACTCCGTCATGGACTCTTGCACGAATTTATTCGTGATGGCCTTTTTCGTCTGGTTCTCATAGGATGTCTGTGTCGAGAAGCAGTTCGTCACCAGAATCAGGCAGTCCTGCACGTCCTGGAACGTGATCTTGGACTCGGACTTCGTATACTTGTTCTGCGCTTTGAGATAGGCGTCGATCGCGTAGACGAAGGCGTTGCGGACGGCCTTCTCTGGCGCGCCGCCGTATTCCAGCCACGAGGAATTGTGGTAATATTCGATGCGGTTCACCTGATTGGAGAAGCAGAATGCGGCTGAAATTTTCACTTTGTATTCCGGCTTGTCCTCGCGGTCGCGGCCGCGGCGCTCGGTCTCCCAGAACTGCGGGGCCGTCAGCGGCGCCTCGCCGGCCAGCTCCGTCACATAGTCCAGAATGCCGTGTTCATAGCGGTATTCCGTCTCAGCAAATTTGCCCTTCTCGGTTTCGCGGCGATAGCGGAAGCTGACGCCCGCGTTGACGACGGCCTGCCGTTTGAGCGTGTCCTCAAAGTATTCGTGCGGGATGTGGACGTCGGTAAAGACGTCGAGATCGGGCTTCCAGCGGAAGGTTGACCCGGTCTTTTTCCGGTCGGCCGGCTCTTTGTTCAGCTTGCCGACGATCTCGCCCTTTTCAAAATGGAGCGTATACTTGAAGCCGTCGCGGCGGATGGTGGCGTCAAAATATTCCGAGGCGTACTGCGTGGCGCATGCGCCAAGGCCGTTCAGGCCGAGGGAGTATTCATAGTCGCCGCCCGCGTTGTTGTCGTATTTGCCGCCGGCGTAGAGTTCGCAGAAGACGAGTTCCCAGTTGTATTTCTGTTCCTTTTCATTCCAGTCCACGGGGCAGCCGCGGCCAAAATCCTCGACCTCGAGCGAGTCGTCGAGGAACTGCGTGACGATGATCGTGTCGCCGTTGCCCTCGCGCGCCTCGTCGATGGCGTTGGAGAGGATCTCAAACACCGCGTGCTCGCAGCCCTCCAGGCCGTCCGAGCCGAATATGACCGCCGGGCGCTTGCGTACCCGGTCGGCCCCTTTGAGGGACGTGATGGATTCATTTCCGTAAGCCTGCTGTTTTTTCATTCGTGTTCCCTACATTTCGTGCTGAATATGGGCCTAAACACCCATTATATTGGTATGATTATACTGTTTTTCCTCTGCAAAGTCAAGCCGGGGCCGTCTTGTCGATTTCCGTCAAAAATGGGCGTGTATCTTTGTTCTATTTTTTCCGCGCTTGCCCGTTGCAATTCTTCCTGTTTCGCTCTATCATATATTATGAGAAAGTTTTGAACTACAGGGTGGAAGAACAACATGACAAAAATCGGATTTGACAACGAAACTTATTTACAGCTTCAATCGAAAAAAATTCTCGAGCGGGTCGACCGCTTCGGCGGCAAGCTCTATCTCGAGTTCGGCGGCAAGCTCTTTGACGACTATCACGCCTCGCGCGTCCTGCCGGGCTTTGAGCCGGATGGAAAGATGAAAATGCTGCTCCAGTTGAAGGAGCAGGCGGAGATCGTCATCGCAATCTGCGCGGGCCACATCGAGCAGAACAAGCGCCGCGGTGATCTCGGCATCACATATGATATGGACGTCATGCGCCTGATCGATGCGTTCCGCAGCATCGGCCTCTACGTCGGCTCCGTCGTCATCACGCAGTACGCCGGGCAGCACGCGGCCGACCTCTTCCAGCATAAGCTGGAGGATCTCGGCGTGAAGGTCTACAAGCACTATCCCATCGAGGACTATCCCTCGAACGTCGGCCTGATCGTCTCGGACGACGGCTTCGGCAAGAACGACTACATCGAGACGACGCGCCCCGTCGTCGTCGTGACGGCCCCCGGCCCCGGCTCCGGCAAGATGGCCACCTGCCTCAGCCAGCTCTATCATGAGCACAAGCGCGGCGTGCAGGCCGGTTATGCCAAGTATGAGACGTTCCCGGTGTGGAGCCTCCCGCTCAAGCACCCGGTCAACCTTGCCTACGAGGCCGCGACGGCAGATCTTGCCGACGTCAATATGATCGACCCGTTCCACCTCGAGGCCTACGGCGAAACGACCGTCAACTACAACCGCGACGTGGAGATCTTCCCAGTGCTTGAGGCGATGTTCCGCCAGATCTACGGCGAGTGCCCGTACAAGAGTCCGACGGACATGGGCGTCAACATGATCGGCAGCGCCATCATCGATGACGAAGCCTGCCGCGAGGCATCGAAGCAGGAGATCATCCGCCGCTATTTCGCCACGGCCTGCAACGTGAAAAAGGGACTCGCCGAGCCGAGCGAGCTGCACAAGCAGGAGATGCTGATGAACTATCTGCACCTCACGCCCGACATGCGCCCCTGCGTCCCCGCGGCGCGTAAAAAAGCCGAGGAGACCGGCGCGCCCGCCGCAGCCATCGAGCTGCCGGACGGCCGGATCGTGACGGGCAAAACGTCTGGCCTGATGGGCGCGTGCTCCGCGGCTCTGCTCAACAGCCTCAAGACGCTCGCCGGCATCCACGACCGCGTGAACCTCATCGCGCCGATGGTCCTCGCGCCGATCCAGCATCTGAAGGTGGAGCATCTTGGAAACTCCAACCCGCGTCTGCACACCGACGAAGTGCTCATCGCGCTCTCGATGTCCGCCGTCACGAATCCGACCGCCGAAATGGCGATGGAGGCTCTGTCCGGCCTGCGCGGCGGCGAGGTCCATTCCTCGGTCATCCTCTCCTCCGTCGACGAGAACACATTCAAAAAGCTTGGGATGCACGTGACCTATGAGCCGGTCTACCAGTCCCACGCCCTGTATCATAAATAAGGAGCGGATATGAGAAACAAGCATCGCAATCTGCTGTCCGTGGCGCTGGTGATGCTCTGCATTGCGCTGCTGGCCGGGACGGCTGTACTCCTGCTGCGGACGCTGCCGAAAAAGCAGCCCGGCACCGTGGATACCATCCAGACCGGCGCGGTCTTTGATCAGACCGACAACACCGCCGCGCCCGACCGCGAACAGGCATATGACGGCGAACTGCCGAACCTGTCCGACACGCTGGAACCCGACGAGGCCGAAACGCCCGCGCCCGAAGACGAAGCCGCGCTGGCCGCGGCGAAGCTCGCGGACCAGACGCTCGCGTCCATGACGCTGGATGAAAAGCTCTGGCAGCTCTTCTTCGTCACGCCAGAGGCCATCACCAAGGTCGAAACGGCCACGCTCGCGGGCGAGGCCACAAAGGCCGCCATCGAGTCGCAGCCGGTTGGCGGACTGGTCTACTTCGCGAAGAATCTGGAGAACCGCGCACAGACCGTCACGCTGCTGGAAAATTCGCAGTCCTATTCCAAAATTCCGCTCTTCCTCGGCGTGGACGAGGAGGGCGGCACGGTCTCCCGCCTGAAGACGAGCGGCCTTGACATCGACACCGGCGTCGGCACGATGCAGTCCATCGGCGAGACCGCCGACCCCGCCGCGGCCTATGCCGCCGGGCAGGAGATCGCGGGCAACCTGCACGCGCTCGGCTTCAATCTCGATTTTGCGCCGGTCACCGACGTATCGTCCGGCAAAAATGCCGCGATCGGCTCCCGCTCGTTCGGCACGGACCCGGAACTTTGCGCCTCGATGGCCGGGATTATCTCGAACGCGCTGACCGACGGCGGCGTCATCCCGTGCCTCAAGCACTTCCCCGGCTACGGCGGCGCCACGGCGGACGACCACGAAGGCTCCGTCACGGTCGACAAGACGCTCGAAGAACTCGAGAGCTGCGACCTCATTCCGTACCGCCGTCTGCTAGCCGGCCAGAACGTGCCGTTCATCATGGTCACGCACCTGAGCTACCCGGCCCTGACCGGCGGCGATACACCCGCTGATCTGTCTTCCGAAATTGTCACCGATCTTTTGCGGAACAAACTCGGTTATTCGAACGTCATAATCACAGATTCCCACCAGATGGCCTCTATCACCGACCATTACACCTCCGCCGAAGCCGCCGTCGCCGCGATCGCGGCGGGCTGCGACATGGTGCTGATGCCGGAGGACTTGCAGGAGGCATTTGACGGATTGAAAGCCGCCGTGGAGGACGGAACGCTGACCGAGGCGCGCATCGATGAGAGCGTCCGGCGCATCCTGACCGTCAAAGCGGCATATGGACTGTTAAAAGACTGACAAAAGGAGTTGTTTTGAAATGGAAGAAAAGAAATTGTATCGCGCATCGATCGACAAGAAGATCTGCGGCGTCTGCGGCGGCATCGCGCATTATTTCGGCGTCGATTCCACGCTGGTGCGCCTGATCGCGGTCGTGCTGTTCTTCGCGGGCGGCCTGAGCCTGTGGGTCTATATCATTGCGGCCCTCATCATGACTGAGACACCGGATTATTAAGCGCGTACAAAACGCGGCCCCCTCTTTCGAGGGGGCCGTTTTTGCTGCGGTGCAAACGGGCGGACAGGGTCGTCCGCCCCTACATTGTCAGCGCTGCTCTTTGGGGACGTCGCGGATGGAGAGGGAGATACGCTTGCGCTTTTCGTCGACCTCGAGGACGACGACCTTGACCACATCGCCGACGGCGAGCACCTCGGACGGGTGTTTGATATAGCGGTCGCAGACGCGAGAAATGTGGACAAGGCCGTCCTGATGGACGCCGATGTCGACAAAGACACCGAAATCGATGACATTGCGGACCGTTCCGGTGAGCACCATGCCGGGCTTCAGATCTTTGAGCTCCAGCACGTCAGTGCGGAGGATCGGCGCGGGCAGCTCGTCGCGCGGGTCGCGGCCGGGCTTGACCAGCTCCTTCGCAATATCCTGAAGCGTCGGGACGCCGACGCCGCATTCCGCCGCGGCTTTTTCCGCGCCATAGCGCTTCAGCGCGTCGGGCAGGGGACGCATCGCATCCGTTCCGGCGTCCTTCGCCTGGTAGCCGAGAAGATCAAGCAGCGTTTCGGCGGCGGCATAGCTTTCGGGATGGACGCCGGTATGATCGAGGATCTGCTTGCTCTCAGGTACGCGGAGGAAGCCCGCGCACTGCTGGAACGCTTTGGGGCCGAGCTTCGGCACCTTTTTCAGCTGGCTGCGGGCGGTAAACGCACCGTGCTCCTCGCGGTAGGCGACGATGTTCTTTGCTGTCGTGGCGTTCAGGCCGGACACCTGCTGCAAAAGCGGTGCGGAGGCCGTATTGAGGTCGACGCCGACGGCATTGACACAGTCCTCGACGACGGCGTCCAGCGCGGCGGACAGCTCCTTCTCCGGCATGTCATGCTGATACTGGCCGACGCCGATGGCCTTCGGGTCGATCTTCACGAGCTCCGCCAGCGGATCCTGCAGACGGCGCGCAATGGAGACTGCGGAGCGGAGATTGACATCGTACTGCGGGAATTCCTCGGCGGCGAGCTTGGACGCGGAGTAGACCGAGGCTCCGGCCTCGTTGACGATCATATAGGAGACACCGCCGCCCACCTCGCGGATCAGCTCGACGGCCATCGCCTCCGTCTCGCGGCTGGCCGTGCCGTTGCCGATGGCGAGGTGCGCCACGTGGTGTTTGCGGATGAGCGCGGCGAGCTTGGCGATCGCCTCGCGCTTTTGGCGTTCACCGAATGTCGGATAGACGACCGTGGTGTCCAGCACCTTACCGGTCGCATCCACGACGGCGACCTTGCAGCCGTGGCTGTAGCCGGGGTCGAGTCCCATGGTGACGAAGCCTTTGACGGGCGGCTGCATGAGCAGCGGCTTGAGGTTGAGGGCAAAGTTGCGGATCGCGGCTTCGTTGGCCGCGTCGGTGAGCAGATTGCGGATCTCCCGTTCCAGGCTCGGGAAGATCAGCCGGTCGTAGCTGTCCTCAGCGGCGGCTGCAACGAATGTCATGGCGGGGCTACCGGGCTTGACGACAAGGCGGCGGAGCGTATGGATCGCGGCGTCGCGATCCATGTCGAGGCCGACCTTCAAAAAGCCCTCTTTCTCGCCGCGGTTGAGCGCCAGAACCTGATGGCTCTGTAATTTTGCAACGGGCTGGGAAAACTCATAATAGAGGCGATAGACGGAATCCGCATCCGGGTCGGAGGCCTTGGAGCAGGCCGCCGCACGCTTCTGCATCAGCCCGCGCAGCGATTTCCGGATCTCCGCATCGTCGGAAAACTGTTCCGCGAGAATGTCGTTCGCGCCCTGAAGCGCGTCGGCCACGGTCTCAACGCCCTTTTCCGCGTCAAGATAGTCCTGTGCGAGAACGTCCGGCGCGGCCATGCCGCGCGTCTGCGCGAAGATCGCCTCGGCCAGCGGCTCGAGGCCCTTCTCGCGGGCGACGGTCGCGCGGGTGCGGCGCTTTTGCTTGTAGGGCCGGTAGAGGTCTTCGACCTCGGCGAGCGTCGCGGCCTCGTCGATCGCGGCGGAGAGCTCGTCCGTCAGCTTGCCCTGCGACTCGATCGAGGACTTGACCTCATCGCGCCGGGCTTGTAGATTTTTGAGGTATTGCAGGCGCGTCTCGAGCGCGCGGAGCGTCGTGTCGTCCATCGCGCCGTGCGCCTCCTTGCGGTAGCGGGCAATGAAGGGAATGGTGTTGCCCTCGTCCAGCAGGGCGATGACGTTCTGGATATAGGCCTCCGGCTGATTCAGCTCGGCGGAAAGGATCTGCGGAATGGTTTTCATGGTTTGCTCCTTCTGGTTGAAACTTACGGCATACTGTGTTATCATACCAGAAAAGGACTGGGAGGCGCAAGATGAAATTTCGGGCCGTGTTTCTGGACATCGATGATACGCTGTTTGATTTCCGCAAAAGTTCGTTTGAGGCGCTGGTGACAGCGTTCGCGGAAATCGGCGTGTCGTTCACTGAGGCGGATATGCCCCATTATGAGGTCTACAACAACCGGATGTGGGAGATGTTCGAGCGCGGCGAAATTGAAAAAGAGCACATCTATGAGGAGCGCTTCCGCCTCTATTTCGCCGAGCGCGGCATCGAGGCCGACACGGCGGCGTTCAACCGGAAGTATCTCTACGAGCTGGCCGAGGGCGTGAATTTCATGCCGCACTGCGCCGAGCTGCTGCGGGTGCTGCACGGGCGAGTGAAGGTCTTCATCCTGACGAACGGCGACACCTATGCGCAGGAGCGGCGAATTGAGAAGTCCGGCTTCGCACCATATTTCGACGGCGTCTTCATCTCGGAGCAGCTTGGCTGCAAGAAGCCGGAAAAGGCGTTTTATGACAAGGTGTTTTCGCTCATCGGCGAGGAATACCGGGGCTGCACGCTGATGGTGGGCGACAGTCTGTCGTCCGACATGCAGGGCGGGCGTAACGCGGGCATCCCGACGTGCTTCTACGGGAAGCGTGAAAAAGCGGATGCGCGGTGTGACTATGTGATCGAGGATCTGCTGGAGCTGCCGCCGCTGCTTGGAATCTGAGTTTTTTGAACGCAGGGGTTGACAAATGCCGCGCAAGACGGTATAATACCTCTGTTATTTGGGCCTGTAGCTCAGCTGGGAGTGCAAGCGGTGCGGTTTTAGCTATCGTGTTGTATCTCATGCGGGAGCCACGCGGTTCACCCTCAAAAAGTTCATAAAAATGGGCCTGTAGCTCAGCTGGGAGAGCGAACGGTTCAATTCTATGCCCCCAAATTTGGGGATGTAGCGCAAGCGTCCGGCAGATGGTTCGCATCTATGCCGACAAAAAAGTCAATAAGGGCCTGTAGCTCAGCTGGGAGAGCGTTCGGTTCGCATCCG
>ENA-UESC01002783-UESC01002783.1-human-gut-metagenome-genome-assembly--contig:-NODE-2783-length-10115-cov-3.926579_pt1 | contig 10115 bp, 4 predicted proteins | sample MGYA00242998_ERZ507999 | MGnify/ENA primary metagenome ERZ507999 (study PRJEB26167, sample SAMN06115465) | human gut metagenome | host: Homo sapiens | place: China:Hubei | collected 2016-04-27 | study... | reverse complement strand
GAATATAATATACATATTTTCAAATATTACATACATTTTTTCCCCTTGCTTTCAAGTTTATATTTGCCATATATTTGTAATATTAAAAAGAATATTCAAAAAGATATGTTTATATCATGGAAAATATCACAAAATATCTTATCAAAAGTACTGTAAAGAAAAGCGAAGTAAAGGCTTGGGAAGAAACCGTTATGTTGCCGACTTATGAGATCGGTAAAGAGGAGAAAAATCCGGTTTTTATAGAAAAGAGGGTTTATCAAGGCAGTTCGGGAGTGGTATATCCCTATCCGGTAGTGGAAAAAATATGTGATGAAAAGAAGGAGAAAGCTTATCGTGCTGTTTTCTTGGAAAACGAATATCTGAAAATAATGATTCTTCCCGAGCTTGGTGGTCGGGTTCAGATGGCGTACGATAAAATTAAACAACGTCATTTCGTATATTATAATCAAGTAATCAAGCCGGCACTCGTGGGGTTGACTGGTCCGTGGATTTCGGGTGGTATCGAATTTAACTGGCCTCAACATCACCGCCCTTCGACATATTTGCCAACGGAATGTACGATAGAGGAATTTCCTGATGGAAGTGTTACGGTGTGGTGTTCTGAGGTGGAACGAATGTTTCGCACAAAAGGAATGGCTGGGTTTACCCTGTATCCGGGAAAAGCATATCTTGAAATAAAAGCGAAAGTATATAATCGCACCTCGTTACCGCAAACGTTCTTGTGGTGGGCGAATCCTGCGGTTGTAGTCCATAAAGATTATTATTCGGTGTTTCCGCCCGATGTGAATGCCGTGTTTGACCATGGTAAACGTGCGGTATCGAGTTTCCCTATTGCTACCGGAGTTTACTATAAACAGGATTATTCTTCGGGGGTGGATATTTCGAAGTATAAAAATATTCCGGTTCCTACCTCTTATATGGCAATCAATTCTAAGTATGATTTTGTGGGAGGATACGAGGAAAATGTAGAGGCCGGACTGTTGCATGTGGCCGATCATCATGTCAATGCGGGTAAGAAGCAATGGACATGGGGGTGTGGGGATTTCGGACAGGCCTGGGATAGAAACTTGACCGATGAAGATGGCCCTTATATAGAACTTATGACGGGTATGTATTGTGATAATCAGCCCGATTTTACATGGTTGCAATCGTATGAGGAGAAAGAGTGGAAGCAATATTTCATGCCTTACAGTGCTGTCGGTATGGTGAAAAATGCGACAAAAGAGGCGATTGTTACACTAAAAAAGAATGAGGATAAAGGAGAAGTAATCCTCTACACGACAAGTATATATAAAAGTGTGAGAATTCTGGTGACATGCGGTGGAAAAGTCTATTTGGACAGCATTCACGACATGTCTCCTGCCGAACCGGTAAAAGAATCGTTCGCTTTAAATGGAGTCGAATTTGATTCTTTAAAGTTGTGCGTATACGATAATAATGGTAAGGTGTTGGTAGAATACGAGGCCGAAAAAAAGGAAATCAAACCTATCCCCGATCCTGCGAAAGCAGCCAAAGATCCCAAAGATATCGCAAGCATAGAACAATTGTATCTGACCGGGTTACATTTGGAGCAGTATCGTCATGCTACGTATAATCCTACCGATTACTATATGGAGGCTTTGTCTCGTGAACCGGGTGATGTGCGTTGTAATAATGCCATGGGGTTGTTCTTGATGCGTAGAGGCCAGTTTGCAAAAGCTCAACCTTATTTTGAGGCTGCCATCGCCACATTGATAGAACGCAATCCCAACCCGATTGACGGAGAACCTCATTACAATTTGGGTTGGAGTCTTAAAATGCAAGGTAAGTTTGACGAAGCTTATGATGCTTTCTTTAAAGCGACTTGGAGTGCTGCCCAACAAGATTCCGCATATTACGCTCTTGCCCAAATTGATTGTATTCGAAATGATTTCGAGAAAGCTCTCGAACATATCGATCGTTCATTGGTGCGTAACTGGCACAATCATAAAGCACGTCAGTTGAAAGCAAGTATTCTTCGCAAATTGGGTAAGAAAGAAGCTGCGGCTACGCTCATAGCAGAGTCTCTCTCGATAGATAAGTTTAATATGGGATGCCGATTCGAGCTTTATTTGCTTGGTGGGGAATCTGCGCAACAAGCTCTCGATGAGATGATGGCTTTGATGAACGAGACGACATCGGTACATTCTTATATCGAGTATGCGTTGGATTTTGCCAATGCCGGACTTTATGCGGAGGCTGAGCGACTTCTCCTTTTGTGGGTAAACAAAAACGATGGAATAGTATATCCGATGGTTTATTATGCACTTGGTTACTTTGCATCGAAATCGGACGATGTGCTTAAAGCTATCGATTATTACAAGAAAGCGTCTCAGATGGCTCCCGACTATTGTTTCCCTAATAAATTGGAAGAAGTTCTTATGCTGCAAGATGCAAATAGATTGCAACCGAATGATTCCAAAGCATGGTATTATCTTGGAAACTTTTGGTATGGAGCTCGTCAGCACGATGAAGCTATCGCTTGTTGGGAACGTTCGGTAGAACTTGACGATCAATTCCCTACTGTTTTGCGTAATCTTGCATTGGGATATTACAACAAACGCAACAGGAAAGAAGATGCGTTGGCTTGTCTTGAAAAAGCGTTTGCTCTCGATACGAACGACGATCGCATTTTGATGGAATTGGATCAACTCTATAAGAAGTTGCGTCGTTCGCATAAAGAACGTTTGGCATTCCTTGAAAAGCATCTCGATTTGGTGGAGAGACGCGACGACCTTAGTGTAGAGCGTGTTACCTTATATAATCAATTGGGCGAGTATGAAAAAGCCAAATCTTTGATTGCTTCGAGAAAATTCCATCCGTGGGAAGGCGGAGAGGGTAAGATTTCTGGACAGTATATAATCTGCCGCATTGAATTGGCGAAAAAGGCAATTGCCGAAAAACGTTATCAAGATGCTATCTCTTTACTTAAAGAGACAGAATACTATCCTTTCAATCTTGGAGAAGGAAAACTCGCGGGAGCCGAAGAAAACGATATACATTATTTTATGGGTTGTGCCTATGAAGGATTGGGTGATAAGGAAAATGCCGAACTTTATTTTAGAAAAGCTACGGTCGGTTCAGCCGAACCTGCGATTGCATTCTTCTATAACGACCAACAACCTGACAAGATATATTATCAAGGACTTGCTTGGCGTAAGTTGGGAGACGAAAAGAAAGCTCGAAGCCGTTTCAATAAGCTTATCAATCATGGGGAACAGCATCTCTTCGACCATGTGAAAATCGATTACTTTGCTGTTTCTCTACCCGATTTGTTGATTTGGGAGGACGATCTCAATCTGCGCAACCAGATACATTGTAATTTGGTGATGGGGCTTGGATATTTGGGCTTGAACGATAGAAAGACAGCAGAAAGATTTCTCGGAAAAGTGAGAGAGCTCGATATCAACCATCAAGGATTGAATGTGCTGTGAAAGAAACTGACTCTTAAAAATTTATACACATGAATGCACAATATAAGAAAGGTTTTGTCTATTTTATATGCCTTGTATCCGCAATGGGCGGATTGTTATTCGGTTACGACTGGGTAGTAATAGGCGGGGCGAAGCCGTTTTATGAACCGTATTTCGGAATTACCGATGATAACACGATGCGGGCCGTGGCGATGAGTGTGGCTCTGCTGGGGTGTCTTGTAGGAGCTATGATAGCAGGGGCACTGGCCGATAAATATGGTCGGAAACGTCTGTTGATAGTTGCGGCTTTGGTATTCTTTTTTTCTTCGCTAAGTACCGGCATGGCGGATCATTTTGTGATTTTTGTCATATCGCGTTTTATCGGAGGGATAGCTATTGGGCTCGCAGCCGATGTCTCTCCTATGTATATAGCCGAGATTGCACCGAGAAGTGTGAGGGGCAAGCTGGTTTCACTCAATCAGTTAACTACTGTGCTGGGGATATTGTCGGCTCAAATCGTCAATATGCTTATCGCAGAATCGGTCGCTCCTGATGCTACCGTAGCGGATATTGCAGCTTCTTGGAATGGAACAATGGGGTGGCGATGGATGTTTTATGCGGTCTGTTTTCCTTCGTTCCTCTTTTTTGTTTTAGTCTTTTTTATTCCTGAAAGCCCTCGTTGGCTGATTCAAAAAGGAAATGAGCGTCAGGCCATGATTGCATTGGAACGGATAGGCAATCGAGAATATGCATTGGCTGAGTGTACCGGTTATCGCGAATCGGATGCAGAAGCGAAGAAACATGGTAAGGGAGCGGTCAAACAGCTATTTTCGAAAAAAATGCGTCTTGTGTTATCCATAGGATTGGTTATTGCCGTATTTCAGCAATGGTGCGGAATCAATGTCATATTTAACTATGCACAAGAGATATTTCAAGCGGCAGGTTATGGTGTATCCGATATTTTGATGAATATCGTTGTTACAGGCATCGCCAATCTTATATTTACATTCGTGGCTATTTTTACGGTAGAGAAGCTCGGTCGTAAAAAATTGGTACTGATAGGCTCTGGCGGTTTATTATTTATTTATAGCATTCTGGCATGGTGTTATTTCGTTCATGCAAGCGGTATATTCATGATTATACTGGTTGTGTGTGCGATAGGATTGTATGCCATGTCATTAGGTCCTATTGCATGGGTGTTGCTTTCAGAGATATTTCCCAATGCCGTGCGTGGGGTTGCTATGGCGGTTTGTACAGGCGCGTTGTGGGTAGCCAGTTTCTTATTGACCTACACCTTCCCATTCCTCAATTCGGGATTAGGAACAGGGGGAACATTCCTGCTTTACACCTTTATTTGCCTATTGGGATTCCTTTTTACACTCAAATATATTCCCGAAACAAAGGGTAAATCACTTGAAGATCTTGAAAAAGAATTAGTTAAATAAAGCGATAAAATCAACTAGACATGAAAACACTTAGAAGACAAATGCTGTGTTATTTGCTGCTTTGTTTCGCAGTAACAACTTATGCCGAGGAGACGATATCCATAAATACGGATAATACCTCGTTAATTTATAAAGTAGATAAGGATAAAAAATTGAGACAAGTCTATTTTGGATCTTTTTTAGATGCGAAAGAGGCAGAGGCAACACAGGTTACGAAAGCCGATGCTTATCCTACCTTCGGAACCTCTTATGTCAATGAAGCGGCTTTACGTGCAGTGCATGGTGACGGAAATACTTCTACCGAACTCTATTTCGAGGGTGTGGAGCAAAATAAATTGAGCGATGATATAACCCAAACGATTATTACGCTTAAAGATGGTTATTTCCCGTTCACGGTGAAACTTTGTTTCAAATCGTATGCTCAAAATGATGTGATAGAACAATGGAGCGAAATCAGTCATACCGAGAAAAAGCCGGTGACACTTTATAACTATGCTTCATCACACTTGTTTTTCAACGAACCGTCTTATCATCTCACTCAATTCTGTGGTGAGTGGGCAATGGAGATGAACATGGTCGAGACTCAATTATCGAGAGGGGTGAAAAATCTTGAATCGAAATTGGGTGTGCGTTCCAATCAGCATTCGCATCCCTGTTTTTATCTTTCACTCGATGGTAAAGCTCAGGAAAAGGCAGGCAGGGTCGTAGGAGGAACATTGGCATGGCCGGGTAGCTATCGTCTTTCATTCGAAGTCGATCATCGTGAGAATTTACATATTATATCGGGGATTAATCCTTATGCTTCACAATATATACTTAATCCTAAGGAGGTGTTCAGAACTCCGGCTTTGCTGTATTCCTATTCGTCTAAGGGTACAGGAGACATTTCGAGACGTTTCCATCGATGGGCGAAAAAATATGGTATATATCGGGGCGATAAGACCAGAACTACTTTGTTGAATAATTGGGAAGCGACTTACTTCAATTTTAATGAAGAGGTTTTGAGTGGTATTATTAAGGATGCGGCAGACATGGGGTTCGAACTTTTCTTGCTCGATGACGGGTGGTTTGCCAATAAATATCCTCGCGATAATGACAAAGCCGGTTTAGGAGACTGGGATTGTAACAAAAAGAAACTTCCCCATGGGTTGGGCTATTTGGTGAACGAGTCGAAGAAAAAAGGTATTAAATTCGGTATATGGCTCGAACCCGAAATGGTTAATCCCAAAAGTGAATTGTATGAAAAGCATCCCGATTGGGTAATCGGGCAACCGAATCGACCGCTCGATTTAAGTCGTAATCAGTTGATTCTCGATCTTTCTAATCCCAAAGTGCAAGATTTTGTTTTCGGGGTGATAGATAAAACGCTGAGCGAAAATCCCGGTATTGCCTATATCAAATGGGATTGTAATCGCTTTGTTACGAATTCGGGGTCTTATTTCTTATCCCCCGAGAAACAGTCTCATCTTTGGATCGGCTATGTGAGAGGATTATTCTCGGTTCTCGATAGGGTACGTGCCAAATATAAAGATGTTTCTATGATGTGCTGCTCTGGGGGAGGCGGTCGTATAGATTATGGGACTCTTCCCTATTTCGATGAGTTTTGGATTAGTGATAATACCGATGCCCTCGACCGTATTTTTATACAATGGGGGACTACTCAGTTCTTCCCTTCTATGGCACTAGCCAGTCATGTATCGGTTGTTCCCAATCACATCACAGGTCGTATCGTTCCCTTGAAGTTCCGTTTCGATGTGGCGATGTCTGCCAAATTGGGTATGGATTTGCAACCCAAAGATATGACCCCCGAGGATAAAGAGTTCTCGAAAAATGCGATTAAAGACTATTACAGTATCCGCTCAATTGTACAGTTCGGTGATTTGTATCGCCTACTTTCTCCATATGAGAATAAACGTACGGCTATGATGTATGTTACCGAAGACCAAAATGATGCTGTATTGTTCACATATCTTTTGAAGAAAAGTATCAACGGGAATACACAACCTTTGATTCTCGAAGGTCTTGACTCTGATAAAAATTATCGGGTAACGGAATTGAATAAAGAGACCAAAGGATATTCGTGGTTTACGCCGTTGGACGGAAAGGTATTTTCGGGCGACTATCTGATGAAATATGGCCTTCGCTTCACGATGTATAATGAATACGATAGTAAGGTGATACGCATTACGGCTGAATAAAACTAAATATATATCATGAATAACACTAATTATTTTACATTATGAACAGGTTGAAATTATGTTTTATCACTTTGCTTTGTGTCCTACCGTTGTTCGGTTCGATGGCACAAAGTGTAAAAATTGAGGGTTCGGTTCGAGATTCTCAAACAGATGAACTATTGCCGGGTGTTAATGTAATGGTAAAAGGATCGTCTATCGGTGCAATGACAAATATCGACGGTGCGTTCTCTATTACCGTTCAAAAGGGTTCTGTGCTTGAATTTTCTTTTATCGGATATGAGAAACAGGAGTATGGGGTAAAAGGAAATGCCAAAATTCAAGTAGAATTGAACCCTGTGGGAATCGCGATGGACGAGGTAATCGTTGTAGGTGCTTCCATGAAGAAAAGCGATTTGACAGGATCGGTCGCTAGGGTGACCGATAAAACCTTACAACAGATTCCTACCGCCGATTTGAATACTGCATTGCAAGGGAAAGTTGCTGGTGTATTTATCCAGAATAGTGCAAAACCCGGAGAGGCTGCCAGCATTAAGATTCGGGGAAATAACTCGATACAATATGGAACCTCTCCTATTTATGTCATAGACGGTTTGTTGGTCGATCAAGGGTTTGAGATGCTGAATCCTAATGATATAGCTACTATCGACGTATTGAAGGATGCTTCGGCGACTGCTATTTATGGAGCTCGCGGCGCAAATGGGGTAGTACTGATTACCACCAAAAGAGGCCGGAAAGGTGAAGCGCAAATTGAGTTGAATGCCTACTATGGTTTTTCGGAACGTGCCAAGAGAATAGATGTTTTGAATAAAGATGAATATCAGGATTTACTTTCAGATTTGGGGTATCCGGCCATGGATACCTCCGTGTATAATGCCAATATCGACTGGCAGGATGAAATGTTTCGCAATGCGGCCATGCAGAATTATCAGTTATCCATTTCCGGTGGAAACGAAAAATCCCTTTATTACATTTCAGCCGGATTTATCAAACAGGATGGTATTGTAAAACCATCTTCATTTGAACGTATGAATTTTAAGATCAATCTGGAACAGGAATTGAAAAAATGGGTAAAGATCGGAACGAACCTAAGTTACAGTAAGATCAATGATGTCGATGTTTCGGATGGAAATTCCGAGACCGTTATTCTGCAAGCCATCACCACTCCATCTGTGGTAGGTAAATATAATGCGGACGGAACATTTCCTACGCTACCGTTTTTGTCTTCTTTGGAGAATCCTTTAAGTGCGGTAGAGTCATATACTCGTGATTATGTATATCATAAATTGTTGGGTAACCTCTATGCGGAGATTGCTTTTACTCCGGATCTGAAGTTAAAAACAAGCATGGGCATCGAAATGGGTGCTTCCCGGTACAAAGAATTTCTGGACCCGTTCAGTTCAGCTTGGGGACGTAACCAGCAGAGACAAGCGAGTTATAACACTTCGTTAAATTACAAATGGATCAACGAAGAAATTCTGACTTATACTAAGAAGATAGGAGATCACAGTTTCTCGGCTTTGGCGGGGTTTGTGGCTTCCCGCTATGTGGGAGAATCGGCAAACAGTTCTATACGTGGATTCTCTGATAATAAAATACATTCTATGAACGCCGGAACTGTATTAAACAAGCCAAGTGAAGATTATGGTGCATCTACCAATGCTTCTGTATTGGGGAGAGTGACCTATGACTACCAGAATAAGTACCTCGCCACTGTCAATTTCCGTGCTGACGGTTCTTCCAAGTTTGGCGTGAACAACCGTTGGGGGTATTTCCCTTCTTTCTCTTTTGGATGGAGACTGACTGGGGAGGAATTTATGAAACCATTGGATTGGTTGAGTGATTTGAAACTGCGTGTCGGCTGGGGACAGGTTGGTAATGACCAGGTGGGTTATTATAGTTCTTATGGGATTTATGGAATCGGAGCCAATTATAATATGGATGGCGTTATTTTACCAGGATATTATCAGAGCCAGATAGGGAATGATAAGTTGCGTTGGGAGAGAACTACCCAGACCAATGTGGGACTCGACTTCTCTTTCCTTAATGGAAGAATGACGTTGACTGCCGATGCATACTATAAGAAAACAACCGATTTGCTGTTAATGGTAAAGCTGCCTCAAACTTCCGGATTCGATTCGGGTATGCAAAATGTAGGTAGCGTGGTAAATAAAGGATTGGAGTTCCAACTGACCACGCGTAATCTGACCGGAGAACTAAAATGGACAACAGATTTTAATATCTCCACTAATAAGAATGAGGTGACAGATATGGCAGGAAGTCCTGCTATCTTTACCGGATCACTTGATAAGAAAATCTCCGGAAATGTGTCTATCATTCAGAAAGGACAGGCTTTAGGTTCTTTTTATGGTTTTCAGGCAGCAGGAGTAAACCCGCAAAACGGACGTATGATGTACGAAAAGGCTAACGGAATGTTAGTGTATGAAGAAGATTTGAGCGCAGATGAAGACACGCCTCTTTCCGGCTCATTCCCTGATTCCGAAAAGCTTCCAGAATCCCGGTTTCGAGCGTCTGCATTGGATCGAAGGAATCCTGCGGGGTCTGGAAGACCATCTGTATTTTCCGGTAAACTTCGCGCTGCCGCCTGCCTTTTCTTCCGAGGATTTCCTCGCCTTCCAACAGAACGCTGCCTGCATCCGCCTGGACAAATCCGGTGATCAGACGGGCCGTCGTGCTTTTTCCGCATCCGCTCTCCCCGATCAGGCCAAGACAGTCACCCGCATCCAGTGTGAGGCTGATGCCGTCCACGGCGGCAAATTCCGTTTCCCGGCCGGTTCCAGCAAAGTTTTTGCTTAAGTTGTTTACTTCCAGCATGTTATGATTATGCATCGTTCTTCCCTCTTCCCGGCACAGCCGCAAGGAGATTTTTTGTATATTCGTCCTTTGGGTGATCGAAAACCGTCCTTGTCTCCCCCTGCTCCACGATGTTTCCATCCTTCAAAACAGCAACCCTGTCTGCCATCTGCTCGAGAACCGCAAGATTGTGCGTCACCAGCACCATCCCCGTCTGCTCTTTCTGCTGC
>ENA-UESC01002779-UESC01002779.1-human-gut-metagenome-genome-assembly--contig:-NODE-2779-length-10125-cov-10.590167_pt1 | contig 10125 bp, 10 predicted proteins | sample MGYA00242998_ERZ507999 | MGnify/ENA primary metagenome ERZ507999 (study PRJEB26167, sample SAMN06115465) | human gut metagenome | host: Homo sapiens | place: China:Hubei | collected 2016-04-27... | reverse complement strand
AACTATGGTAAAGAAGGCGCGGAAATTATATGTGACAACTGCCAGGACACCATCTTCGGCGGCTTTTCGCCCCAGAGTAAAACGGCAGATGCCCTCTCCGCTGCCCTCGGCAGCAGGACCGTGCTGTCCGGCTCTGTCAGTCAGGGAAAAGAGAGCAGTCAGTCCTTGCAGATGATGGAGCGTGCGCTCATGACGCCGGATGAACTGAAATCCATCCCCAAGGGTGAGTTTGTAGTGATGAAAACGGGAACGCATCCCATGCGCACGAAGCTGCGTCTCTTCCTGGATTGGGGCATCACCTTTGACCCGGACGGCTATCGAATACCGGAGCGGGCGGCCCGGAAGATCGCCTACATAGACCAGGGCGAACTCGTTCGCAGCATCCATCGGAGCTGCACAAAGAGTCCCTATAATATGGAGGGTGGAAGATGAGTCAATTCAACTTTATTTACGCCGAGGAGCATCTGAGCCACCGGGAGAAGGCGGTCTATATCTACCTGCGGGACCGGGCGGACGCCTCCGGTGTCTGCTGGCCTGGGATCAAGACCATCGCCCGAGAATTGGGACTTTCGCCGCGGACAGTTCAGCGGGCTCTGGCAGATCTGGAGCGCAGGCAGCTCATCGAGAAGCAGAACCGCCACCGCTCCAACGGCAGCCTCACCAGCAATTTATACCGGCTGACTAAGCACAAAACGTCACAGCCTCCCGCCAAGGGGGGACTGTGACGTTTTCCCTTTCAAAATTCTGTCCATAGGGTAGCGTCACCATGGCGCATCCAGAAGAGCCTACTCTACCGGAGGATACAGGACAGAGAAAGAACAAGAATATGGAGGAACTTATGAAGACTATCGTTAGAAGAACAGCGCTGGCTGTCTGCATCCTTGTCCTGGCATTGATCCTGCTCACAGCCGCTTCCGCCGCCTGTGCAGGCTTTGATGACGTGCCGGAGTCTGCGGACTGCTATGAAAGCGTGATATATCTGGCAGAATGTGAAATCGCTGCCGGAACAGGAAATGACTGCTTCTCACCGGAACAGCTCATCACTGTGGAGCAATGGGCTGTCATGCTCTGCCGCGCCTATGGTGTGGAAACTATCGGTGATAGCTGGCAGGATGTGGGCCGAAGCAGCGTCGCGGAAGCCTACCGGCAGGGCTGGCTGAACGAAACCGCACTCTCCGCACCGCGCTCACCGATATGTCGCAGCGTGCTGGTTGAGAGTACTTTTGCCGCCGCGGATGTTCCGGTTTATGACAGCACGCTCTACGAGGGAGAGACATCGCTCAGCACGGCTGACAACATCCTGCGCGTGGGGCGGGAGCTCAGGCTGTGCTCTGATGATGCGGATACCAATGCGCTCGTGACGCGCGGAGAAGCGGCAATCATTCTTCATGCTGTCCTGACACAGAGCTTCCACGTCGAGGAACCGCCTGCACCGGTGACGCTGGTGAATGCGGCAGGTGTCAATGTCAACGATTTCCTGCTGGAACTGCGGAAAGTACCCGAACAGGTCCTCGATGCCTTCAACGCCGCCGGCTGGACATATTGCATCGACTTCGACTACATGGGCGGCCTCAGCAAGAAACTGAACATGAGCTGCATTGGAGCCACCAATTACAGCCGGAAAACCATCTACATCTCAGAGGCCGATGCGACGCTCCACGAGTTCGGGCATTTTCTGGATTATGCCCTGGGTTTTCCCGCAGAGCATGAACGGCTGTATCTGGCAGAATCGCAGAACTCCAGTCTGCGGGACTATGCCAAGACCAATAGCCGGGAATTTTTTGCCGATTGCTTCGTCCACTGGATCACATACAGCGCTGACAAAAAGCGCATGGATGATTTCCGGGATGCAGCACCGCAGACTTACGCCTACATGAAGAAACTGGCAACAAACAACTGGGGAGCCTGATACATACGGTTCGCCACGGGGCGTCACAGAAATGGCAGAGTCCCGCAGTTGACAGATTCTCCCTTTTCCCGCTATAATACGGGCATACTGCAACAAAAAGGAGAATGATTTCCATGAATAAAACCGAACTGACCGCCGCCATGGCGGAAAACAGCGGCCTGACGAAGAAGGACTGCGAAGCGGCCCTCGCCGCCTTTACCTGCGCGGTGGAAACCGCCATGAAGGGCGGAGACAAGGTGCAGTTGGTGGGCTTTGGCACCTTCGAGGCCAAGGAGCGCCCTGCCCGTGTGGGCCGCAACCCCCGCACCGGCGAACCCATGACCTACCCCGCCTGCAAGGTGCCGGTTTTCAAGCCCGGCAAGGCACTCAAGGATGCCATTCGGTAAAGCCACATAACAGCAAGTTCCCCCGTGTCCTTCCAACCATATAAGAGGGCGCGGGGGTTTTCTTTGGGAAAAGCCGTTGGTAAGCGCAGACCTCGTGTTTCCTGATGGACGGAAACCGCACAGCATGGTATTCTTTCGATAAGGACTGACGTTTTCCAATACATTTCTGGGCATACCGGGCAACCACCGGTGAAAAGCGGTTGCATTGTAAGGGAAATCCATGCAGGCAGAAAGAGCATGATCAGTGCTCCGGCTACCGCCGTATCAAACGCAGATACCGGCTCCTATACGAAAGGATGTCATATGGCAAAGAAAAAGAACGGCCGCAATCCACGCAATACGATGGAAAGTTCAGACAGGAAACTGATTGGCAATGCTTTTGATGACGCCATTCGCTTTGCGCGGAAAAACAGTTCCCATCCCAATGTGCCTAAGATCTATGATCTTGTCGGCCCTATCCTGAAGCGCCGCAAGGCCGCTGTTTACAACCTGCTGCCAGAAATCAGAAAACGATTCGGGCAGCTCTATGGAAATTCGGATACCGGCATTTTAACAGCATGGATCAATGAATGCAGTGCTCTGAACCATTCTGTTGACGGGGCGGATCACCTGTATTACATCACGCTGGCCGCTGCGATCTTTATGCTGGATGAACTGAAGAATGACGGAAGGCTCCCCGCTGCGTACCGTTATTTTAATTCTTCTCAGGAAGCGCTGATGTCTGTTCGACTGCCGGATATTTATGACCCATGTCACGAAGAAATCGTGCTGCAGGGCATGATGGAACTGATCCGGGAACGTGACCCGCGGGTCAATCCATTTCAAGCCTATATCAATGACGTGTCTGCCCAGCGCACGGAACCGGTGATCCACCAGAAGCCGGAGCAGGATTCCGAAAGTCTGTCCCCGCGGGAGCGTTTTAACGCTGTCATGGCCTTGGTCCCTTCCGTTGTAAAGGAACGGGCTATGAAGCGGTTCATAGAGAAGTATTGGGAGTTTCTGGGCATCTTCTTCGCCTGTGACGCTCCGCTGTGTAAGAGGCAGACCGAATTACTGCGACAATCGGATTCCATCATGAGCGAGTGCCGCAAACTGCATAAGAGACTCGTGGAAAAACGGGAGGAAAAGAAATCGCCAAACATACCGCGCTATGTATTGGCTCCGAAAGCCGCACTTCCTTTCCAAGAGCTGCAGGATATAAGCGGAAACTGCGGAATGAGCAGAGCGGAAACCTTCGCCATAGACGAAATGGACCGGCTGCAGGCGATGGCTGCGCAGGGTCTCACTATGGAGGATGCGGCCGACGATGCAGGGCGCAGACGGTTCTCACTCGCCCTGTTCGCACATTCCGCACTGATGGTTAAGCAAGAAGACCTTATAGAAAACCTGGACGCCGACATTGCGGAATGCCTTTTGCGTTTTGAAGTCAACGACCCGTATGAAACCTGCTTTGGCTATCTGTGCCTCATAGAAGCCGGAAGCGATATCCCATGGACCTATAATGCCGCTGTTGCCGTTCTGATGGCCGCGGCACGCAAGCTGCCATGGAACGCACGCGCACTCGATGAACTGGACGACCTCACGGATGGGTTTGATGAAGAAAGCGATTCGGAATACCTGCATGAGAACGCGGATGGGGATTTTGCAAGGGATAAAGACATCGCGCCCATCGACTGGAACGATCGAAAGGCGGACCTATATCGACTCAGCTATTTGAATACACCCCTCTACACGCCCTTGGAATCGCCTGTGCCTGACTGGAAATTGAATATCCCGCAGATCCTGTGTGGCCTTACGGGAATCGTAATGCCGCGAACGGTTTCCGACAGCGACGGAATGGCAGAGGTTTTCGAGGCAGCAGGCGTGGAGAAAGGCACTGCGAAGGGTCTGGAGCTATATCTTCAAATTGCTCTGGACGTACAGATGCAAAGCAGGGACTGGCGGCGTGACTTCCGACATCCCTCTGCCGAACTTCCGGAAGAACCCGCCAATTCGGATATTGAAAACGCAGTCAACATTGATAAGGAAGACGACATTGATGAGCTGAAAGCTAAAATCAGACGGCTAAGGGAATCCAACGAGAAATACAGGGAAGATCTCTATCAGATCCGGCGCGAAATGGAAACAGTTAAGGAGCGCACCGAAAACGTGGAGAAGCGGGCGGCTGCCGAGAGGACGGAACTCGCTGAACTCCGGGAGCTGGTTTTTACGCAGGCCAATGCCGTTGAAATGGGGGGACCGGAACCGGATAAAGCGGCAGAACTGAAATTTCCTTATTCCACGCGAAAGAGAGTCGTTGTCTTCGGCGGCCATGACTCCTGGCGCAAGGCGATCCGCCCGCTTCTTCCCAACGTCACCTTTATCAACCGCGAGCAGAGACCCAACGCGGATATGATCAGGGCGGCGGATGTGGTCTGGATTCAACCCAACGCGCTCTCTCATCGCAGCTTTTACAAAATCATCAATGTGGTTCGAACCAATCAGGCGCAGATCCGGTACTTTGGCTATGCCAGCGCAATGAAATGCGCGGTGCAGGTGCTGGAGGATGATGTTCCCACCGGAAAGAGCTGAGCCAGCGCGGTGAGGATGCTGTGCTCAGCAACACCCCACCTGCTGAATCACGCTTTTTATGAGAACGCTGTATGGCTGAAGGTTTCCTATATCAGATTTCATGGGATCACAAGTGAAAAGTGACACAAAAGCCTTGAAAAAACGGAATTGACAACAAATGACAACTACACTACAATAAAAACAGGATCAGATTTCGGAATCGGATCATAAACGACACATGCAGAACGCAATTCTTGTGAAATGTTGCATAGCTTTTGAAAATAACGATTTCTTATAAAAGTGAGGATCAGGATATGAACCAGACAGTAGCAAATCTTATTAACGAGCAGATCAACAAGGAGTTCTATTCAGCATACCTCTATCTGGACTTCGCCAACTACTATGCGCAGGTGGGTCTGGACGGATTTGAAAACTGGTATAAGGTGCAGGCGCAGGAGGAGCGCGACCACGCGCTGCTGTTCTATCAGTATATGCAAAACAACAACGAGGCGGTCACCTTCGAGGCGGTGGCTAAGCCGGAGTGGGAGCGCGGGGATCACATGACTCCGCTGAAAAAGGCGCTGGAGCATGAGAAGTACGTCACGGCCAGCATCGACGCGATCTACGCCGCCGCCTACGAGGTTCGGGACTTCCGCACCATGCAGACACTGGACTGGTTCATCAAAGAGCAGGGCGAGGAGGAGAAGAACGCCTCCGACCTCATCACCAAAATGGAGCTTTTCGGCGGGGACAGTAAGGGTCTCTATATGCTCAACAGCGAGCTGAAAGCGAGAACCTATGCCGCGCCCACGCTGGTGCTGGACTAAAATCAACGGACGAAGAAAGGAGATCACCGTGAAACAGAGATTTTTTATTTGTAAGCATTGCGGAAACCTCATCGCCATAGTGAAGGACACGGGTGTGCCCGTGGTCTGCTGCGGCGAGAAGATGCACGAGCTGATCCCCGGCACCACCGACGCTTCGGTGGAAAAGCATGTCCCCGTCTATACCGTCGAGGGGAGCACCGTTCATGTCAAGGTGGGCGAGGCGGAGCATCCCATGCTGCCGGAGCACTACATCGAATGGATCTCCATTCAGACGAAGCAGGGCAACCAGCGCAAGGAGCTGCATCCCGGCGAGAAGCCGGAAGCCTGCTTCGCCCTGTGCAAGGGAGACGAGGCGGAGGCGGCCTATGCCTACTGCAACCTCCACAGTCTCTGGAAAAAATAACAGCCATATTGAAAGAAAGCCCTTACATATAAGAGCAGAAAGATGCTCTTGTTTTCAGAACGGACCGATCAAAAACAGCGAATGGTGACCGGCCTGCAATGAGCAATACATTTTACCGCAATAATCATTGAGCCGTGCAGCGCCGTTCGCTCTGCCTGAGAACAGGCAGAGTTCGTAGGGGCTGTGCGGCTTTTTGTATCAACGCAAGGGCAGGGAAAAAGCGCGGGGAGCACCCTTGCCAATATTGCTTCCGCCGGGGACAACAATATTGCAAATGCAACAGTTGTTTTTACAGAGTTCTGATATACTACTATTAAATAACGGCAAGGCCAAATACGACAGGAGGACAACGCCATGATCGACAAGAAAGCTTACCAAAAGATGGACTATGCGCTGTGCCTGCTCAGTGCCCACGTTGACGGAAAAGACAGCGGCTGCATCATCAATTCATTCCATCAGGTGACCAGCAGCTTCCCTGCAAAGTTTACCATTGCCGTCAATCGCGAGAATGTGACCGCCGCAGCAGTCGAGCAGGCGGGCAGCTTCTGCGTAACGATGCTCGCCCACGATGCGCCCGCGGCGCTCATCAACGATTTCGGCTACCGCTCCGGCCGTGTCGCGGATAAGTTTTCCCCATACGAGGCCAGACGCGATGAGGCCGGAAACCCCTACCTTACCGACAGTATGGTCTCCCGGGTATCCTGCCGTGTAATTGACCGGCTGGAGATCGGAAGTTACACGCTCTATGTCGGGCAGGCGACGGAGGCAGAGGTGTTCGGCAGCGGCGAGGTGCTGACGCTCAACGCCTACGCCGCGCGGGGCAAGGCTGTACCACCCACCGCCACGGTGTACCGCGAAATGGTCGGCGGCGGCTTCAAATGCAGTGTCTGCGGGTACATCCACGAGAGCGAAACATTACGCGATGACTTCATCTGTCCCATCTGCCGCGCCACGGCGGACAAGTTCGTCCGACAGAACTAAGTATTTGGAACCGCATTGTGAAAGAGAAAGGAGTGTTTTATGAATTACATCGCCATGATTCAAAACCGCAGATCCGTGCGGGCCTTCCGCAGCAAAGAGGTGTCGGACGCAACGCTTGCCGAGCTGCGCACGCACTATGAAAGAAACTGCCGCCGTCTGATTCCGGAGCTTGCAACAGAGCTTGTAATTCTTGATGCGGACGCGCAGAGCGCACTCGAGGGCGCGGCCGGATACCAGCAGTTCCTCATCGGCGCGCCGCACTATCTGATGCTCCTCAGCGCCCCGCATATCCATGCGGAGGAAAACGCGGGTTACATGATGGAGGAGCTGGTGCTCAAGCTCACCGAGCTTGACATCGACAGCTGCTGGCTGACTTTCACTGACAGCGCACGTATCAAAGCTGCGCTTGGGCTGACCACACCGCTGGAGGTCGCCGCCATCGTCGCCTTCGGCTATGGGGAAAAGACACAGAAAAAGCTGCGGCTGAACATTCTGAATATGTCAATGGTCGATGTGACTGTCGAGCGGCAGTACTTCGCGCCGAAAAAGGGAATCAGGGAACTGGTCAGCGTAGATACCTGGGGCAATAAGGAGGGGCTTGACGAGATGCTGGGCTTCTACGATGATATGCTCTGGCAGGCGTTTTACGCCGTATCCCTCGCACCGAGCTATCTCAACCGTCAGCCCTACGGCTTTCTGGTAAGAGATCATGAGATCATCTTCGTGCAGATATCCGACCCCTATACCGACGGCACGGACGCAGGTCTTGACGCCGGCATTGCCCTGTTGCACTTCGCGGCGGTCGCCGCTCAGCTGCTTGGTGAGGGACGCTGGGAACTGGATCCGGAGGGAGTCGAGGGTATTCCAGAGAGCGGCCGTGCATTGGCACGCTATTGGATGTAACTGTAATGAGGGTAAAAGAAAGGCTGGCCGCAGCGCAATGACATCAGGCATAAATAGCAGGAGAACATCCCAACACGCACATCCAGATCATCCCTACAGGCACTATGAATATTAAGCGAGGAGGAATGATGATGAGTTCCATGCGTATCAAATCCAGAGAAAATCCAAATCTGGAGATCTCCGTGTTTCGCGGACATTTTGCGACCCGCCACTCCCACAACAGCCACTACCTTGACATAACCCGCATGAAGCATGAGTACGGCATGGCGGCTGATGCGGCCGGTATCCTTGTGCAGCACTACATCTATGAGAAGCAGATCGACACGATCGTCTGTATGGACGGCAGCGAGGTCATCGGCACGTTCCTCGCAGGGAGGCTCGCCAAAAACGACCGCTTTGCCGTGAACTCCGGCAGGAACGTCTGCATCGTCACACCCGAATATGACTCCAACGGCCAGCTCATCTTCCGCGACAATCTGGCGGGCATGGTTTCCGGTAAAAACGTGCTGCTTCTGATCTCCACTGTAAACTCCGGTAAAACGGCGCGCCGTGCGATGGAGTGCATTGAGTATTACGGCGGAAGCCTGCAGGGGATCGCCGCAGTATTCAGCGCGATTGCAAAGGTGGACGAGGTGCCGGTGATGAGCATCTTCTCCCCCGAGGACATCCCCGGCTATATGACAAGCCTTGTGCCTGATTGCCCGCTGTGCAGAGCCGGACAGAAAATCGACGCGCTGGCCAACAGCTATGGCTTTTCCGTTCTGAAATGAAATGACAATATGAAATAACCTGCGGACTTGCAGCTCATCCATTGTATATGTTTTAGGGAAGAATCAGCCCAAAACTAGAGAGGAGTGCAGAATGAGGCGGATTATCACTGTGGGTCGTGAATTCGGCAGCGGAGGACGGGAGATAGGACGAAGAATCGCAGAAGAACTGCAAATTGCTTACTACGATCAGGAAATTATTACGGAAATCGCAAAAAGAACAGCGCTGTCCGAAGCATATATCCGGCAGATAGAGGAGAAACGTCCTGTTGTGAGTTTCCCAATTCACATTGGACACAGTTTTTATCTGAGTCCAGATCCTACGTTCCATCCGGATTTGTCCATCTACACGAAGCAGCATGATTTGCTTCACGAACTTGCGCGAAAGAGTGATTGCGTTATCGTTGGCCGCTGTGCGGACTTTATCCTCCGAGATCAGAAGCCCATTCGTATTTTCTCTTATGCAGATATGCCGAGTAAAATCAAGCGCTGCATAGACCGCCGGCCAGTAGACGAGAACCTGAGCGAGGCTCAGATGAAAAAACGGATTATGGAAATCGACCGGAGCCGCGCACAGTATTATTCCTTCTTCACTGAGCAGAAGTGGGGAGCGAAGGAAAACTTTGACCTGCTGGCAAACACATCCGGCACTGACATTAAAAAGATGTCTGAATCCTTATGTAGTTACATTAGGGCTTATTATTAACGAATAAGTGAACTTGCATATAATTAGCACACAGTATTGCAGGTAAAGGCTTTTCGCAGGCGGAGAGATCGTGCGAAAGATAAGGTGATGCTCGAGTGTCTGTACAGTATAGCCTATATAGCGATCTCGAACATTACTGCAACTCTCCACCTGCGCCGGTTCTGGTGCAAGAGGTGTCTTTTGATGGCAAAGTACGCTTAAAAGCAAACTCAGACTCCTCACCGCCTGTGAGCAGGAAAAAAAGCCGCCAAAGCTGGCGACTTACAACAATTTTATTATATCAGAAGAATTCGTGTCTTACAAGCGATTTCAACTAAATATGCAAAAATCTATGTTTTACATCGTGTCGCTTTGTTGATTTTATTGATTTTGCCGCTTGCCAATAAAGGCTTTCTCTGGTATGCTTTAAGTACAGAAAGGGTGAGTCCAATGAAGAGTTAAGATCCTCTGTTGGAAGCTGATCCGATAGGGAAGATGGCTCCGAAGGTGTCAATGAGCCGCACTCTTAACCATGCAGCGTCACTCACGCAGAAGACCGTAACAAGGCACTTGAAGAACGTAAGAGTGAAAAATGGAGCAGGTGGCATTCGGCGTCATGGCAAACCAAGACCCGCCCACGCAAAACGGTCCAAGGAGAACTGAATATGAGAGATCCCAATATTCACGAAGGCTGACCCCTGATCGCAGTACCAC
>ENA-UESC01002772-UESC01002772.1-human-gut-metagenome-genome-assembly--contig:-NODE-2772-length-10157-cov-4.327083_pt1 | contig 10157 bp, 10 predicted proteins | sample MGYA00242998_ERZ507999 | MGnify/ENA primary metagenome ERZ507999 (study PRJEB26167, sample SAMN06115465) | human gut metagenome | host: Homo sapiens | place: China:Hubei | collected 2016-04-27... | reverse complement strand
GGCGTAGTAAAATCTGAACCACTGAACTGCCCCATACAAAAGGAGATTTCCCATGCATGACGTTGGAATGAACATGAGCCAGCTTGCCATGAGCGTCAAGCAGGTCGACGACACCATCGAGCTCGCTCACGAGTGGAGCCATCAGCTGCTGCATGCGACCGAGAATTTTGACATGGAGCGCATCGGCGCCAAGCTCGAGGCAGCCATGGCCGCGCTGCACGAGGCCCACGACGCACTCGAGGGCTACGAAGAGGCCATCGAGGCCGACCACAACTCCGTCGGCTCCGTGAAGCTGGTGTAACGTGGCCGAACACGAGCACGGCTGCGGGTACGAGCACGAGCATCCGCACGGGGCGGACGGTGACGCGGGCTGCCACTGTAGTGGTTCCGGCTCCGAGCTGGTCCGCTTTTCGGTTACCGCACCGGACGACCTGCTGCGCCGTTTTGACGAACAGATCGCGCGCCGCGGCGACGTGGCCAACCGCTCCGAGGCCGTGCGCGACCTGATTCGCGCCTCGATCGCCAAGGAGCAGATGCGCACGCCCGATGAGCATGTTATCGGGTCGCTCACCATGATCTACGACCACCATACCGGCGACCTGACGCGCCGTCTGGACGAAGTGCAGCACGACTACACCGACGAGATCGTATCGACCATGCACGTGCATCTGGATCACCACAACTGCTTGGAGATTCTGGCGCTCAAGGGTCGCGGCGAGCGCGTCTACGAACTAGCCGACCGTCTGCTGGGCCTGCGCGGCGTTAAGCACGGCGAGCTCACGTGCGCCGCCACCAAGCAGAGCCTGGGGCTGTAGCGCACCTGTCCCTATTTGGTCGGTTTTGATGAGGGGTGTCGCATGCGACATGTGCATATTCATGTAACGGGCATTGTGCAGGGCGTTGGCATGCGGCCGTTTGTGTATCGCGAGGCCATGGCGCATGGCATTTGCGGATGGGTGCTCAACGCGGGCGACGGCGTGCATATCGAGGCGCACGCCCGTGCCGAGGCGGTTGACGGATTTGTCGCTGCTCTTTCTGAGCATGCGCCCGCGGCGGCTCGCGTTGAGCGAGTCGATATTGCGGATTTGAAGCCTAGCGGCTGGAGCGCTGCCGATGAGCAGGGCTTTCGTATTGTGGCATCGCAGGACCAGACCGCGCACACGACGCTCGTCTCGCCCGATATCGCCACCTGCGACGATTGCCTGCGCGAGTTGTTCGATCCCGCCGACCGACGCTATCACTACCCCTTTATCAACTGCACTAACTGCGGCCCACGCTTTACCATCATCCGATCGTTGCCTTATGACCGAGCGGCCACGTCGATGAATTGTTTTCCCATGTGCCCCGAGTGCGCCGCGGAGTATGCCGACCCACTCGACCGGCGTTTTCACGCGCAGCCCGATGCCTGCTTTGATTGCGGGCCGCATATTACGTGGCGCGAGGCGGGCGTGGGCGATGGGCGGGACGAAGCCGCCGCGTCGCCGGCCGTCGGCACCACGCGCGAGACCAGTGACGCCATTATCGACCGCTGTGTTGAGCTGCTGGCCTGTGGCGGTATCGTCGCCATCAAGGGTCTGGGCGGATTTCACTTGGCATGCGACGCCTCCAACGAGCAGGCGGTAGCCGAGCTTCGCCGCCGCAAACGCCGCAGCAACAAACCGCTTGCCGTTATGGTGCGCGACCTTGCCGACGCTGAACGCCTGTGCCATGTCAACGACGTTGAACGCGGCTTGCTGGCCGGCAGCATTCGCCCCATCGTGCTGCTGCGCCGACGTGCTGTTTGCGAGCGCGGCGACTCCCCCGACGCCCTCGCGCTCGCGCCGTCCGTCGCGCACGACCTTTCCGAGCTCGGTGTTATGCTCCCCTACGCCCCGCTTCAGCATCTGTTGCTTGCCGCGGCAGCAGCCCGCGGTATGCACGCGCTCGTCATGACCAGCGGAAACCTGAGCGAAGAACCCATCGAGACCGACGACGACCTTGCTTGGGAACACCTCGTTGCTGCCGGCATCGCCGACGCGTTGCTCGGTAACGACCGCGCAATCCTCTCGCGCTACGACGACTCTGTGGTACGCGTGGTCGACGGCGCCGTTATGCCCGTTCGCCGCGCTCGCGGATATGCACCCCAGCCGCTGCCGTTGCCGGCGCTCGACGGCACTCCGTCCTGCGTGCTCGCCTGCGGGCCACAACAAAAGGCCACGATTGCACTCACGCGTGAAGGGGCGAACGGTGAGGCAACCTGTTTTGTGTCGCAGCATATCGGCGATGTTGAAAACGGCGGGACCTTCGATGCCTGGAACGCCGCGCGCACGCGCCTGGAAGATCTCTTTGACTTGGCGCCCGCCGCCTTGGCCTGCGATTTGCACCCCAGCTATCTATCGAGCCAGTGGGCGCGCGAGCAGGCGCGGAAATGCAATCTGCCGCTCGTCGAGGTGCAGCACCATCACGCGCACATCGCGAGCGTAATGGCCGAGGCTATCGCCGCGGGCCAGCTTGCAACCGACGCGCGCGTCCTTGGCATCGCCTTTGACGGCACCGGCGCCGGTACCGATGGGACCATTTGGGGCGGCGAGTTTCTTGTTGCCGGCCTTGGCGGCTTTGAGCGCGCCGCGCATTTGCTCACCTGGGCGCTCCCCGGCGGGGCGGCCTCCGTGCGCGACGCCCGCCGCAACGCCTTTGCCCTGCTCAGTGAGCTCGGTCTGCTCGAGCACCCAGGCGCCGCTCGGCTTTTGGGCAGCCTCGACGAGCAAACGCGCAGCGTGACAGCCACCATGATCGAGCACGGCATCAACAGCCCGCGCACCAGCAGCATGGGGCGTCTCTTTGATGCCGCGGCAGCAATTCTGGGCATCTGCGACAAGGCAACCTACGAGGGCGAGCCTGCCATAGAACTCGAAGCCGCCGCCTGGCGCGCGCTCGGCGGTAAGACCGTTCGTCTCGACGGCAATCATGCAGGCGTATTCACGTCTGCCGACGACTCCCCCATCTTGGACCCCCAACCGCTCATCGAATCTCTTCTGAATGGAATTGAGGCAGGCACGCCGGCCGACAGGCTCGCCCTCGAGTTTCACATCGCCATTACGCACGCTACGACCCACATCGCGTGCGAGATCTGCAATCGCGAAAACCTCGATACCGTCGCGCTCTCGGGCGGCGTGTTCATGAACCGACTTTTGCTTCGGCTCCTTACCCACGAACTCAAAGACGCCAGTCTTGCCGTCTTGGTCTCCCACGCCGTGCCCGTCAACGACGGCTGCATCGCCTACGGTCAGGCCGCCATCGCTCGCGCTCGCCTCGCGCAGACAGCATCGCGATAGGCTGTTTTGCCAGCCTGCGCGCCGCCGTCTCACAGGTGTAACGCGTTTGCTCGTGACTCCCGCGAGCGCTACCATCAACTGATGGGTAATTAGGCGCCTATCCAGCGCAAAACGTATAAAAGGGGAACATTATGTGCCTTGCCGTTCCCGGTAAAGTGGTCAAACGCGACGACGACCTTAAGGCGACCGTCGACATGATGGGCATCGAGCGCCCCATTTCGCTGCGCCTCGTGCCGACGGCACAGGTAGGCGACTATATTCTCGTGCACGCCGGCTTTGGCATTCAGATTGTCGACGAGCAGGAAGCCCAAGAGACACTCGAGCTCGTCAATACCATGGCCGAGCTGGCCGAAGAGGACCAGCTCGCCACCAACCCGGCCGAGGCATACTAGTGGCGGCGCAGCCGGTTCGCTCCGGTATCGACTTTTCGGCATTTCGCAATTCCAAGCTGGCCCGCGAGCTCATCGAACGCATCCGTGAACTCGTCGGCGACCGCACCATCAACCTTATGGAAGTCTGCGGCACGCACACCGTGAGCATCGGTCGCTATGGCTTTCGCTCCATTATGCCGGCGGGACTCAAGCTGCTGAGCGGCCCAGGTTGCCCCGTCTGCGTTACCGCCAACCGCGATATCGACCATGCAATCGCGCTCGCCAACATAGACGGCGCCATCATCACCACCTTTGGCGACATGATGCGCGTGCCCGGATCGTCCACCTCGCTCGCCGCGCAAAAGGCGGCAGGGTGCGACATTCGCATCGTCTACTCCCCGCTCGACGCGCTCGATATTGCTGAGCAAAACCCCGACCGCCCGGTCATCTTTATGGGTGTGGGCTTTGAGACCACAACGCCCACCATCGCCGCCGCCATCCTGGAGGCAGACGCGCGCGGGCTGCAGAACTTCTCGGTCTACTGCGCCCATAAGACCACGCCGCCGGCGCTGCGCGCCATCGCCAACGATCCCGAGACCACTATCGACGGCTTTATCCTGCCGGGGCACGTCGCCACCATCACGGGCTTGACGCCCTTTGGCTTTTTGGTCGACGAGTTTAAGACCCCAGGCGTGGTAACGGGATTTGAACCGGTCGACATCTTGCAGGGCATCTGTATGCTGGTCCAGATGGTTGTCGAGAACAAGCCGGCGATCGACAACGCCTACCGCCGTGGCGTCAACGCAGACGGTAACCCCGTGGCGCGCCAGCTGGTCGAGCAGGTGTTTGAGCCATGCGACACCACGTGGCGCGGGCTGGGGCCGATTGCCAACTCGGGCCTTTCCATCCGCCCCGAGCTCTCGCGCTTTGATGCCCGCGCTCGCTTTGACGTGCCCGTTGAGGCGACGGTCGAGCCGCGTGGGTGCCGCTGCGGCGACGTGCTGCGCGGTGCCATCACGCCGAGCGACTGTCCGCTGTTCGGCCACGCATGTACGCCCGAACACCCCGTCGGCCCCTGCATGGTGAGCTCGGAGGGCAGCTGCGCGGCGTACTATAGATACCGTAACTAGCCCGGACGCACCCGCACACTGGCACCACCCACGATTGGAGTTTTCGATATGTCCCATAGCGTTACCGATAGCACCGTCCTGCTGGGCCACGGCTCCGGCGGCCAGATGATGAAACGCATCATCGACGAGGTCTTTTTGGATGCCTTTGGGTCGCCCGAGCTGCTCGAGGGCAACGATGCCGGCGTCGCCGCGCTGCCCGCAAGCGGGCGTATTGCCATGTCGACTGACAGCTTTGTGGTGACACCGCAGTTCTTCCCCGGCGGCAATATCGGCCGACTCGCCGTGTGCGGAACCGTCAACGATGTCGCGACCTCGGGCGCCAACGTACGCTACCTATCGTGCGGCTTTATCCTCGAAGAGGGCTATCCCATGGATAAGCTCCGCCAGATTGTGCAAACGATGGCCGATACGGCGCACGAGGCGGGCGTGGCGATCATCACCGGCGACACCAAAGTGGTCGAGCGCGGCGGGGCCGACGGCGTCTACATCAATACCGCCGGCGTGGGCGAAGTGCCCGTGGGCGTAGCGCTCAGCGGCGCCAACTGCCAGCCCGGCGATGTCATTCTGGTATCGGGTACGCTGGGCGACCACGGTATCGCCATCATGAGCCAACGCGAGGGCTTGGCGTTTTCGAGCACCATCGAAAGCGATGCCGCGCCGCTCAACCACCTGATTGCCGATGTGCTTGCCGCAGCACCCGACACACGCTGCTTCCGCGACCCCACGCGCGGTGGCCTGGCCTCGACGCTTAACGAGTTTGCGCAGGCCAGCGGCGTTGCCATGGAGGTCGACGAGGATGCCGTGCCCGTGCGCCCCGACGTGCAGGCAGCCTGCGAGATGCTCGGCTACGATGTGCTGCAGGTGGCAAACGAGGGCAAGATGGTCGCCGTGGTGCCGGCCGAACAGGCAGATGCGGCACTGGCCGCCATGCGCGCCGCCCGCTACGGCGAGAATGCCGCCATCGTCGGTCGCGTGCTGCCACTTGCCGAGGGCGCCCGTCCCGCCATGCGCGTACGCACCGGCTGGGGCTCGACCCGTATCCTCGACATGCTTGTGGGAGAACAACTGCCGAGGATTTGCTAACGACAAAGGCTCAGGGCTATTAAAGATATTCAGATTCCAAACATGCCCGGCACGCATGCCCAGTATCATGGGGTGCGTTTTACAACTCAAGCGGCAGGAGCACCCATGGCAGCAGCTTTTTCCCATGTGATCTTTGATCTGGATGGCACCATCCTCAACACGCTCGAGGACCTGGCGGCCGCCAGCAACCATACCTGCGAGATGCACGGCTGGCCCACGTTTGCCGTAGACGAGTACCGCTACAAGGTGGGAAACGGCATGCTCAAGCTGGTCGAGCGCTTTATGCCCGCCGAGTATGCGGGCGACGGCCGTATGTTTGAGCAGACGCTTGCCGAGTTTAGGGCTTACTACGGCGAGCACAAGGAGGACCACACCGCACCGTACGCCGGTACGATCGAGATGCTCGACCGCCTGCGCACCGCGGGCGTGCAGCTTGCCGTGCTCACCAACAAGGACCATGTTTCGGCTGCTCCGCTTATCGAGAAGTATTTTGGTTCCGAGCGCTTTGCGCTGGTGCAGGGCCGCGTCGATGCGTTTCCTCCCAAGCCCGAGGCGCCTGTTACGCTGCATGTGATGGAAGCGCTGGGCGCCGATCCGTCGACCACGCTCTATGTGGGCGATTCCAATGTCGATATCCTGACCGGTCACAACGCCGGCCTCAAGAGCGCCGGCGTCGCCTGGGGCTTCCGTGGCCGCGCAGAGCTCGAAGCAGCCGGTGCCGACTACGTGGTTGACACGCAGGAAGAGCTCGCGGCGCTGATCCTGGGCGAGTAACGCCAGCGCTGCCCAACCCAGCCGCCGCAATGCCGTTGCGCGGAAAGTAGTCGTTGGGGACGTTCTTAAACGACTGGTCAAACAATGGCAACGTCGCAGGTAGAGGACGGACAGCGAAAACGCCCCTAAGCGAGCAAGGTGACGTGAAATGAAAGGGCGCTGACCTTCTGGTCGCGCCCTTGAAATTGAACGTCAGATTGCCGCTTAGGGGCGTTTGCAGCGTCGAGCAGTTGCGGCGTTTGGTAAAACGCCGCAACGAACTACCGCGTAACTCCCCTAGTTCATCATTGCATTCATCGTCTCGGTGGTTGCGGAATCGTCAGCAGACCACTCGCCATCGTCATTGGCGGTGTACTTGAAGGTAACCTTGGTGTCCTTGGTCTTAGCGGCCTTGGTCACGTCGACCATGACCTGGCCGGCCATCTTGTACAGGTCGTCCTCGGAAGGCATCGTATCGAGCGCCGCGATCTTCTCCTGATACTGGGTGGCGAAATCTTCAACGATCTTGTTCATGGACTTGCAGGTAATGGTGACATCGGCAGTCGCGGTGCCCTTGTCCTCGTCGACCGTCACATCGCCGATCTTGTAGTCAAAACCCTCGAGATAGCTCTTGGCGTACTCCTTGGGATCGATGCCCAGCTGCTCGAACTCGTCGCCCGAGGCCTCTTCCAGGCCGGCGAGGAAGTCGTCGCCGCCGTTCTTGACCTCGTCAAACTGCGTCGTAAGATCCTCGGTGATGAGCTCCTCAACCGAAGGACCTCCGCAGCCGGAAAGCACAACCACGCACGCGACCAGAACAGCCATCAGGGGCGCAAGCAGCAGCTTCTTCTTCATGACATTCCTCCCAACAAGCGGCACCGCGCTTCCCGACGCGGTGCGCGTCGTAACAATAAGGCCATACTAGCCGATAACGAACACCCCCGGCAAAGCAAAGGCGCAGTCGGCTCGATTTAACGTCCGAACGGTTTACCGGTCCGCCCAACGCGCAATAAAACGTTCCGCCGCATTGCAATAAAAAAGGGCGGCCGGATAACCCGACCACCCCAAAACACCCTTATGTTGCCGCAGACTACTTGCGGACGACCTTGACGATGGCATCGCCAGCGGAGACAGCGGAGTCAGCCTCGACGGCGAGCTCGACGTCGGCGAACTCGGCGGTGTTGGACACAGCCACGACGACGCAGTCCTTGTAGCCGGCAGCGGCGATCTTGGCGCGGTCGATCTTGAGCATGGGCTGGCCAGCCTTAACGACATCGTCGGCCTTGACGAAGCCCTCGAAGCCGTCGCCGTTCATGTTGACGGTATCGACGCCAACGTGCACCAGAACCTCGATGCCGCTATCGGACTGCAGGCCCACGGCGTGACCCATGGTGACGGTCACCTTGCCGTCGCAGGGAGCGTAGACCAGATCGTCCTCGGGCCACACGGCGCAGCCCTTGCCCAGAACCTCGCCACCAAAGACGGGATCGGGCACGTCGGCCATCTTGATGACCTTGCCCTTGACGGGCGAGCACAGCACGTCGGCGCCGGCAGAAGCAGAGATGGAGGCCGGAGCAGCGGCAGCCGCGGGCTCAGCCTTCTTCTTGAACATGTCAAACAGACCCATACGTTTTCTCCTCTTGATTCAGCGCAACGTTATGCGCATGCCTATGGTGATTATAGTGCCAAATGGTTCAAATGCTAAGGTGGGGACTCGAATCGCGAGCCCATCCCAACGCTTTTCCCCGGTGGCACTCATATTGTCGATTAATCCAGGCCCTCGGCACCGTTGGACTTGATGATCTTCTGGTAGGCGTAGAAGCTGTCCTTGCGGCGGCGCTCGTAGGTGCCGGTGCCGTCGTCGTACTTATCGACGTGAATGAAGCCGTAGCGCTTGCGCATCTCGCCGGTGCCGGCGGAAACCAGGTCGATGGGGCCCCACCAGGTGTAGGCGATCAGGTCGACGCCGTCGGCAATGGCCTCGCCCATGGCCTTGACGTGGCTCTGCAAGTAGGCGATACGATACGGGTCGTGGATGGAGCCGTCCTCCTCGACCTCGTCGTAGGCGCCCATGCCGTTCTCGACCACCATCAGCGGAATCTCGTAGCGGGCGTAAATCTCGTTGAGGGCGATGCGCAGACCCAGCGGATCGATCTGCCAGCCCCAGTCGGTGGACTCCAGATAGGGATTCTTGCCGCCAAAGGTCATGTTGCCCTCGGTCATCTCGTGATCCTTGTGGGTGCCCACGGTGCCGGACATGTAGTAGCTAAAGGTGTAGAAATCGACCTTGCCGTCGGCGATATCCTGCAGGTCGCCGTCCTCCATCACGAGCTCGACATCGTTCTCGGCCCAGAAGCGCTTGGCATAGAACGGATACTTGCCGCGCACCTGCACGTCGGAGCAGTACCAGTTCATGGTATTCATCTCCTGCTGCGTGGCGAACACGTCGGCCGGATCGCACGTGGCGGCATAGGAGAGGACGAAGCAGTCCATGTTGCCCATCTTAAACTGCGGATAGTGCTCGTGGGCATAGCGCACGACGCGGCCGCTGGCGACAAACTGGTGGTGCAGGGCCTGGTAGCGCTGCTGAGCGGTGGTCTTGATGGCGCTTGCCGGACCCTCAAAGCCCTGGATCAGACCGGTCTCCATCATGGCACCTATGTCCATGGTGCCGCAGTTGATCTCGTTGAAGGTGAGCCAGAACTTGACCTTGTCCTGGTAGCGGTCGAAGACGGTCTGGCAGTACTTCTCAAAGAAGCCGATGAGCTCGCGGCTCGCCCAGCCGTTGTATTTCTCGACCAGGTGATAGGGCATCTCGTAGTGGCTGAGTGTGACGAGCGGCTCGATGTTGTGCGCGCGCAGGCAGTCGAAGACGCGGTCGTAGAAGGCGAGGCCGGCCTCGTTGGGCTCGGCATCGTCACCGTTGGGGAAGATGCGGCTCCAGGAGATGGACATGCGGAACATGGTAAAGCCCATCTCGGCGAACAGCGCGATGTCCTCCTCGTAGTGATGGTAGAAGTCGATGCCGTCGTGGTTGGGGTAGAAGCGGTTGGGGTCGATGTCGATCGTAATCTGGCGCGGCTCCTTGTAGCTGCCGCCCAGGAAATGGTCGTCTACGCTGGGGCCGCGGCCGTCCACGTCCCAAGCGCCCTCAAACTGATTTGCGGCCGTGGCGCCGCCCCAGAAAAATCCCTTGGGAAATCCCATAGGTGCCTCCTCGCAACGGGTTTTATGTGCTGAGTTGAGTATCGCGCGCACTTGGGCGCCCAAGGCGCGGAGGCGCTGCATTGGACACTTCTTTTCGCCCCGGCACGTCCGCCGGCTGACACTTTTTGATACCGAGGCCTAGACGAGGCAAAAATCGACCTGACGGCCACCTTCCAACCCGGATGGATGAAACGAAACATGAGACACAGTATTTAGGTGTGGCATATCGATAGCTAAAAGCCCGTTCCGTCTTGCTCATCCACGGTATTTTGCCGGGGTGCAGCCGTAGGCGGCGAGGA
>ENA-UESC01002756-UESC01002756.1-human-gut-metagenome-genome-assembly--contig:-NODE-2756-length-10212-cov-5.547509_pt1 | contig 10212 bp, 8 predicted proteins | sample MGYA00242998_ERZ507999 | MGnify/ENA primary metagenome ERZ507999 (study PRJEB26167, sample SAMN06115465) | human gut metagenome | host: Homo sapiens | place: China:Hubei | collected 2016-04-27 | study... | reverse complement strand
ACACATGGGCATAGGCGTCTCCGCCCAGAACGATCTCCTTGCCGTGGTAATACAGCCGCTGGCGCAAAGAGCACACGTTCATGGATTTGGCCCAGCGCACCAGTTCATATCCGTTCCGCTCTCCGTTGAAGGCCGCGTCATAGATCTCCTTCTGCCGCCGGTACAGGGCCGGTTCGCCGCAGAGGATATCCATTTTCAGATCCGGCGTCAGTTGGAGGGAAATCGTTTCCGTCCCCGGCACCAATTCAAACTGCTTGATACGGCCGGGGTGGCTTTGTAGCGCCTCGGTAAAGATCTGGAGGCAGAGAAGGGCGCTTCTCGCAGCCTTGGGCAAGTTGTTATCCGGATGGAAGGGGTCCAGCTCCGGGGCATTTTCCGGAGGCAGATAGGTGGTGTAAAACCGGTCGATGGTCACGGCATCCAGCACCCGACCAAGACCGCCGATGTGATCCCGGTGGAAATGCGTGGCCAGAGCCACGTCCAGATAGGTCACGCCCAGTTCCCGGAGAAAATCTCCCGCATAGATCCGCTGAGACCTGGGATCCAGTTCTCCCGGATGATCGTCCCGCACCAGACAGTCATGGCCAAAATCCACCATCAAGGCAAACTTCTGCCGCGTTCCCTCCATCTCCCGAATGAGAATACAGTCTCCGTTGCCTATGTTGATAAAGTCCAAAGCCAGCATACGCAGTCCCCCCCTATGTTGTTGTTACAAAGATACCATACCGCGTGAACGTTTACAACGAAAAGCGGCCCCTGCGTCAGCCAAAATTTTCCTTTGGATTTTGACAGTTTCCACAAGAAACCCGCAGCGGGTATTTTGCCCGCCGCGGGTTCTCTTCGTTTTGATCGGTTTCCCTTGAAAAGTCACGCTTTTCCGTAAATGACCGTCTGCTGCCAGCCGCCGGAGCCTTCCTCCGTCCCGGTGTCTGGCAGGAGATCCGTTTCCGGCTCCGCAGGCGCCTCAGCCGGTGTCTCCGGCGGTGTGGACACGGCCCGGTTCTCCACTGTGATCTTCCGTGCGGTGATCCACTGGGTGCCGCTGCGCCAGTAAACGGTGACGGTGTCCCCCACATTCAGCAGCGGGGCCTCTGGCACCTGGGCGGCGCTGACATACACGGAGAAGCCGCTCTCCCCCTCAAAGCGGAGGTAATAGACGCTGGTCCCCTCAATGACGGCGCTGCGGATCTCGGCGATGGTGCCCTTTGTCTCCCAAAGCTCCTGCTCCTCCGCAGGCACCTCCGCGTCGGCCCGGTCGATGATGCCGTTATTCAGCAGCGTTTTCCGGTAATTTTCCTCACACTGGGCCACGGTCTGCCCCGTCTCCACAATATTGTACTGCTGGACGTTCACCATGGCATACATCTTCACCAGACCGTCCTCGCCCTTCAAAGCCATGAAGTAGGTGGGCTGGTCGGCGATATTCAGCAACAGCGGGAAGGTGGCGGAATAGCGCATCTGCTGGACCTGGCTCTGGGCGGAGCTTTTGGCGGAGGTCTCCGTCGCGCCGGCGCAGGGGTAGAACCGGGTCTCCTTGGTGCGCTGGTTGGTGAGGATAAAGCCGATGTTGGACTGGTCGCTGGTAACGGAGGTCACGCCGGTGTACATATACACATCGTCGTTGATGGCGATATAGTTCCAGCCGTCCGTGGTCAGCGTCACGTCCCGCTGGCCGAAGTAGGCGTTCAGAAAGCCGTTGTGGAACTGGCCGTAGTAGTCATACTGATCCATGATGATGTCGGAGGAGTACAGCCGGTCCACCCAGGTGGGCACGTCCTCGTAATACTGGCTCTCGCCGCTGACGGCGTTCACCAGCACGGCGCCCTTCACGTCCGTACCGCCGAAAAGCCCGATGCGCTTGACGATCCGGGAGCAGACCCAGTAGGGGGTGCCCTCCTCGTCGATCTCAAACACCGGCTCGTCGAACATCATGGTGGGATACTGGAACCGCAGGTGGCGGTAGAGGTTCCGGGAGAAGTGTTCCGCCGTGGTATACTTCATGCCCTCGTCCAGCCGGACCACCTCCGCCTCCTGGGTCACCATGTCGATGACGATATAGGCAGGCAGGCCGTTGGAGCGGTTGGTGAACCACTTGATGAGGTCTCCGTAGGCAAGGCTCGTGACCCGCACGGGGCGGCCCTTATAGTTGATCTGGGTGTAGTTGGGCAGGATCTCAAACTGAGACACCATATCCGCCAGCTCACCCAGCTTCCGGCTGCCAAGCCGGGCGGCGGAGTCGCTGTCCAGCATAGGGATCTGGTCATAGCGGATCTCCTCCACCTCCGTGACGAAGTCACCGGTGGTCAAGGGCAGCAGCTTGCTGTAGGCACCGGCCCGCAGCACCACCCAAGAGGAAAGGGAGCCAATGGCGATGGCTGCGATCATGGCGATCACCACGAAGAAGGGTATGGTGCACTGCTTTTTCACAAAGCCGAGATACCCTCTCGCACCGGTGCCCTGGAATCCGGAGGTCAGGACAGCGCAGCCGCAGTACACGGCGCACAGCAGGAACACAAAGAAGTAAAATTCCTCCGCATGGGGGTTCAGGGCGGGCAGCTCCACATAAAAGTACACCAGCCCCACCAGTGCCGTCACGGCGATGTTGATGAGGGTGCGGGTCACGGGAGTGCCGATGGGCTTCCGGGGCTTACGCTCCCGCTGAGGGCGCTCGCCCCCCTGTCCGAAATCTCCGGGGTTGAAGCCGCCGAAATTGAAGGTAAAGGGCATAGGGTTTGCCTTCCTTTCCAAAAGTTATCAAAACTGATACAAATTTATCATACCCGAAAAGTATGAACAAATCAAGGCCGCCCGCCGGCGTTGGGCCAAAAGGCCCCTCTGCCGCCGAACGCGGCAGAGGGACCTTGATTTTATTGGAAGGGCCGTTACTTGGTGACGACCAACTTGTCGTCCTCCACAGCCAGCTTGGCGGTGTCGCCGGTCTTGAGGGTGCCATCCAGCATCTTCTCGGCCACAGCGTCCTCCACCTTGCTCTGGATGGCCCGGCGCAGGGGACGGGCACCGTACTTGGGGTCGAAGCCCTCCTTGGCCAGTTCCTTCACCGCCTCGTCGGAAGCGTCCAAATGGATGTCCATGGTCTCCATACGGTCCGCCACGGTCTTGAGCATCCGGCGGGCAACCTCCTCAATATTCTGCTCAGTGAGAGCGCGGAACACGATGATATCGTCGATCCGGTTCAGGAACTCCGGGCGGAAGGTCTGGCGCAGCTCGGCCAGAACGGTCTCCTTGGCCTGTGCATAGGCCGCGTCGGCATCCGCCTCGGCCTTCTTGTCATCAGCGTCGAAGCCCAGCTTGGCGCCGGCAGCGGTCAGTGCCTTGGCGCCGATGTTGCTGGTCATGACGATAACGGTGTTCTTGAAGTCTACGGTGCGACCCTGAGAGTCGGTGATCCGGCCATCGTCCAAAATCTGAAGCATGATGTTCCAGACGTCCTCGTGGGCTTTTTCAATTTCATCGAACAGCACCACGGAGTAGGGCTTACGGCGCACCTTCTCCGTCAACTGACCGCCCTCATCATGGCCCACATAGCCGGGAGGGGAACCAATGAGGCGGGATACTGTATGCCGCTCCATGTATTCGGACATATCGATCCGGATCATGGCGTTCTCGTCACCGAACATGGCCTCTGCCAGAGACTTGCACAGCTCCGTCTTGCCCACGCCGGTGGGGCCCAGGAACAGGAAACTGCCGATGGGACGCTTGGGGTCCTTCAGACCCACACGGCCACGGCGGATGGCCCGGGCCACGGCCTTCACAGCCTCGTCCTGACCCACCACACGCTTATGAAGGATATCCTCCATGTGCAGCAAGCGCTGGCCCTCGTCCTCTGTCAGACGGGTCACAGGGATACCGGTCCAACCAGACACCACAGCGGCGATGTCCTCCGCGTTGACGTCCCGGTGCTCCTGATTATTCTTGCGGCGCTTGTCACGCTCGATCTCCACCTGCTCCTTGTAGTCCTTCTCGATGTCCCGCAACTGGGCGGCCTTCTCAAAGTCCTGGGCGTTGATGGCGGCGTCCTTGTCCTTGGACAGGGCGTTGATCTTCTCCTCCAGGCTCTTGAGTTCCTTGGAGGGTTCCTCCTGCTCCATCCGCACCCGGCTGGCGGCCTCGTCCATCAGGTCGATGGCCTTGTCGGGCAGGAATCGGTCATTGATATACCGGGTGGACAGCTCCACGGCGGCCTTCAATGCCTCGTCGGTGATGTGCAGCTTGTGGTGCTGCTCATACTTCTCCCGCAGGCCCTTCAGGATCTCCAGCGTAGCATCCTGACTAGGCTCGCCCACCGTCACCGGCTGGAACCGGCGTTCCAGAGCGGCGTCCTTTTCGATATACTTGCGATATTCGTTCAGGGTGGTGGCACCGATGATCTGGATCTCACCGCGGCCCAGCGCGGGCTTGATGATGTTGGCGGCGTCCACAGCGCCCTCGGCGGAGCCTGCGCCCACGATGGTGTGCAGCTCATCGATGAAGAGGATGATGTTGCCGTTCTTCTGAACCTCCTGCATCACCTTCTTGATACGCTCCTCAAATTCGCCCCGGTACTTGGTGCCGGCCACCATGCCGGAAAGGTCCAGAGACAGGAGCTTCTTATCCAGCAGGTTTTCCGGCACATCGCCCATGGCGATCTTCCGGGCCAGGCCCTCGGCGATGGCAGTCTTGCCCACGCCGGGTTCACCGATCAGGCAGGGGTTGTTCTTGGTGCGGCGGGACAGGATCTGGATGACCCGCTGGATCTCGTCATCACGGCCGATGACAGGGTCCAGCTTGCCAGTCCGGGCATCCGCCGTCAGATCACGGGTGAACTCTGCCAGCGTCTTGCTGCCCTTGCCGTCCTCCTTGGCGGAACCGGCAGCCGGAGTACGGCTGTCGCCGCTCTGGGCTGCTCTGGGCGCGGCGGTGAGCTTCTTCATCAGCGCGGTATAGAGCTGACGGGCGTCCACACCGGCGGACCGCAGAATACGGACTGCCATGTTGTTGCCCTCCCGCAGGATACCGGCCAGCAGATGCTCGGTGCCGATGTAGGCGTAGCCGCCCCGGATGGAATCCTCCATGGCGATCTCCACAACGTGCTTGGCGCGAGGGGTCAGACCCTGAGCGGGATTGCCGCCGGGAAGACCGGCGCCGACGCTTTTCCGAACCATTTCCGTCAGCAGGTCGTCGGTCAGGCCCGCCTCCGTCAGGACGGTGTGGGCCATGCCCTCGTCCTCACGCATCAGGCCCAGCAGCAGGTGTTCCGTTCCCACATAGCCGTGACCCAATTCGCCTGCGGCCTCTTGTGCCAGCCGCAGGGCTTCCTCCGCAGTGGGAGTAAATTTATTTTCATTCATAATTCAATACCTCTTTTATTCTGGGGTGTGCGTTTTGTTTGAACGCGCCTGTTAAGCGCTTTCCTTGCCGTCCTTGTGGGACTCCTTGGCCTCCTTGTGGGCCTCCTCCAGCTTGTGGATCTCGTCCCGCAGCTGGGCGGCCCGCTCGAAGTTCTCCTCGTGGATAGCCTTCTTCTGCTCCAGCTTCAACGCATTCAGCTGACGCAGATAGGAGAACCGGCTCTGTTCCTCATGGCTCATGAGGTCATCCTTCTTTTCCTCCTTGACCTCCTGCACCGGCGCTGCGCCGATGGCGGGCATGGCGTCGAAGAAATCATCGAAGGGGCTTTCCAGCATCCGGTTCATCCGGCCCAGCAGGGAGGGCATGGGGCTGAAGAAATCTCCGAAGAAATCATCATTGCCAAAGAAGCTGTCCCGCATGGACGGCCGCCGGTTAAAGAGCTTCTGGGTATACCCCAGCTTTTCCGCGCAGGCCTGGCAGAGATGGTGTTCTTCTGTTCTTCCGTTGATGCTGCTGCGATATACAAAGCTGACTTCATTCTTTCCGCAATTCTCACATTTCATAATGCATTCCTCCATAAACTGTATATAAATTTTTTCTTAACTGTGTTGCGTGCCCTTCTTCAGGCGTTTAAACCTGAAGGATCAGCACCTGTCGCAGGATATCCGCCCGGACGGCGTCCCGGCTCTCCCGGGGCACCCGGCTCAGGGCCTTATCGCCCACGGCGGTGAGGATCGTCTGACCCATGTCCCGCTCCAACGCGCCGGACTGCACCAGATTGCTGAGGATAGCTCTGGCCGAAGCCAGATCCACGCTGCTGCCCAGACTGTTGATGACGTGCATCATCAGCGTCTGCCGGTCCACCTGCACCCGGGTGATGCGGATATATCCGCCGCCGCCCCGCCGCGACTCCACAATGTAGCCGCGCTCGGGTGAAAACCGGGTGGACATCACATAGTTGATCTGGCTGGGTACACAGTTGAACCGCTGGGCCAGCTCGCTGCGCTGGACCTCCAGCACACCGTCCTCCGCCGTATCCAAGCTATCCTGCAAAAAGCTGGCGATCAAATCTGAAATCCCCATGGGGACATCTCCTTTCTCGTCTCCGTCTTTTGACTTTGACTATCTTTAACCTTTGTTTGATTGTAGTATAGCACCATCTTTTCCAATGTCAATAGCTATTTTTGACTTTCTTTGACCATTTGTGTAAACAGTTTGTGAACGCTCATTTCCCCCATAGTTCGCATATGCAGTTCAATATCTCTAACCGCCGAAAGGCCCTGCTTTTTCCAATGTTTTTCCGGTTTTTGTGACATTTTCACAGTTTTCTTTTTCCTTGGTAAGAATTTAACAAATCGCACTTGCTTTTTAGAAATTGTATGATACAATGAAGGCACATTCTAATGGAGGTGTGTACACATGGCTTATAAGATTACTTCTGCTTGCGTCAGCTGCGGTTCCTGCGCAGACGTTTGCCCCGCCGGCGCTATCAGCCAGGGCGACGATCAGTACGTGATCGATTCTGCCGCTTGCCTGGACTGCGGTTCTTGCAGCGACACCTGCCCCAACGGCGCCATCGTCCCCGAGGAATAATTCTTAAAGGGATACATAAAACCGTCTCAGGCCCGATCCTGAGACGGTTTTTTTGTTTGCCGCCGGGACTTGCGGAGAAAGCGGTTCCCCTATATAATAATAGAAGCGTTCAATGGGAGGTGACGGCGTGGAGCATTGGGAATACCTGAAGCCGGACGGGCTGCGGTTCGTCTGGGATGATACGCTGTTCCGCCCCGGCACGGACTCCTTTCTGCTGTCCTCCCTGCCGAAGCTCTCCGCCGGGCTGCGGGTCTGCGATCTGGGCTGCGGCACCGGCCTGCTGGGGCTGCTGCTCCTGCAAAGGCAGTCGGAACTGACCATCACCGGGATCGATATTCAACCGGCGGCTGTGGCGCTGGCAGAGCGGGCCGCCGCCGAAAACCGCCTGACGGACCGGCTCACGTTTCGGTGTATCGACCTCCGACAGGTGCGGCAGCATTTTTCCACCGGCTCCTTTGATCTGGTGGTCTGCAACCCGCCCTATTATCCGCCTGCCAGCGGAAAAGTCTCTGCGGACAACGCCCGCCGCACTGCCCGCTCCGAAACGGAGGCGAATCTGGCGGATATCTGCGCCGCCGCGTCCTATCTGCTGCGGTGGGGCGGCAAATTCTGTCTGGTCCACAAGCCGGAACGACTGACGGACACAGCCTGCGCTCTGCGGGAGGCGGGCATGGAACCCAAGCGGCTGCGCTTCGTCCAGAATCGACCGGACACAGCCCCTTCCCTCTTTTTGATAGAGGGCTGCCGGGGCGGTAAGCCGGGGGTGGACATTCAACCGCCCCTTCTTTTGCAAACGGATACCGGCGCTCCCACCGGGGAGCTGAACGTCATTTACTTTCGAGATCAGGAGGTCTGACCATGGCAGGCATTTTATATCTGGTAGCTACGCCCATCGGCAATCTGGGGGATTTCACCCCCCGTGCGGTGGAAACGCTGGAAAACGCGGACTTCATCGCCGCGGAGGACACCCGTGTGTCCATGAAGCTTTTGAACCATTTCGGCGTGAAAAAGCCTTTGATCAGCTATCACGAGCACAATCACGTCACCGCCGGGCAGAGCGTTCTGAATCGACTGCTGGCCGGGGAATCCTGCGCTCTGATGACGGACGCCGGCACCCCCGCCATCTCTGACCCCGGCGAGGATCTGGTGCGGCTGTGCGCAGAAAACGGCGTGGAGGTCCGGGCCATCCCCGGCTGCTGCGCCGCCGTCAACGCCTTGGCCGTCAGCGGTCTGCCCACCGGACGCTTCACCTTCGAGGGCTTCCTCACCGTCAACAAAAAAAGCCGCCGGGAACACCTGAATTCCTTAAAGGGCGAGACCCGGACCATGATCTTCCACGAAGCCCCTCATAAGCTCCGTACCACACTGAACGACCTGACGGAGGCCTTCGGCCCAGACCGCCGGATCTCCCTGTGCCGGGAGCTGACTAAGCTCCACGAGGAGGTCCTGCGCTTCACTCTGGCCGAAGCCGTGTCCTATTACGAGGAGAACGCCCCCAAAGGTGAATACGTCCTTGTGGTGGCCGGTGCCGCCCCCAAAACCGGCGCCGTGGTGACGCTGGAGGACGGCGTGGCGCAAGTCCTTGCTCTGAAGGAACAGGGAATGCGGCTGAAAGACGCCGCCAAGGAGGTGGCGGAGCACACCGGCCTTTCCAAAAACGAGCTGTACGCTCCGCCTTGGAGCGGTAAGGGCAAAAAATCCCGGCACGGTCAAACCGCGCCGGGATTGCTTTATTTTGTGAAGTGCTGGTGGTCAAAAATGTGGTCTGAGCAGAAGCAGTGATAGCCCTGGCATTTGGAACAGTAGCGGAATTCCAGCTCCGGGTGGTCAGCGTCCGTGCGGCCGCAGACCTCGCACTTGTGGCGGTAGCCTCGCTCCGTCTCCGCCTTCTTCTGCTGCCGGACGGCGGACTTGAATTGAATGGTCTGTCTGGACCGCTGACGGCTCTGGATCCCCAAAATGCTCTTGATATCCTCCCAGAAGAAGATCACAAAGTTCAAAATTGCCACCACAGCGGCCAGAGCACTGGCGTAGGCACCGTACCGCACGGACCGAGCGATGTTCCACGCCATCAAAGCGATGTCCGCCCATGCCAGCCACTTGGCCTTCAGAGGGATCACCCCATAAAACCAGACCTGCGCGTCGGGATACATCACTGCGAAGGCCAGGAACATCGTCAGGTTGATGTAATAGGCGTCGGACAGGCTCCAGCCGTAATACCCCGTAGCCAGCGAGAGGATCACCGTGGACAGCACGCTGAACAGCATACCGCTGAGATAGTACAGGGTGAACTTGGCGGTGCCCCACTCCCGTTCCAGCGTCCCGCCCACGAAGTAGCAGAAGGACAGCATGATAAACAGCGATATGGGGCGATAGGTAAAGGGCAGCAGCACAAAGGTCACCAGCCGCCACATCTCGCCATGGAGCACATGGTAGAGGTCAAATTTCAAAAAGCTCAGGGCCGCCGACCCAGCGAACAGCGTCAAAATGTACGTCACCGCGTTGGCGATAACAATGTAGAGCATCAGGTTCGGTATGCCGAAACGAGGATGGCTGTACGCAAACCGGTCGATCCATTGGTTCAGTTTCTTCAAAATGGGTCCTCCTGTCATTCTTCAGGTGTGCCGGAGGCAAAAACCGCCGGACAGATGGTATTATTATAACCGTTCCTGTCAGAAAAGTCATCTTTAAATTGTGAACGTTTTCCGCCTGATAAATTTTTATAAAAAGATTCTCCGTTTCCGGTTGACAAACCGCCCCAATCTATGGTAAACTAATCAAGCGTTTGAGAGCCGGAGAACTCCTCTGCCGATGGAGAGATGTCCGAGTGGTTTAAGGAACCGGTCTTGAAAACCGGCGAGGCGCAAGTCTCCGTGGGTTCGAATCCCACTCTCTCCGCCAATTTCATAAAACACCATCGACCTGCGGAAGTACCCAAGAGGCCGAAGGGGCTCCCCTGCTAAGGGAGTAGGGCGGGAAACCGTCGCGAGGGTTCAAATCCCTCCTTCTGCGCCAGAATGAAAACCCCGCAACTGTAATGGTTGCGGGGTTTTCTCTTACTCTCTCAATGGATTGAGGATTCCAAAAACAAAGATTTTGATTCCGCGATAGAAGGCCAGAAACCGCTTCCGTGAGCAGAAATTACACACGGATTACACACGTGGAATACTGTGCTGGACATGAACGCAGAAAACCCGCCCCGGTAACCCAGGGCGGGCGGTGATGATATTGTTAGATGCCCCAGCCCTCGGACAGGATCGGGAGCGGGAT
>ENA-UESC01002753-UESC01002753.1-human-gut-metagenome-genome-assembly--contig:-NODE-2753-length-10224-cov-4.093032_pt1 | contig 10224 bp, 9 predicted proteins | sample MGYA00242998_ERZ507999 | MGnify/ENA primary metagenome ERZ507999 (study PRJEB26167, sample SAMN06115465) | human gut metagenome | host: Homo sapiens | place: China:Hubei | collected 2016-04-27 | study... | reverse complement strand
TCCGTTGCCCGTTCTCATGCGAGTTTTCTACAAAGCGTTGATAATCAAATAAGATACTTCAGATTACAACAAATATAGTGAAAGGTGAGTGCAGAGACAAACGGAAACCTCGTTTCCGATTTGACTATGCCGAACCGCAGCCTATCTTCGTACTCACAAAGATAGTGAAAGGTGGGTGTAGAGACAAGCGGAAATATTGTATCCGATTTGGCTATGCCTAACCGAATCCTATCTTCGTAGTTGCAAAGATAGATATTTATTGATGGGATGCAAGAGGGAAAAGTGGGTCATTGGTTATGTGTAGTCATACCCTATGTATTGCATCATTCAATAACCACGAACAGCTATGAGATTATCGCATAGCTGTTCGTGGTTTTACAAGTGGAAATATGCTTATTTCGACTTTTTCACTCCTTTATAAATGAGAAATCCTACGATAAATACACAAATGGCGATGAGTATATAGAGTATTTCGTGGCTATACATCTGTACTTTCGAGATAAGTTCGTCTTCGGGGATAACGGCATGGAATCCATATCCTATGGCGGCCAATACGATATTCCAACACATGGCGCCAAGAGTAGTGAAAAGAATAAATTTGGAGAATTTCATACGTGCCAATCCTGCCGGTATGGAAATAAGTTGACGTACGGCCGGTATCAGTCTTCCGATGAGGGTGGATATACTACCATGCTTGTCGAAATAGAGTTCGGCTGTTTCGACTTTTTTCTGGTCGAGCAGACAGATGTGTCCGATGCGGCTGTTGGCGAATTTGTAAACGAGCGGACGTCCAATCCAACGGGCTAAGTAGTAATTAATGATTGCACCGAGGTCTGCTCCGAGAGTCCCGAAGATAACCACCAAATACATGTTTAATTCTCCGTAAGCGGCTTTATATGCGGCCGGTATAATGACGATTTCGGAAGGGAAAGGAATAAAGGAACTTTCTATCATCATGAGGAATGTGATAGTCCAGTAGTTTAAATTATCGAGGCACCACTGAATGAAAGATAATGATTCCATAAAAAAAAGATTATAAAATTTGCACTTTTATGGCTGCAAAGGTAATATATTCGTGTTACAAATTTGAATTTTTGTGAAAATGTAATCGTATTTTAATATGGCTATTGCTCGAAATTTTGGAAAATGGTACGGTATATTTCCGCCTTATCGGTTAGAGGCTTGGGATAAGCGCGGGAAGTGGAGGGCATACGGTAGAGCCGGAGGAGGCGATTATGGTAAAGAAAATCGACGAACCCTCCGATCGCAGGAGCTGGTGAACCTGTGATAGAAAGTAATGTGTCGGTTGCCTTTTGTCCTGTGGTCACCAGAGTATGACAGCGAGGAATTTGATCGAGTATTCCGGCCAGATTTAATGGCTCGACGACTTCGAGGGTTAAGTCCGAGGCATTTCCGTTTAGGCGATTGGCAACGGCTACTGTATCGCTTACAGCAATGGCTTTTTCCCGTAGAAATTGTTCGATGTTGTCTTTACGGAATTTTTTCTTTTCTATATCTACAAAATGATCTTTGTCGTCGAAGAAGATAAGCCCAAAAATTCTCCACATATCGTTGGTGTAATTGGGATAGAAAAAATCCATCGACCAGCGCTTGCGGGGAGGCGGGAAACTTCCTAGCAATAGGAGCCGGGCATTGGGTGGAAGAAATGGGGCGAGAGGGTGTATCTCCGGTTGAAGTGGATTCATCTTTTTATCGTAAATAGTTAAAAGGAGAGGTCGCTTGGTTCGTCGTTGATTTTCCAGAAAATGTTCTCGGCGGCATCATATCGATATTGTCCTTCTCGTAATGTTTCTGTTTGGAAATCTTCTTTCTCGAAAACGTCTTCTCCCTCGTCGAGTATATAAAATTCATCGTTCGTATCAGTTGCTTGTATAGTCGCTATGTACCCCTCTGGGATTTCGAAGATTTCATTTTCTTCTACTTCTATCATTTCTCCGTCATAACCTTGTTGGAATAGAATGTCGTAGGCATCGAAATCGTCGTTCTCATCGTAGCCCATTTCGTCCCTGATCGTATCGAATTCGGGGGTTAAGAATAAAGTAATTGTTTCCATAATTATGAGGATTTATTCAAAATACAAAGGTACTTATTTTTACGATTGTTTCAACAATTCATGTACCTCGTTGTTTTAATTATCGATGAAACGTTTAAATCCCAAGAAAGTATGAAAAAATTATTTGTTTCTTGTTCCTGTTTTTTGGTGACGGCATTATTATCGGTACAGGCTGATAATAAAATGGATAAACAGACCGATGTCGTTGTAGAAGAGTGTGTTTGTCAAGGCCCTTCACAGTCGCCGGCTCGAGTAATTCTTTTGTGGGGGGGAACCCCACCGAATGACGAATTGATGGCGATGTTTTACGACACTCGGTTATTGCATTTCCAAGACCCGCGAGCCCCTCGTTTTTTGCTGATAGATCGTAAAGGGCGTGCGGCATTGGGCATAGGTGGTTATGTAAAGGCTACTGCTTCCTATGATTTTGACGGGGCTCTGCCTAACCGGGATTTTGTGACATACGATATCCCTGTTCCCCGTAATCCGGCGGAACGTAATCAGTATCAAATGGATGCTTCCACCACACGTCTGTTTTTGAAATTAGTCGGGGCCAATTCTGTATTAGGAAAATATACCGTTTATGTAGAAAGTGATTTTCGGGGAGGACAGGATTACGGTTTTCGTCTCAGACAGGCTTATGTGAATGCCCGCGGCTTTTTAGTCGGACAGACTTGGAGTACCTTTGTGGATCCCGCAGCAGCTCCTCCTACAATCGATTATGAAGGTCCAAATGGTATGACTAGTGTGCGTAATGTTATGTTGCGTTATACTCTTGATTTAAGTAAACATTGGCAGGTGGCATTGGCGGCCGAAGCACCTTCGGTGACTTATACGCTAAGTGATGGTAACAATATGGCTATTCGTCAGCGTATGCCCGATATTCCGTTTTATGTCCAGTATGGTTGGAACGAAGGGAACAATCATATACGAGTTTCTGGTCTTATACGAGGTTTGTCCTATCGGGATTTGATGGCCTCTCGAAATAAATCTGTTTTGGGTTGGGCCGTGCAACTTTCGGGATTAGCTAATATTACACCGAAGGTAATGCTATATTATCAAGGGGTTTATGGACGAGGATACGATAGATACTTGAACGGTTTGAACGGGAAGGGTTTCGATTTGATTCCAGACCCCGATAATCAAGGGAAACTTTATGCACCAGAAACATTAGGCTATGTGGCTGGCATACGGTATTCATTCTCTCAAAAATTCTTTATTTCGGCATCTTATAGTCAAAGTAGATTATACAGCAAAACCGGGTCGCTCTCGGAAAATTCCTATCGATATGCTCAATATATTGTCGGGAACGCTTTTTATAATTTAACTCCCGATTGTAGTATTGGGCTTGAATATCTTTATGGTCGTCGTTCCAATATGAATAGGGAAGATGGTCAGGCCAATCGAATCAATGCAATGATTCAATATAATTTCTGAAAAAGGGGAATTATTGTTGAGCCCGTTCTCTTTGTTTAGCGATAGTGAAGAGGGAACGGGCTTTGTTGTGCAATGTTATGAATCGCGTTTGAATCGTGGTTTTTCTGATAAAAATATTGTTCGCCATGTAAAAAGTGTTATTTTTGCATGGCGATTATATAATTGGGCCATTATTTAGAAACAGAGCACATAATGAGATATTTGTATTTGGCGTTTTTTATGATACTTCTTTGGGGGATAACGTCTTGTTCTTCTTCGAAGAATGTTCCCTATATGGTTGATATTGAAGATATACCTGCCGAAGTATTGAATGCTGCGACGGTTCAGTCTTCTCCTGTTTTAGCTCCGGGGGATATTATAGATATATCGGTAGTGGCTAAGAATCAAGAGGTTGTTATCCCGTTTAACAAGAGGTTGATGCAAGGAGAGGCTTATCTGCGAGGAAATGCATCGAAAGCCGTTGAATATTATTTGATTGATCAGGCGGGTAATATCGATTTCCCGGTGATTGGGCGTATTCACGTAGCTGGAAAAAGTAAGATGGAGGTAGAACATTTGATTCAAGAGCTCCTTTATCCCGAATATCTGAATGAACTACCCCAAGTGACTGTGTGGATACAAAACTTTTCTATATCGGTATTAGGAGATGTGAATAGACCGGGATTGTTTACCATAGAAAACGAACGAGTGAGTATATTGGATGCGATCGCTTTGGCCGGAGATTTGGCTATAACAGGTCGCCGGGATAATGTGCTGTTGGTGAGGGTAAATTCAGATGGAACTAAGAGTATAGCGAGAATAAATTTGAATGATAAGAATTTGATATCTTCGCCTTATTTTTATTTACAGCAGAATGATGTATTGTATGTTCAACCAAACAAATCCAAAGCCAATTCTGCTGTTGTCGTACCTCCCACGACTTCATTGATTTTTAGCGCGACTTCAATTTTATTGACTATCGCTAACCTTATTATTACAGCTTGGAGTATTTCGAAATAAAAGTTTTATGGAAGATAAGCAGAATACATCTGTAAAAAATGCATCGGAAGAGGCATTTGATGTTACGGGCTTCTTTTTAGAATGTATTTCATATTGGAAATGGTTTGTGGCCAGCGTGGTCGTACTTGCTGTGGCGGTAATGTTTTATTGTTTCAGGCAGACTCCGGTTTATGAGGTCACATCTGCAGTATATATTCAAGACAATAAAGGAGATAACAGCAATATATTATTGGAAAGCCTAGGACTATCTTCCTATAAGAAAAATATAGATAATGAAATAGAAGTCTTACGTTCGAAAAATCAGATTACAGATGTCGTCGAAGCTCTTAATTTGTACACGTCTTATTCTTGGAATTCTTTTTTGAGAAATGTTCCATTGTATGAAGATACTCCGATAGAAGCAGTTCTTGATTCGATTGATGTGCGTTCGTTAAAGGCTTCTTTGAATATTAGAATAAAACCGCAAAACGGAGTATTCCATTTGGAGGCGAAGACTCGAAATGTGAGGGGCGATGAGGTAGAAATTTGTAACACTACGGTCGAAACTTTTCCATACTCCATACCTTTTCACAAGGGATTTATCCGACTAAGATATACTGGCGATACGATTCCTATCGTGGATAAAACGTTGAATATATCTTTATCGAATCCGAGAAACGTGAGTAAGTCTATTGCCGGAAATTTGACAGTGGCTTTTGCTTCGAAAGATGCAACGATTTTGAAGGTCGTATATCGAACTCCGGTAATAAAAGCGGGTGAGGATTTTATAAAAACACTGGTCGATTTTTATAATATCGATGCGGCCAAGCAAAAAAATCAAGGGACTGAAAAAACGCAACAGTTTATTGATGCCCGTTTGGATTCTATTTCAAAAGATTTATCGGTTGTAGAGGCGCGAGTAGAAGAATATCGCCGTCATAATAATTTGATTGATATTTCATCTGAGGCGAAATTATATTTGGAGCAAACCGGATTTACCGATGAGAAGTTGGCTGAGTTGGAGTTGCAGAAAAGTCTTGTCGATTATGTAGAGAAATTTTTATCGATACCTCAAAATGAATATATGCCCATTCCTGCGTTGGGAATTGACGATAAAGATTTAGCTAAATTAATAGGAGAATATAATAAAAGTCTGCAACAACGAGAAAGATTATTACATTCATCATCGGAATCCAATCCTGTTATCGTTGAGTTGACGAGAGATATACAGACTCAAAGGTCATTGGTACTGAAAGGTGTCGAAAGCATTCGTAAAGGAGTAGAAATTAAAAAGAGAGATTTATCTCGTCAGGATAAGATTATCGAAGACAAGATTAAGAATGTACCTCAATACGAGCGGGAATTATCCGATATTATGCGTCAGCAAAGGATAAAGGATAATCTGTATGTATTCTTGTTGGAAAAAAGAGAAGAGAATGCATTGGCCAAAAGTATGACCGTACCGGTAGCACGCATTATCGACGATCCGGATTCTACGGGAGAACCAGTTTCTCCTAAGAAAATATTGCTGTTTTGTGCTGCTGTTTTATTGGGCGTTTTGTTGCCGGCATTTGTGATTTACCTCAGAATGTTGTTATTCCCTGTGTTGAAAGATAAGAAAATGCTAGAACGTCTTACTTCCATACCTGTTTTGGCTGAGATATCTAAGAAGCCGGGAAATAAATTTTTTGTGGTTGAGAAAAAGAGTGTGGAGCCCATTGCCGAACTATTCCGATTGTTGAGGAATAATTTACAGTTTGTCCTTACTGGTCCAGAGAAAAAGGTGATAGCGGTAACATCGTCGGTAATGCATGAAGGAAAGACATTCGTTTCTTGCAATATGGCTTTGAGTTTTGCCCTAACGGGAAAACGGGTGCTTCTGATAGGTGTGGATATACGACGTCCTCGTTTGGCTCAGCATTTCCAAATGTCCAATATGAGGGGTGTTACTACCTATTTGTCGGGTGGAGATTCTGATCTTTCGGCTCTTATTCAATCTTCTGGAATTGATTCTAATTTGGACGTTTTGCCGGCAGGGCCTGTTCCTCCTAATCCGAACGAATTGTTGATGAGTTCTCGTTTTGAGCAGTTGGTCGATTATGCACGATCCCATTATGATTATGTGATTTTGGATACAGCACCATTGGGTATGGTATCCGATTCATTTTTGTTGACCCGGGCTATCGATGTGGTTATTTATGTAGCGAGGGCTAATTATACGAATAAAGCGTCGATCGAGATGTTGAATGCATGGATTGACAATAAGCGTATCAATGTGCCGGTTTATCTTATTTTGAATGATGTGAATATGAATTCAAGGACTTATTCATATCGCCAATATGGTAGCGGAAAATATGGTTATGGATATGCTTCTTCGCGGTCGGAATATGTTATTCCGTGGTATAAACGTTTGTTCAGAAAAAGTGATAGTTAATAGAAATGATTTTGAGTATAAAAGAACGGGAAAGAATAAAATTCTTTCCCGTTCTTTTATTGGATTTGTTGAATCATCGAGTTAACCGAGCTGCCATTTCTTGTGCAAGGTTTCTACATTGCTCCTTTATAGCCGGAGTAATGCTTTGTTTCATTTCTATACAGCAGGGGATAGTTTCCCATTTCATGGATTCGGCGAATGCGGCGAGGTGTTTTACTGCCGCACCGGCCCAGGTGAAGGAACCGAAGTATCCCAAATAACGTCCTTTGAGTTCGCGAACCAGAATCTTAGACAATAACGATTCCACTTCCGGGAATATCTGATTACTGTATGTCGGAGAACCGACAATCAATCCTTTATAACGGAAAATATCTGCAAGGATATAAGAAGGATGACTCTTCGTCACATTGTGCATCACAATATTCCTGATTCCCTGTGCTGAGAGTTCCGCAGCAATAGCTTCCGCCATCTGTTCCGTATTTCCATACATACTGCCATATACGATAACCACACCTTCGTCCGCATCATAACGGCTCAGACGGTCATAGATACCGATCACCCTGGAAATATTCTCTGTCCATACCGGTCCGTGTGTAGAGCAAATGGTAGTGATAGGCAGTCCTCCCAATTTTTGCAGGGCTTTCTGTACCGGACTACCGTATTTGCCAACGATATTGGAGTAGTAACGCACCATTTCACCCCAGTACTTATCTACATTGATACGGGTATCCAGAAATCCTCCGTCTACAGTGCCAAAGCATCCGAATCCGTCACCGGAGAAAAGGATTCCGTCCGTTTCATCAAATGTCATCATCGTTTCGGGCCAGTGCACCATCGGAGTCATATAGAAACGAAGCATATGCTTGCCTAATGCAAGGAAGTCTCCGTCTTTCACCAGATATTGCTCGCCGGTAACACCGTAGAATCCTTCAATCATACCGAAGGTTTGCTTATTGCCGACAATAATAATATCCGGATAGTGTTGTTTAATCAATCGGATGGAGCCCGAATGATCCGGCTCCATGTGATTTATAATCAAATAGTTAATAGGACGTTCGCCGATTACTTGCTTGATCTTGCGCAAGTAGACTTCAAAATAACAGATATCTACAGTATCCACCAACGCCACCATTTCATCATCAATCAAATAAGAGTTATACGAAACTCCATAGGGCAACGGCCATAACGCCTCAAAACGGTGTTTATTACGGTCATTTACTCCCACATAGTGGACATTTCCTTTAATTCTTGTTTTCTGTTCCATTCTTCAACTTTAATTAATTTCTGCTCACCAGCTATGATCCTCTGAGGACAGAGATTTATTCTGTGGTGAAGTTATCTTCCGCAAAAATAACTCTTTTTTCTGAATCCCTGTACTTCTTACCTTGATAAGCTCCCCTTTCTTTCATTCTTTTTTGCAAACGAGTTACAAATTCATAATTCTTCAGTCCCCAGTCCGGAGCAATCAGCAATTCTTTGGGAGACTGCGAAACAAAACGTTCCAATACCAGATCCGGGCGGAGATGCTCTACATAGTCAATCACCAGGTCAATATATTCGTCCACTTCCGTAAACAGATGAAAACCTTCCGGATTCTCTTCGTATTCATGCGCCATGCGAGTACCACGAATCAACTGTAACTGATGAATTTTGAGTGTGGACAAAGGAAGCGCGGAAAGGATTCCTGCCTGCTCTACCATTGTATCATGTGTCTCTCTCGGAAGACCGAGGATGACGTGCCCGCCCGTCAGTATGCCACAGGCGGCGGTACGCTGAACAGCCTCTACCGTATCCGCATACGTATGTCCGCGATTGATACGCCGCAATGTCTCATCACTGGCACTCTCAATGCCATATTCCACCATCAGGAATGTATGGCGGTTCAGTTCTTCCAGATACTGAAGCAGTTCTTCCGGCATACAATCCGGACGCGTACCGATCACCAATCCTACTACTCCGTCTACCTGCAACGCCTCTTCATATTTACGTTTCAGTCCTTCCAGTTCTGCATAAGTATTGGTATATGCCTGGAAGTACGCCAGATATTTCATCTCCGGATATTTATGGGCAAAGAAACATTTCCCCTCCTCCAGTTGGGTAGCAATCGACTTTTCCGTCCGGCAATAGTCCGGGTTGAAAGTCTGGTTATTGCAATACGTACAACCGCCCCATCCCTTCGTCCCATCCCGATTGGGACAAGTAAAACCGGCATTTAATGATATTTTCTGCACTTTGTAAGGAAAATGTTTTCGCAGAAAGGTTGGGAAATCATTATATTGTATTTGATAAGACATATCTATTTAATTCATTTGTTATTTGTGTGGCAAACATAAGAAAAAACAGCGAGTTACGGAAAGATGCCCCAAAATATCTTCAATATATTAAAAAAAACATAAAGTGCATAAGATAAATTAATATTTATTGCGAAAGCAGAAACTATTTAGTTAGTTTTGTGTGATTTTAAGCATTGACGTGAGGATACTTGTGAAAGTCTTGTGCAATTTATTCCCCAATTATGATTTCATCTCACCATACCCCATGCAACTCTTGTCAATAAAATTATCCTCTTTATATTCTGAATAAGATTATAAAGAGGATTTTTTTAACGAATATTATTCATTTCACTTTTCCAAAACAAAGAAGAGAGACCAATATTATATAGTAAGAAGAGGAAAAAATAAGCAAAAACGAGTATAATTTGTTCAAACCACTTATCGAACTTTCTATTCTGCATTGTTTTATCTATTTTTGCTATAAACATTAAAGCAACTACTATGAAACGGCTCCATACTTTATTTCTTCTTCTAACAATAGCGATCGATATAGCTGCTCAACCTATCTGCCAAGTTAAACATTTCTCCGTGAGTGACGGTCTCGCTCAAGGTAATGTAATGAGCATTTTACAGGATCAGAAAGGGCTTGTTTGGTTTAGTACCTGGAACGGGCTTAACAAGTTTGACGGATACACTTTTAAGACATATAAAACTTCGCAAGAGAGTAAATATGCATTCGGCAGTAATCGCATGGGAACTATTTCAGAAAGCAAATACGGAGATATATGGTGCCCCACTTACGATGGACAAGCCTGCCTTTTTGATGTGGAAACCGAGAAGTTTATTGATGTTCTCCAACCTATTGAACTTTCCACGAAACAAACTAACAATGTTACACGCATTTATTCGCTGGAGAAAGTGTCCGTAAAATGGCTGCATACAGAGGGAAATAAACTAAAATAAACACATAGCGAAAAAGTAAATTTGGGTAAAACGTAGCGAATTAGCTGATACAGCGTTCGTTACGC
>ENA-UESC01002750-UESC01002750.1-human-gut-metagenome-genome-assembly--contig:-NODE-2750-length-10234-cov-5.569755_pt1 | contig 10234 bp, 10 predicted proteins | sample MGYA00242998_ERZ507999 | MGnify/ENA primary metagenome ERZ507999 (study PRJEB26167, sample SAMN06115465) | human gut metagenome | host: Homo sapiens | place: China:Hubei | collected 2016-04-27... | reverse complement strand
CGATCTGCATTTTCATCCCATGGTCGCCGACTTTGGTGAGAAGGCGAAAGGATCCACTGCCGCTCTTGACAAAGAGTGGTTTTGTATCATAATGGTTGTACATACAACGATGTAGATACATCTTCTTGAGATAAGACCCAGAGGCTGTCTATGGATATTACCGAACGAAAAATCACAAAAATCGCGCGGGAGGCTGAAAAGCTCGTCCTGCTCACGATGCGGGAAGAGGGCGTTGGCACAGCGGAGATCGACCTCATCCACGCGCTGCGCCATCACCCCGGCTGTACGCAGGCCCAGCTGGCCGAACTGCTGCACGCAGACAAGGCGGCTATCGCCCGGCGGACCAAAAATCTGGAAGGGAAGGGTTATCTGACCCGCGAGGACGCCCCGAACGACCGGCGGAGCCAGCTGCTTTTCCCCACAGAAAAGGCCGAGAGCCTGAAATCCTCCAAGGCCGGAATTGAGGCCGCTTTTTACGAGTATCTGACGAGTGTACTGACGGAGGAAGAAGCCGCCGCCTTTGCCGCTTCGCTGAACAAACTTTATACGGCGTCCAAGACCGAGAGCCGTGCGGGCTTCCCGCACTTCCGAAATGCCGCAGGGGGTGAGACGACCGATGAAAAATGAGAAGACCTTCCGCCCGGACCGGATATTCTCCTATTTCCGGGTCGAGTGGGTCCCGCTGGCTTTCGTGACCCTGTCGGGCCTCATCTATAACATCGGCCTGCTGGCCACCCCGTGGTTCGAGGGCCGTCTGGCCCAGTGCCTGGCGGACATCCTGAGCGGCAGCGAACCAGCGGCCCAAATGGCGCTGCTGGTTCTGGCCTATATCCTCGTCACCCTGTTGGTGCAGGCGTCGCGGTTCATCAAGCGCTTTTATGTCCGCCGCTTTGCCAACAACATCAACCGCCGGATGAAGGGTATCCTCTACGCCAATCTGGTGCGCCAGAGCCGGGCTTCGCTGGAAAAAGAGGGCGCCGGTGAGCTGATGACCAAGGCCATCTCCGATGTGGACGACTGCGTCGAGGGTATGCGCAAGTTCACCACCGAAGTCTTTGATACCGGCGTGGCGCTGGCGGGTCATGTGGTCATGCTGCTGGTGTACGACTGGCGGCTGGCTCTGCTGAGCCTGCTGTTCACGCCCTTCTCCTACGTCTGCGCGGCATGGATGAAAAAGCCGGTCCAGCGGGCCGGTGCGGCCTACAAAAAGGCGGCGGGCGCACTGAGTGCCGCCACCCTTGACCGCGCCCAGAACGCCGTGACTTACCGCATCTACGGCTGCGAAGACGCCCGCGCGGAGCGGTACGAAGAGGTACTGGATACCTACGAAAAGACGACGGTGAAGAACAACGTGTGGCAGTCGGCCCTGCCGCCGCTCTATCTGGCGGCGTCAGAGGCAGGCGTACTGTTCATTTTGTGGTTCGGCGCAAAGAATGTCCTCGGCACCGGCTGGCGTGTGTGGGACATCGCGGCCTTTACCACCTTCCTTTCCTGCTTCACCAAGCTGGTGGTCAAATCCTCCAAGGTGGCCAAGCTCTTCAACTCGGTGCAGAAGGCCGAAGTCTCCTGGAAGCGCATCAAACCTCTGATGAAGTCGCCGGAGCAGCTGGACGCACTGGATGTCCCGGCGGCAGAAGATGTGACCCTCAGAAACCTCTCCTCCGCCTACGGCGACACCCTCATCTTTTCGGGTCTGAGTCTGACAGCCCATCCCGGCGATATCATCGGTGTCACCGGCCCGGTGGCCTGCGGCAAATCCACCTTTGGCCGGGTCTTCCTCTGCGAGGCCCCCTATGAAGGCTCGGCGCAGTTTGGCAGAAAGGAGTTCTCCGCTCTGGCCCCGCGTCAGATTTCGGCCACCGTCGGCTATCTGGGCCACGACCCGGAGCTGAGCGCCGACACGGTGCAGAACAATGTCCTCTGCGGCAGCAAGCAGGACGCTATGCCCTATCTCGCCGCTGCTGCGCTGAAAGGCGAGGTGCTGGCGATGGAGAACGGCCTCGATACCGTCATCGGCAGCAGCGGCACCCGTCTTTCCGGCGGACAGGCCCAGCGTCTGGCGCTGGCCCGGACGCTGGCCCATCCGCGCCCTGTCCTCATCCTCGACGACCCGTTCTCGGCCCTCGACCGGGACACGGAGGATACGGTCTTTGCCGACCTGCAGGAATACGCCAGGGATAAGGTCGTCTTTCTCATCTCGCACCGCCTGTACCACTTCCCGCAGATGCAGAAGATCGTCTTTATGGACGGAGGAAAGACCACCGTCGGCACCCATGAGGAGCTGATGGCGTCGGTCCCGGTCTACCGCCAGCTGTACGAAAGCCAGACAGGAGGGAAACAGCATGGAGAACAGGCGTAAAAATGGTGTGTTTGAGGCTATCCGGATGGCCGCCGTGACCCACCGCCTTCTCACAGCGGGGACCGTCCTGTGTGCGGCGGCATCGGTGGCGGCGTCTCTGGTGCCGCCGCTGCTGCTGGCCCGCATCATCGACGGGCTGACGGCCGGGCTTCCGCTGACGTTCCCTGCGGTGCTTCTTTATTTCGGCAGTCTGGCGCTGGAAGGGATGCTCTCCTCGGCGCAGGAGAGCCTGCTGGTGCTCTTCGGCCAGAAAATGACCCACGCCCTGCGCTCTGAAATGTCCCGGAAGCTGACCAAGCTTCCCGCCAGCACGCTGGCAGGGCAGAACCCCGGCGAGGTGGCCGCGCGCTTCTCGGGCGATGTGGATACGGTGGAGGCGCTGTTCACCTCCGGCATCATCAGCATGGCGGCGGACGCCTGCCGCATCCTCTCCATCATGGCGGTCATCGCCGTGAAGAATACCGGCCTTGCGCTGATTTTGCTGCTGGTGCTGCCGCTGTTCGCCGTGTTCACCCGCCATGTACAGACGCGGATGCTGGCAGCTCAGCTGGATAACCGCCGGGCGGTCGCCGCTGTGTCCGGCCAGGTCCCGGAAACACTGCACAACATCCGCACCATCCGGGCTCTGGGTCTGGAAGACTACATGGAGCATCGCTATGACCGGTGCATCGGCGAAAGCTATGCCGCGATGGAGCGGACGAATTTTTACGACGCGATCTATTCGCCCGTCGTGCTGGTGCTGAATGCCGCCGTGGTCGGCATCGTCATGCTCCTCTCGGCTTCCGGCAATGCGGCTGTCCTGACGTTGTTCGGGATGTCGGTCGGCACCTCGGTGGCCGTCATCAACTACATTTCCCGCATCTTTGCGCCCATCGAGAGCCTTGGCATGGAGATACAGACCATCCAGTCGGCGATGGCGGGCGTGAAGCGTATCGACGCCTTCCTTGACAAGCCGGAACGCACCATTCCCAAAGAGCGGGAGACCTCTGCCCGGGGTGATGTGGTGCTCTCTCATGTGACCTTCGGTTACGGCGAAAAGCACGTCTTGAACGATTTTTCCATGACCGTCAAGCAGGGCGAGCAGGTGACGCTGGTGGGCCGGACGGGTGCCGGAAAGAGCACAGTCTTCAAGCTGCTGCTGGGACTTTATCACCCGGAAGCCGGGTCGGTGACCATCGGCGGCGTGGACGTGGCGGACATCACGGACGCCAGGCGCCGCACCTGCATCGGCTGTGTGGAGCAGCATTTTGCCCGTGTGCCGGGTACGGTGCTGGAACAGATCACGCTGGGCGACCCCGGCATCACCGAAGAAATGGCAAGGAACGCCGCGAAGCTTGCCGGTCTGGATGCCGCCATCCAGACCCTGCCGGGCGGCTATGATACGGTGTGTACGGACGGGATGTTCTCGCAGGGCGAGTGGCAGCTTCTGTCCATCGCCCGCGCCGCAGCGGCAGACCCTGCCGTGCTGCTGCTGGACGAGATAACGGCCAACCTCGATGCTGAGACCGAGGCCCGTGTCCTTGAAGCGCTTCGCCGCGCGTCCGAAGGACGCACGGTGCTCTCCGTCTCCCACCGCATCTATGAGAACCTCGGCGGCCGGACGGTAGAGGTCAGGACGCAAAACGCATAAGAAAAAGTGAAAAATGAAACAAGAAAAAGCTTACTATCATCTGCCCGGACTGTTCGAGTTCTACGAGCTGTACCGGGAGTTCCTGCCCCTGTTCCGGGCGCACAGAGAATACTTTTATGACTGGTGCGACATCGGCTCCATCTACGGCGCACCGGCCGACTGCGTCTGGGGCGGGGGACGGGCTGGCTTCGGGGAGCATGACCCCAAAGAAGTCCTTGCCCTGACGCGGGAATACGGCATCTCGGCGCGGCTGACCTTCAGCAACTCGCTCCTCCGGGAGGAACACCTTTCGGATAAAAAGTGCAACGCCCTCTGCGCCCTGTTTGAGCAGGAAAACCCGGTACAGAGCGGCGTCATCGTCCACTCGGAGCTGCTGCTGGACTACCTGAAAACGCACTATCCGCAGCTTTATTTCGTGTCCTCCACGACCAAGGTGCTGACAGAGTTTCAGCAGCTCCGGGCGGAGACAGCCCGGGAAGAATTCCGCTATGTGGTGCCGGACTTCCGGCTGAACAAAGCCTTTGGAGAGCTGGACAGTCTGCCGCAGGCGCAGAAAGACAAGGTGGAATTTCTCTGCAACGAGTGCTGCTGGGTCGGATGCCGGGACAGAAAGCGCTGCTATGAGAATGTCAGCCGAAAAAATCTCGGCGAAGCCTGCCCTGACCACATCTGTCACGCACCGGGTGCGGAGGAAGGCTACCGCTTCTCGAAGGCGATGGAAAATCCGGGGTTTATCGGCATCAGGGACATTCGGGATGTCTATATGCCGATGGGATTTTCCAACTTCAAGATCGAGGGCCGGGGCCTGGGCAGTGCGCTGGTACTGGAATTTCTGCTCTACTACATGACAAAACCGGAATACCAGCTGCATGTCCGGGAGGCCATCTATCTGGACAATATGCTCGACCTGTTCTGAGGAACTGCATTATCTGCCACTCCGACCTGTCGGACGGCGGCTGATGCCACGACGAGGTGCTGCGGTGTACGGGGTGCTTTGCGGCAGTCTGGCGTGTTCCTATACCAAGCTTTTGAAGGAGATACAGAAATGACCGAAAAAGAGAAGATGCTGGCCCATCAGATGTACGACGCAAACTACAACAAGGAACTGCACGATGAGCGCATCGCAGCCAAGGAGTTGTGCTGGGAGTATAATCAGCTCCGCCCGTCGAACGAAGAGGGCCAGAGAGCGGTCTTGAAGAAACTTCTCGGCAAGACGGGGGAGAATTTCTACATCACTGCGCCGTTCTGGTGCGATTATGGCTACAACATCGAACTGGGCGAAAATTTCTACGCCAACCACAACCTGGTCATCCTTGATTGTGCTAAGGTGAAATTCGGCGATAACGTCTTTGTTGCGCCGGACTGCGGTTTCCACACCGCTGGTCACCCCATCGACTTCGAGCGCCGCAACGCCGGGTTTGAGTATGCCTACCCTATCACGGTGGGGGACAATGTCTGGATCGGCGCAGGCGTGCAGGTGATGCCAGGCGTGACCATCGGCAGCAATGTGGTCATCGGCGGCGGCAGCGTCGTAGTGAAGGACATCCCCGATAACTCGGTGGCTGTCGGCAATCCCTGCCATGTCATCCGTGCCATCACCGATGAGGACAAAAAGACCTGCTGGAGCAGATAAAACAAGAAAACGGCCCCACCGGCGAAATATTATCCCAGTGCAGAGGAGATTGAGGCTGAAATTGCAAAGGCCGTCCGGTTTTATGAAATCACCATCGAGCACCTGACCGGCAAGCAGATACACAGGAAACGTAACGAAACACAGCCCGCACAGAAGCTTTGTGCGGGCTGTTGCAGTCTATGCAGGCGGTGTGCTATACTGGTAGAAAAAGCGGGAAGGAGACTCTTTCATGAAAAAAATCTACCTCATGCGTCACGGTGAAACGCTTTTCAACACCATGGACGTCAATCAGGGCCAGTGCGACTCGCCCCTGACGGAAAACGGCATCCGGCAGGCAAAGGCGGCAAAAGCGTGGTTCGATGCCCACAACGTCCATTTTGATGCGGTCTACAGCTCCACGTTAGAGCGGGCCTGCGACACAGCGGAGCTCGTCTCGGGCGGGATGTCCTATACCCGCCGCAAAGACCTCAAGGAAATTTTCCTCGGTATGAAGGAAGCCTCGCCCATCAGTGAAAACCCGACGTACCCTTACGGCGACTACTTTGTGAAGTACGGCGGCGAAGACCTGGATGCCTTCACCGAGCGGGTATACGGGGCCGTGACGGACATCGCCGAACACACGGCAGGGGAGTGCATCCTTATCGTCTCCCACGGCATGGCCATCCGGCGCTTTTTGACTGAATTCCCGGAAAAGGCGGGCGAGGTCACCGATTTTATCGGCAACTGCGGCGTCCTCGAGATGACATATGCAGACGGAAAGCTGACGGTAGAAAAAATCATCGACCCGAACGGCTATCTGAAAGGCGCGGGCTGATAAATAAAACAAGGGCTGCTGTACAATACGGTACAGCAGCCCTTTGCAGTTATTTCCGGCTCGTCAGCTTGTTCAAAAACATCACAGCCAGCACGATGACGCCGATGACCAGCACGATGCTCACCATCCCGATGACCATGATGGGCAGAGTCGTCATCCACGAAGTAAGATGCAGCATATCAGTCCCTCCTTTAGCTCAGCAGGGTCAGCAGCAGTCCGCCGGCGATGACAGAGGCTATCTGGCCCGAGACGTTGACACTGATGGAGTACATCAGCAGGAAATTCTGGTTGTCCTCCTCGAGGCCCAGCTTGTTGACGACGCGGCCGCTCATGGGGAAGGCCGAGATGCCGGCTGCGCCGATCATGGGGTTGAGCTTTTTGCCCTCCGGGAGGAAGAGGTTCGCCAGCTTTGCGAACAGCACACCGCCGGCGGTGTCAAACACAAAGGCCACGAGGCCCAGCGCAAGGATGAGCAGAGTGTCGGGCCGCACGAACTTGTCGGCGGTCATCTGGCCGGCCACGGTCAGGCCCAGCACGATGGTGATGAGGTTTGCGAGGATGTTCTGCGCCGTTTCACTCAGGGTGTTCAGCACGCCGCACTCCCGCAACAGGTTGCCGAACATCAGAAAGCCCACCAGTGCTACACTGGCCGGAGCCACGAGTCCGGCGATGATGGTCACGACGATGGGGAACAAGATCTTGGTCAGCTGGCTGACACTGCCCTTCTGGTAGGGCATCCGGATGCGGCGCTCCTTCTGGGTGGTCAGCAGTTTGATGACCGGCGGCTGCACGATGGGGACCAGCGCCATGTAGCTGTAGGCCGCCACCATGATGGCTCCGAGGTACTGGGAGTGCAGGACGTTGGCCACGAAGATGGCGGTGGGGCCGTCTGCCGCGCCGATGACGGCGATGGAAGCGGCGTCCTTCAAGTCGAAGAAGAAGCCCGCGAGGAAGAGGGTGAAGAAGATGCCGAACTGCGCCGCTGCGCCGAAGAGCATCAGCCACGGCTTCTCGAGCAGCGGGCCGAAGTCGATCATCGCACCGATGCCGATGAAGAGCAGCAGGGGGAACAGCTCGTTGGACATCCCGGCCTCAAACAGAGCCGAGATGGGGCCGACGGTGTCGCCCTGCGTGATAGCGCCCGATAAGGGCAGATTGACGAGGATGGCTCCGAAGCCCATGGGGAGAAGCAGGCTCGGCTCCATCTTTTTTGCGATGGCGAGGTAGATGAGCAGGGCACCGATGCCCCACATCACCACCATCTGCCAGGTCAGGTTCCCGAAATTGGAAAAGAGACTGGCGAATGCGTTCCAGAAATCCATGTCATTGCCTCCTTTGAAATCTGCGGCGCAATGACGAAAAAAGAGACTTCCGCCACAGCACCAATTACTGTGACAAAAGTCTCAAGCGAACACATGACATCGGGCATTTCTGCCGTGTTGACGCTGCCATGCAGCACTCCCATAAGGTGGAGCGCCCTTTACTCCCTTTTATCCGATTCTATTAAACCAGAATATGCGAAGCCTGTCAAGAAATGTGCGGGACTTTTAGCTGAATCTTAGGGGGACTCTGAATATAGAGTGAAAAAAGAGGATGAAGAGCATGAAAATGATTTTTGCACTTTATTCTTTTACAACAGCCGCCTTCTCGATGCCATAGCGGGCAAAGAGGGGGAGGGCCTCCGGCGGGACCGTCTCACCGCTGACCACGATGGGGATAGCAGGCGGGCAGGAGACCGCCGGTGCGGCGCAGATGCGGCCCACGGCCTCGGCGGCAGGGATCATCTCCTGCGGTGCAAGGACAGCTTCCCGGATGGTGAAGCGGCGGGGCTGTGCCTCGAGCGCCCCGGCCAATGCCGCGAAAGCGGCAGGATCGTCAGTCGTAACGGAGACATCGGCAGCAGGGGCCTCATCGCAGATGGCGTGCAGGGCCGTTTGCAGGCAGGCAAACTCTGCCGCAGAACTCTCGGCGGAAGGCATCAGCACGACGTAACGAGGGTCGGCATACTCGCACTCCACACCCCGCGCCCGCAGAGCCTGCGCCAGCTCCTGGCCGGAAAGACCCAGCACGGCGGCGTCCAGCGTCAGCTTGAGGGGTTCACGGTGCGCCCCGGTGAGGGGGAGTGCCAGCCCGGGCCGGAGGGCATCCAGCTCCCGGCAGAGCATCCCCAGCCGCCAGCGGCAGACGTCCAGCTTCTCCCGGAAGCTGTCGGCCAGAACCGCGTTGGCGGCGTCCAGCGACTGCAAAATGAGATAAGAGGGGCTGGTGGAGCCGAAGAGAGCCAGCGCATTGCGCACAGCGGCCTCGTCGGCCTGCACGGACGACCCAAGGTGCAGATAGGCACCGCCCGTGAGGACGGGCAGGGTCTTGTGAGCCGAGTCACAGCAAAGGTCCGCGCCCAGCTGGATGGGGTGGCGGCTGCCCTCTTTCAAAAAGTGGAGATAGGCGCCGTGGGCGTTGTCCACCAGAAGGGGCAGGCCGTGGGCGTGGCAGACCGCCGACAGCCCCGCGACATCCTGCACAAAGCCCAGATAGTCCGGGCTGGTGAGGTAGACGCCGAAGGGCGTGCGGCCCTCGGCGGCCAGCTCGTCCAGCGCAGAGGCAAGAGCTTCCGGCTCCACAGGGCAGGTGCAGAGCGCCCCGGCGGCGTCCGGCGCGGGCCAGAGCCACTGGATGTCGAAGTCCAGCAGAGCCGCCGCGTAAAGCAGTGCCTTGTGGGCGTTCCGCGCCGCCAGCAGGACAGGCCGGCCTGCCTTTGTGGGCCGCATCTGGAGCGCAAGGTGGAGCATGGCCCGGATGCACTGGCTGCTGCCCTCGGTGCTGTAATAGGTGCGGGCAGTGCCGAAGAGCTGCGTGGCGTTGGCCTCGCTCTGAGCGATGATGCCCTCGGCTTCGTACAGCTCGTCTGCGCCCGCAATTTCGGTGATGTCCAGCTCTTCACAGCCCAGCGGGCCGCGGCCCTTGTGGCCCGGCATATGCATCCGGGTGGTGCGCTGCCGGGCGTAGCGACGGACAAAATCGACGACAGGAGTGTTCATGGCTTTATTCGCAGGCTTCGCCGTCTGCGCAGGCGTTGCAGGTGCCGCCCAGCTCGATGGGAACTTCGATGCCCTGAGCTGCCAGCTCCTGGTTCTCAGCAACTTTTATCATGATGGCGCACTCGACGCGCTTCTTGAACAGCTCACAGCCGTACTCGTAGACGCCGGTGATGCTGCCGGTGGCGTGGTAGGCGTTGGCTGCACAGCCGCCGGAGCAGTAGAGCTTGGCCCAGCAGTCCTTGCACTCGGGGCGGGCGTAGGCGTTGCAGTGCTTGAACTCATCCCGCACGGCGGTGTTGGTGACGCCCTTCCAGATGTCGCCCATCAGGTACTTGGGGTCGCCGACGAACTGGTGGCAGGGGTAGAGGTCGCCCCAGGGGGTGACGGCCATGTACTCGGTGCCGGAGCCGCAGCCGGAGATGCGCTTGTAGATGCAGGGGCCGCCGGTGAGGTCGATCATGTAATGGTAGAAGGTGAAGCCGCGGCCCTCGCGGTCGCGCTTTATCATCTCCTTGGCGAGGATCTCGTACTGCTCCTTCAGGATGGGCAGGTCCTCGGCGGTGAGGGCGCTGGGGTCGGTGGGCTTGGTGACGACCGGCTCCATGCTCAGCTCCGTGAAGCCGAGGTCGGCCATGTGGAAGATGTCGTTGGTGAAGTCGGTGTTGTAGTGGGTGTAGGTGCCGCGCATGTAGTAGTTCTTGTCGCCGCGCTTCTTCACGAACTCCTGGAACTTCGGCACGATGGCGTCATAGCTGCCGTG
>ENA-UESC01002749-UESC01002749.1-human-gut-metagenome-genome-assembly--contig:-NODE-2749-length-10249-cov-5.006882_pt1 | contig 10249 bp, 7 predicted proteins | sample MGYA00242998_ERZ507999 | MGnify/ENA primary metagenome ERZ507999 (study PRJEB26167, sample SAMN06115465) | human gut metagenome | host: Homo sapiens | place: China:Hubei | collected 2016-04-27 | study... | reverse complement strand
GATGAGAACTTCTTCCAGTCACTCAAACGAAAACCGGTTATCATTAATACCTCCCGAGGAGAGGTCATTGACACCAATGCTCTTTTAAAAGCCCTAGACAACCGGATCATTTTAGATGCCATCATTGATGTATGGGAACATGAACCGGAAATTAACCGTGAGTTACTGGATAAAGTATTTATTGGCACTCCCCACATTGCGGGTTACTCTGCCGATGGAAAAGCAAACGCCACACGCATGTCACTGGATGCCATTTGCAAATTCTTCCAAATAGAAGCTGATTATAAAATAAACGCACCGACACCCGCCTCTCCTATCATACATGCCAAAAACCATGAAGAAGCAATCCTCCAAATATATAATCCAGTCGAAGATAGCACCCGATTGAAAAATCAACCGGAACAATTCGAAACCTTACGCGGGGATTATCCTTTGCGGCGAGAAGAGACAGCTTATTTAATCAAGTATTAAAAAATAAGTATTAAGTATTAGGTATTAATACTTGTTCTATGACTTGCGGGAAGTGTTCATATTCCAAGGCATGCACTTTCTTGGCTACATCATCCGGAGAATCTGTCGGAAGAACAGGACAGGTAGCCTGGAAGATTGCATTTCCTTCGTCATAATGCTCATTTATATAATGTATAGTGATACCGCTTTCCTTTTCACCAGCAGCCACTACCGCTTCATGAACCCGGTCACCATACATTCCTTTGCCTCCGAACTTCGGCAGAAGGGCAGGATGTATATTTATAATTTTATCGGGATAAGCATGCAAAAGCAAGTCAGGCACACGAACCAGAAAGCCAGCCAGTACGACAAAGTCGATGCGGTACTCCTGCAAAATAGCCAAAATTTCATCTCCGGCTATCCAATCCTCCTTTGGAAACACGTTAGAAGGCACTCCCAAGCGATGCGCACGTTCCAAAACATAGGCGTCACTTTTATTAGAAAGCACCAACGAAACCTGAACGGAATCGTTTTTTTGGAAATACCGGATAATATTCTCGGCATTTGAACCGGAACCGGAAGCGAAAATTGCGATGTTTTTCTTCATAACTCTCAAATTCGATGCACAAAACAGTGAAAAATGTGCAAAACATTGCATTTATTTAGTCAAATATTTGCGCAAAACGATAAATATTCATTCCTTTGCACCGCAAATTTAAAGAAATAAAACTAATTATTAATTAAAAACTTAAAGTTATGTCTGAAATTGCATCAAGAGTGAAAGCGATTATCGTCGACAAATTAGGCGTTGAAGAATCAGAAGTTACTAACGAAGCTAGCTTCACTAACGATTTGGGAGCAGATTCTCTTGACACTGTAGAACTTATCATGGAATTCGAAAAAGAATTCGGTATCTCTATTCCTGATGACCAAGCAGAAAAGATTGGTACTGTAGGTGATGCTGTATCTTATATCGAAGAACACGCTAAGTAATTATCCGATTTCATCAATATGGAATTAAAAAGAGTGGTAGTAACAGGCCTTGGCGCCATTACTCCTGTTGGCAATGATGTACCCGAATTCTGGGAAAATCTAGTGAACGGGGTTAGTGGAGCAGGGCCTATTACTCATTTTGATGCGTCGCAATTCAAGACCCAGTTTGCATGCGAAGTGAAAAACTTCGATGTAACTAAATATATCGACCGTAAAGAGGCAAGAAAGATGGACTTATACACTCAGTATGCTGTCGCTGTTGCCAAAGAAGCGGTATCGGACTCCGGTCTTGACGTCGAAAAAGAAGATTTGAACAGAATCGGTGTTATTTTTGGCGCCGGTATCGGTGGTATACATACATTCGAGGAAGAAGTAGGCAACTACTACACTCACAAGGAAATAGGTCCCAAGTTCAATCCGTTCTTCATCCCGAAGATGATCTCGGATATTGCTGCCGGACAGATTTCTATCATGTATGGCTTCCATGGTCCTAACTACGCGACTTGTTCAGCATGTGCTACTTCTACCAATGCCATTGCGGATGCCTTCAACCTGATTCGTCTGGGTAAAGCAAACGTAATCGTATCCGGTGGTTCGGAAGCAGCCATCTTCCCTGCAGGCGTAGGCGGTTTCAACGCTATGCATGCTCTGTCAACACGCAACGATGAGCCTAGCAAGGCTTCACGTCCATTCAGCGCAAGCCGTGACGGCTTCATCATGGGCGAAGGTGGCGGTTGCCTGATCCTGGAAGAACTGGAACACGCTAAGGCCCGTGGTGCGAAAATCTATGCAGAAGTTGCCGGTGTAGGTATGTCTGCAGATGCTCATCACCTGACAGCTTCCCATCCGGAAGGTCTTGGTGCCAAACTGGTAATGCTGAACGCTCTGGAAGATGCAGAAATGGATCCGAAAGAAGTAGATTACATCAACGTTCACGGAACATCTACTCCGGTAGGTGATATTTCTGAAGCGAAAGCAATTAAGGAAGTATTCGGTGATCACGCATACGAACTGAACATCAGTTCTACAAAATCAATGACTGGTCACTTGCTGGGAGCTGCCGGTGCGGTAGAATCTATCGCAAGCATCCTTGCCATCAAGAACGGCATTGTTCCTCCGACTATCAACCACGAAGAAGGTGACAACGACGAGAACATTGACTACGACCTTAATTTCACGTTCAACAAAGCTCAGAAACGTGAGGTTAATGTTGCCCTGTCCAATACATTTGGATTCGGTGGTCACAATGCGTGCGTTATCTTCAAGAAATACGCTGAGTAAAATCGTGTTACGTAACCAAATAGATAAGATAAGACTCCTGTTCCGCAAAGACAGAGAGTCTTATCTTTGTTTTTACCGGATACTCGGATTTTATCCGCACAATATCCAGATCTACGAACAAGCGCTCCTGCACAAGTCATCTGCCGTCCGCTCCGAGAAGGGACGTCCGCTGAACAACGAACGACTGGAGTTTTTGGGTGACGCCATCCTCGACGCCATCGTAGGAGATATTGTCTATAAACGTTTCGAAGGGAAACGGGAAGGTTTCCTGACAAACACACGTTCCAAGATCGTACAACGGGAGACTTTGAACAAGTTAGCCGTGGAGATTGGTCTGGACAAACTTATCAAATATTCTACCCGCTCCTCTTCCCACAACAGTTATATGTACGGGAATGCTTTCGAAGCATTTATCGGAGCCATTTATCTGGATCAGGGGTATGAACGTTGCAAGCAGTTTATGGAGCAGCGGATCATCAACCGTTATATTGATCTGGACAAAATCTCCCGCAAAGAGGTCAACTTCAAGTCCAAACTTATCGAATGGAGCCAGAAGAACAAGATGGAGGTTTCCTTTGAGTTGATTGAGCAGTTCCTCGACCATGACAGCAACCCCGTTTTCCAGACAGAGGTTCGTATCGAAGGACTTCCTGCCGGAACCGGTACAGGCTATTCCAAGAAAGAATCTCAGCAGAATGCCGCACAAATGGCTATCAAGAAGGTAAAAGACCAGACATTCATGGATACAGTCAATGAAGCGAAGTCGCAGCATTCGAAGCCGTCAGAAGTGGAAACAGAGTCGGTCGAACCTGAATTGACTGAGTCGGAAACCATGGAACCGGATACTTTGGAGACCGAAGCACCGGAAGCGGAAACGACTGCAGACAAAGTCGAAACGACTGTTAATGAGGTCGAAGCAACAGAAACTGAGAAGGAATGACGACTCCAACTACCATCCTAACGACAAAAGAGTAAATTATAAGTTAACCGAAACAAATCCCCATACGGCGGCCTTGAATTACTAAATCGTGATCTTCAGTTACCAACTTCAATTTACCGGCCACTTCTTCAAGAGGGATGGATGAAATGTCATCTCCTTTTAAAGCAATCATACGCCCGAATTGCCCATTGGCAATCAATTCTGTCGCGTGTCCTCCCATGCGGGTAGACAGATTACGGTCGAAAGGAGTAGGCGAACCACCACGCTGAATATATCCCAATACGGTTTCACGTGTTTCGATACCCGTTTCATATTCTATTTCCTGTGCGATGTATTCCGCGGCACGTTTCCGGCCATCCGTCAGGATGCCTTCTGCCACCACTACGATGGAATAGGGTTTGCCTTTTTTCAGCCTTTCGAGGATTGTATTTCCTATATTCTTGATGTTGTAAGGGATTTCGGGGACAAGAATGACGTCGCCGCCACCCGCCATGCCCGAATACAGGGCAATCCAGCCGGCTTTATGCCCCATCACTTCAATAACCATCACCCTTTTGTGCGAGCTGGCGGTAGAATGCAAGCGGTCGATGGCATCCGTAGCGATGCTCACGGCGGAGTCAAATCCAAAGGAAATATCCGTTCCCCAAATATCATTATCAATGGTTTTGGGGACTGATACGATGTTGACGCCCATTGCGGCAAATTTAGCGGCAGTTTTCTGCGTTCCGTTTCCTCCGATGCAGACGACACAATCCAGTCCCATTTCCTGAATATTCTGAAGAATCAGTGCCGGCTTGTCGACATCCGAGACGACGCCTCCTTTTTTAAAAGGTTTCTCGCGCGAAGTACCCAACATCGTACCCCCTTGGTTCAACAATCCGGATAAGGATTTATCAGTAAAGGATTCGATGTCTTTTGTCAGCAAACCTTGAAAACCACTATGAATTCCTATTACTTCCATCCCATAGTGATTGATGGCAGTTTTGCACACGCCACGAATAGTGGCATTTATACCGGGGCAGTCTCCTCCGGAAGTCAGGATTCCAATTCTCATTGTCGTTTTTTTTAGTCAGAAACTCGGGATTCAAGAAAAGTCGCCAAATTTTAACGATTATTTCCGTCGTAAAGATAGAAAAAAAAGATAAATAAGGTTACTTTTGCACGACTAAACATTATTATGTTAAAGCAGAAATGAATATTACAAAGATTATTAGTAAGACTTTCGATTCCCGTTTAAAACAAATAGACCTTTATGCTAGTCAGGCTAGTGAGATACAGCACCGTGTGCTGAGTCGCTTAGTGAACCAAGCTGCACAGACAGAGTGGGGAAAAAAGTACGACTACGCCTCCATCCGTAGCTATGAGGATTTCAGAAACCGCCTTCCAATACAGACTTATGAGGAAATAAAGCCTTATGTAGAACGCTTGCGGGCGGGGGAACAGAATCTGCTTTGGCCATCGGAAATACGCTGGTTTGCCAAATCATCCGGAACGACCAATGATAAAAGCAAATTCCTGCCTGTCAGCAAAGAAGCTCTGGAAGACATTCACTATAGAGGCGGTAAAGATGCTGCGGCACTCTACTTCCGCATCAATCCGGACAGTCACTTTTTCTCGGGAAAAGGGTTGATTCTGGGAGGCAGCCATAGTCCGAACCTCAACTCCAACCATAGTTTGGTGGGAGACTTGTCGGCGATTCTGATTCAGAACGTCAATCCGTTAATCAATTTCATTCGTGTGCCGAGCAAGAAAATCGCTTTGATGAGCGAATGGGAAACCAAAATAGAAGCAATAGCCAACAGTACTATTCCGGTCAATGTGACCAGTTTGTCCGGTGTACCCTCATGGATGCTGGTACTTATCAAGCGTATTCTCGAAAAGACCGGCAAACAAACACTGGAGGAAGTGTGGCCGAATCTGGAAGTATTCTTCCACGGCGGAGTGGCTTTCACCCCTTATCGTGAGCAGTACAAACAGGTGATTCACTCAAAGATGATGCATTATGTAGAGACCTACAACGCTTCCGAAGGGTACTTTGGTACGCAGAACGATCTTTCGGACCCTGCCATGTTGCTGATGATCGACTACGGTATTTTCTACGAGTTCGTTCCGCTGGAAGAAGTTGATAAGGAAAATCCACGTGCTTACTGCCTCGAAGAGGTGGAACTTAACAAGAATTACGCAATGGTGATTTCTACGTCCTGCGGATTGTGGCGATACATGATCGGTGATACGGTGAAGTTTACCAGCAAGAACCCATATAAGTTCGTCATCACAGGACGTACGAAGCATTTCATCAATGCTTTTGGAGAAGAACTGATTGTAGATAATGCCGAAAAAGGCCTGGCCAAGGCTTGTGCCGAGACGGGAGCACAGGTTTGCGAATACTCTGCTGCACCGGTATTTATGGACGAACATGCCAAATGCCGTCATCAGTGGCTGATAGAATTTGCCAAGATGCCGGATTCCGTAGAGAAATTTGCCGCAATACTTGATGCTACATTGAAAGAAGTAAATTCGGACTATGAGGCGAAGCGTTGGAAAGATATTGCTCTGCAACCACTGGAAGTCATCGTTGCGCGTCCGGGATTGTTCCATGACTGGCTGGCAAGGAAGGGAAAATTAGGTGGACAGCACAAAGTGCCCAGATTAAGCAATACACGCGAATATATAGAGTCAATGCTGGTGCTGAACAACGAATAAAGTTATCCGAACAAATTAAATCATTATATGACAGAAAGTATCCTACAGTGTACATAATATGCACTGTGGGACTTTTTTGTATTACCAGCTTGCAACTGGTATCTACAACGCTATAAGCAAAAAATAAAGAATAAGATGAGTCGATTCTGTTGCAGATGGCAGATGATTTTTACTTTTTCAAACTTTATAGGAGACTGAAGCAATGATTATTCTACAATGATTCCACCGCCTAGCAACAAACCATCTTTATAGAAGGCAGCAGCCTGCCCGGATGCGATTGCCGTCAACGGTTCGTGAAGTTGTACATGCAGGAAATTATCTAGTGTAACTGTCACGGTACAATGATTTTCCTGTTTCCGATAGCGAATCTTCACAATGATATCCGCATGCCCTAACAAACGTTCCCGATTAACAATATTCCAATCTTTAAGTAACATCTCCGTTTTCTCCAAAGCCTGTAGGGAAGCGAGTACTACTTCATTCTTTTCCGGGCGAATTTCCTTCACAAAGACGGCACGATTCAAATGAATGCCCAAGCCACGCCGTTGTCCGACGGTATAAAAAGGATAACCCTCGTGCCAGGCTATAAAATCTCCCTTTTCATCGACGAATCGTCCACGTCTGACCTCCGCTGACCAAGTCTGACCTGCACTGACCTGGGGCTGACCTACGCTGACCTGCGGCTGACAATTGCTGACCTGTGGCTGACAATTGCTGACCAACCACTTTTTCAGAAAGCTTCGATAATCCATCGGGCAAAAGCAAACGCCCAGACTGTCCCTTTTCACCGCCACTTTCTGAAATCCCCGTTCAGCAGCAAAGGCACGTGCTTCCACTTTGGTAATATCTCCCATCGGAAGCAACATTCTCCGAAGAATATCCTGTTTGAGTCCCCATAAGAAAAAGGTCTGATCCTTGTCCGAATCGGCAGCGTAAGTTATATAATAGGTATCATCCACCTTTACTTTCCGGACATAATGCCCTGTAGCAATATAAAAAATCCCCATTTCATCGGCAATTTTGGAAAGAAGAGGCCATTTCAGATAGTTATTGCACAATGTGCAGGGCACAGGAGTATGCCCCACCATATATTCATGCACAAAATATTCGATGATCTGTTCGCGGAATATCTCGCGGGCATCATACGTGATATGACGGATTCCCAAACGCTCTGCCAGATGGCGGGCATCTTCCAGATATTCGGTCGAGTCGTTCAACTCATAGAAACGGAAAGTAACTCCGGTCACCTCATATCCGGCTTCCAGCAATCGCATGGCAGCAACAGAACTATCTGTACCGCCACTCATTCCAAGCAATACTCGTTTGTTTTCCTCCATCATGCTGCAAAATTAAGTATTTTCCCGTATCTTTGTTTGTTAAAGTCTAAAAGAGAATGAAAGAGAGACCAACTAACGGACAAGTTATAATCGTTTTCACAGAGCATCCGATACTCGGCATATTGCTGATTCCCTATATTGCGGAAAAGCTGGACGATGGTACCTTGCAATTGGTAGAACAAGCATTTCACGCCTCTCCCGAAGCTATGAGCAAGATGAGTGAGGCAGAAAGACAAGCTATTCATATCGCCTCTTATTATACAGAGAAGCATCTAATGAGTGTCTACTCCCGCGAAAAAACAGTATCGCGTTTTTTACATAAATTATCCGAAGATCCGGAACGAATAAAGAATGATATCCGTCCATCTATCGAAAAGAAACTGTTGGAAATGCTGATACTGATACGGGACAACGGACTGCCTTTTTATCAGAAACAAGCCGGCAGTAAAATACTATACGCCCATCATGCCTATCACATAAATCCTCATAATGCAGAAATTCGTGTAACGTTTCATGTTGACAATAAAACGTTTCGTTATCAGTTGCAGTGCTATTATGAAGGACAGCCATTCTCTTTAAGTGAGTTGAAACCTGTGGTTGTACTGACATCCGCACCAGCCACGCTATTATTGGGAATGGAGCTATATTTCTTTCCGCACATTGAAAGCGCACGCATCTTACCTTTTACAAAGAAAAGATCGATCAGCGTAGACGCTTCCCAAATTGAAAAATACATAGATAACATTGTTATCCCGATTGCTCGTTATCATGAAATCGAGACTCACGGTTTGAGTATAATGGAAGAGAAATGCCCCTGTGAAGCAATTCTCTCATTCGAAGATACCACGTACAACGGACAAGCATTGCAGCTTGGTTTCCGTTATGGAGATCAGACATTTACATCGGATAGTGCCCTTGAAATGAAAAAAATCATTTATCGGAAAACATCCGGTGAAATCTTCTTTTTTCGCCGGAACATTACTGCTGAAGAACAAGTCGTTCAGCTCTTAACGGATGCAGGCCTGCAACAACTCAATAATACACATTTCAGCCTATCCCCTGAAGCTCCGGAGAAAACGATCGTCGAATGGATCAACAGCCATCGGGAGATGTTGCAGCAGTCCTTCCATCTCACCAGCAATATGGGAAACACACCTTATTGCCTGGACGAGATACGCATCGAGCAAAGTTGTGACGATGAGGTCGACTGGTTTGAATTGCACATCACCGTTGTTATCGGCAATCTGCGTATTCCTTTTTCACGCTTCCGCAAACATATCCTGGAGGAAAAGAGAGAATATCTGTTACCTGATGGCCGCATGATTCTCCTGCCAGAGGAATGGTTCAGCAAATATGCGAATTTACTAGAGATGGGAATTCAAACGGAAAAAGGAATCCGCTTGAAACATACATTTGTAGGTGCCGCACAGACCGCCTTAGGTGAAGAGGAATTAAAGAAATTTCCGGTGAAGCAACAGATACAAAATATTGCCGTACCCAAAAACCTCAAAGCAACGTTACGTCCCTATCAGCAGAAAGGATTCTCATGGATGGTACATTTGCATAAACAAGGATTTGGCGGATGCCTGGCAGATGACATGGGGCTTGGGAAGACACTCCAAACTCTTACTCTATTACAGTATATATATAAACCATCTACCCCCAGACAACCGGCTACCCTGATCGTTGTCCCCACATCGCTACTTCATAACTGGCGACGGGAAGCCAAGCGCTTTACAGGGCTCTCAATGATGGAATACAACAACACCGTGGCTATAGACAAGAAACGTCCGGAAAAATTCTTCGGTCATTTTCACTTGATCTTTACTACGTATGGCATGATGAGAAATAACATTGATATACTCTCTTCCTACCGTTTCGAATATGTCGTGCTCGATGAAAGCCAGAATATCAAAAATAGCGAATCGCTCACCTTCCGGTCGGCAATTCAACTGCAAAGCAAACACCGACTCGCACTAACAGGTACTCCTATCGAAAACTCATTAAAGGACCTGTGGGCTCAATTTCATTTTATACAACCGGACTTACTGGGCACGGAAAGTGCTTTCCAAAAGCAGTTCATAATGCCGATTCGCCAGGGAAACGAACGCGTACGAGTGCAGTTGCAACAACTGACTGCCCCATTCATCCTCCGCAGAAGCAAGAAAGAGGTAGCTCCGGAACTTCCTGAACTTACGGAAGAAACAATCTACTGCGACATGACTGAAGAGCAGAACACGTGTTACGAACAGGAGAAAAACAGCCTGCGAAACATACTTCTCCAGCACCCTCAAAGTACGAACAGGCTCCATTCATTTAGTGTACTAAATGGCATTTTGCGTTTACGACAACTCTCTTGTCATCCGCAACTCATTCTTCCTGATTATACCGGAACATCCGGAAAAACCGCACAGATAATCGAAACATTCGATACATTACAAAGCGAAGGACACAAAGTCCTAATTTTCTCTTCATTCGTCAAACATCTGGAGGTCTTGGCTGAAGCTTTCCGAGAACGAGGCTGGAAATATGCCCTATTAACAGG
>ENA-UESC01002748-UESC01002748.1-human-gut-metagenome-genome-assembly--contig:-NODE-2748-length-10252-cov-6.020934_pt1 | contig 10252 bp, 11 predicted proteins | sample MGYA00242998_ERZ507999 | MGnify/ENA primary metagenome ERZ507999 (study PRJEB26167, sample SAMN06115465) | human gut metagenome | host: Homo sapiens | place: China:Hubei | collected 2016-04-27... | reverse complement strand
ATTCCTCTACAGTAGGGCCAATATTGTCATATTCCTCTGTTGCCGTCCAATCATCTAATATTTGTTCCTTAGAATTAGATGATAAGTACTCTTTTAATTTACTAAGCAAATTTCCCATGACGTTCTAATTCCAATTCTGTGCAAAGTTAGTTAATTTTATGAACAAAAAAACTTTTTCTTTTTGCATCGTGCAGATATCACTTCATACCTATGATGTTATGAATTATTATTCTGTGAATATATAACGACAATAACTTTGCCATATTATCCACATTGTGAATTTTACCGAATATATCACCATGTAACCCAGTTATATTGAATTCCGGCTCCTATATAGGGCTTGACCCCTTGCGGCGTAAGAGCATACCCGGCGCTCACACCGATTCCCCAACGCTTAGGTTTGCCGGGAACCTCGACCCGCTGGACGACCGTATTCGTCACGGTCTGCGTTTTTCGGAAAATGTCGAGTGTATCGAGCGACGCGCGGAACCCGGACACGACGGCTCGGTAATCCTCGCCTTCGTATACTTTCCGGGAAATCGGGACCAACACAGGAACCTTGACCGCATCGCCCGGGACCTTCAGCAGCACCGTATCGACACGGGTCAGGTAGCGGACTTTGGGCACGAGAACCGTTTCCCGGACCGTGTCGCGCACGACCACCGTGTCCGTCCGGTGAATCTCGACGATCTCCGGCTTCACGCTCCGGCGTCCGAGCAAATAAGAGCCGGCCAATGCCAGCGCCGCGAGTAAAACGAGTACGGCGGTTTTCATTTCAGATGCAGGACTTGTCGTCGGTTATTGCCCGGTGAGTACGACACATGCACCCATCGATAGCCGCTTTCGTCGATCAGTTGGTCGAAGTCGAAACCGCCGTCAGCGATCATATCGAACAGTCGTCGGTTATTCTCCGGGCTGCCGACCGTAATGTCGGCGGCCTCGCCGCGCATGTGTTGGCTTGTGGGCACTCCGCCGACGGCCTTATTCAGCAGCGGACACCGGTAACCGCTGTTGACGGTAATCGGGCCGCCCCATTTCTCTCGGATCGGATCGAGCAGTCCGTGTATCAGGTTAGACAACTTAACCCGAACGCCCGGAGGCGGGGTGTTATCGATGTTTTTTTGCCTCGCAACGTCGGAGGCGGTCAGTTCGGAAACGGTAAAGTATTTCATCGTGTGATCGATTTTAGTAACCACTGGGCGGCTGTCGTTTCTCGCAGCCTCTGACCGTACACTCTTTGAACTTGGCCGCCTGATGCTCCATCTTCAAAGCGTTGTTTTGCTCAGACAACTCACGGATTCGCTGACGGTCGGACTCTTTCTCCGCGTAAAGCTGGTCGATTTTGGCATCTTTGGCCGCCAATTTTTCCTCAGCCTTCTTGTACAGTTCCTGCCATTCGTCGGATATGGAGGACACGTTGTGTATCTCCTCACGCTCGGCCTTTGCCCGAGCCTCCCGGCGGCGGGAATTGTAGAACAGGAAAAATCCGAGGATCGGCAACAAGGCGGTGTTGACGATGGTCAGTATTTCGCTTAAATGTTCCATTTCAGAAAAGGTAAACAGTCAGAAACGTCGACAGAAAAGCTGCCGTTTCGAGCCAAAAAATACGTTGTTTACGCTTCCGCCAAGCCAACCAGCCGCACGCGAGGAAAAATGCGAGTGAAACGTACCAAAAAGGCGTGCAGAAGACGATCCACGCCTGTGCGGCTCCTCCGCAAAGTAAAGCGGCCCATACGTGAGCTTTTTCGACAAAATCATCCCGGAACTTCGCGGCCACACCGACGAACGCCAGTCCCGCACAGGAGAGAAACGGCAGCGGCCCGGGCGACTTTTCGAGCCATGCCGGGAGCAATGTCATAGCAACCGATACGCAGAACAGCGTAAAGGCCGCGTTCCATTTGAGCGGAAGCAGATAAAACGAATCAGACACGGAGGCAGGAAATCCGTACCTCACGATGATAGCAACCATGTACACGAGAAAGATGGCTGCGGAGATGATAATCAAAGCGCTCATAAGTTTATTATTAAATTGATCCAAATTCTATCAACGCTCTGCATTCGACAGTGGTCGGGGACAGTGCCGGTGAATTGAAATGCAAATCGACTTCGCCGGGCAGACTGCCAACTTTGACCGAATAAGTATTGCCTCCCGTCGATACTTCACCTCCTGACAAAGGAATCGAACAAACGACCGATCCGCTCGCGTTCTTAAAAACGGCAAAGCCTTTGATTCCGATCACATATTGCGAGGTCGGTATGCCGTAAGATTGATACGTGGCAAGGATATGATCCGTTGGTCCTTGTATAACCTTTGAAAAAGACACGAACAGCCTATTAACTGTCTGCCCATTGAAATTTTCCGGGTAATACGGATATAGTCCTGCTTCATCCGTTACGGGATCGGCCTGTCCGATACAAGTCCATGAGCTCCACCCGGATTGGTCTCGGTTAATTGTCGATCGGACAAACACGGGGCCTGCGCCTTTAGGCATGCCAATATTTGGGCCGGCAGCCATACAATACTGTACGGCCATCGTTGGCAAACGGTTGACATCGACGAGCGTAAATCCGAAAACCGCCTGATCGGGAAACGGGGAATTGGCCGCTCCGCCCTCGTTGTAGAAATATCGATTGTTCGGAGCGTTATTCAAATCGTCCACTTCTGTGATTGCTCCGCCGGTAGCGCCGCTCACAGCCGAATCGACATACCCTTTTGTAGCTGGGTTGTATTCCCCGGTCGGCACGTAGACCGTTGTATTCTCTTTCGACAAATAATCGGCTGGATTGAAGTTACCCGAGTCCCAAACCCTCAGCCATGTTTTTGTTTTGCTTCCACGATACATCAAGGATTGCACGTTGGCATAGTCCCGCAACTTGAGTTGCAGAATCGTACCCATAAAATCCTTCCCCTGCCAGATGCTTGAATATTCTACACCCGGAAAATGCGCCTGTATATTCCCAGTAAAATCTGAATCCGTAATGTTGTCTATTCCGCCGCTGGGAAAGGTCTCCTTTTTGGTTTGAGCAAAAGACGACGGGGTGAGGTTTCCCGAATCCCAAATCTGGCTCCAACTGGACCACGTTGTACCGTTTCGACCTCTTGTCCACCACTTGTCGCCTGCATAGCAGAACTGTTTGCGGAAATCAGGGTTATTGCCATAAGCGATGGTAAATCCATTGCACCAACTATTGGCAACCGGAGCGTTCGCCGCGTTGTGTGCGCCGACGAAAAAGGCATTGTTCGGGGCATTGTTCAAATCCGAGAGCTGAGCGGCATTGAAATCAAATTTAGAATCAGGATTAAAGTTCTTGGCATCCCAAACCTTATATTCATTAGTCCCGTCATGGCGCATAATATCATTTACAGATATGATAAGAGCGTCATATAAATTAGCACCTAAAACCGTTCTTGGGGATTCTGAATCTCCGAATACAATCCTACCGACAATATTTCTATTTGATTCCTGAATCCTATAAGACTGTGGCAGAATAATATCCCCAGCCATCGTACCACCCGAAAGCGGCAGGTAATTGTCCGGGTTGAAATCATTTGATTTCCAGATTTTAACCCATGAGCTCCAAGATTCCAGATTTTGCCGGAATCGGACAAAAACGGACGGATTGACATTGCCCGCAGAGTACCCCAATGCCAACTGTATCCAATTACCGGCTCGCCCGGTTCCTTCGACGACAATGATGCTGCCGTAAGAAGTAGGCGTGTTCTGCGTAGTCGCATCGTAGGTGTAAAAACCGTAAGTTGTGGCGTTATTCAAATCCGAAGCAGCGCCCCGGTTTACGATAGGCTGTTCTGCCAGTTTTGCGGCTGTCACGGCACCGTCGGCGATTTTTGCGGTGGTCACTTTTCCTGCGCCGATAGTTGGATTAGGATAGGTCCCGGTCAAATCGCCGCCAGCAGCGCCACCCGGAGGCAGGGATGAAGGCTTATCCGGCAGGCTGGCGAAGGTCGTACCGTGCGGATTGCTACCGTCTTTTACCTGTGAGTGGTCGTAAGCCGCTTTTCCCCGGTCGCCCCGGTAAGCCGTGGCCGAAGTCTCACCCAACGCAAGGGAGGGACTGATCTCTACATATCCGGAACCGCTCCAGCGATAAGTCAAATTGGTATCTGTGGCTACATAGATTTTCCCTGCTTCCCCCGTTGCCGGGAAAGCGGAACGGGAGGCGTATTCCTGCACGTCATCGACATAGGACGGAAGTTGTGAAACTGGTACATGACCCGTATCGTCCAATTCGGCCACACCGCCGGGTTGTCCTTTCTCAGAAAGTACGCGGTCTCCTTGTGCCTTCGCATAATCGCCCTGCTGTTTGGCAAATTCAGCCGCAGTATTTGCCGAATTTGCAGCCTGATCGGCTCTAACTGCCGCTTCATTCGCTGCCGCTGCGGCTTCGCTGGCTTCTTTGGCAGACTCCACGCTGATACCTGTATCCTCGTAAGCCTTGATTTCGTCATTATAAACGAGCCACGTATTATTCGGGCCGATCTTTGGAGACGCTCCGGTTGTAATGACGTTGTAAGGGACATCGATCAGGTTCGCATCGAGCGACAAAGGCAGCTCCGTATACTTAATTTCGCTTCCCTCAACCACTTTCACGATCTTTAGAACGTGCGTAGCCAACATCCGGTTGCTCACCATCTTCACATTGACGAAAAGCCCGTATTCGCCCGTTACTTTCAGTTCGCGGTCGGGAAGAAGACGAGCATACACCGTATTCGTCTCCCGATCGATCGAACTGTCGAGAGCCTGCATGGTTTCACCAGAAGGAAGCTGGAGCCATACGGATAATTCGCGTGCACGCCGAAGATCGGCATCGGTCCCGGAGGGCCTTTTGAGAACGATTCGGACTCCTAAAGAAGTACCCTGTTTTATTTCGATCATATCAGTCGCCTATTACTTTGTACCGGACTCTATTGGCTGTCATTTTGCCGTCCTGCGTATATTCAGGGAATGCCTCGGGACGGCATTGGATATATCCGAGACAATCTTTCATGTAATGATCTGCAATCGAAAACGCATCATTGTAAGCCTGATTACGCTCCTTGAATTCTACACTATGCGAATAATCGTCTGATTTACTGACAAACCCGTACCGGGTCGATATATTCGTCCCGCTTTTTACGATCCGAGCATATGCGTAATAGGCCAGCGCTTTTTTCAGACCCGGGAAATACCGTTGTTCTCCGCAAGAGTCTGAGTACAGCCCGCCATTCAATAGCTCGTCATATTTATCGGGCGAAGTCGCAATGGCGATATACAAAGCATCGCCGAGCGCCGGCCGAACGTCGTTATGCTCGGCCTCCTCAATGAAGCGTCGGGCAATATCCTCGTCAGCAGAACAGGGGCGGGCGAGCTCGTTTATTTCGTCAGGAGTTATCAAAAGGTCCTTCATGCTTGAGGTGCATTTACAGCTTTCACAATCGGTTCGATTTCAATATCCTGATCGTTCAGGATCGGAGCGGTTGCCATATCCCAATGACCGAGGATCGTTTTGTAGGCGCGGGTCAACATCCGCTGTTCCTTGTGTACGCGCTGTGCATACTCCAGCTTCGCATCATAGATCAGAGTACCGGAGAAACCGATTTTCCCCGAGCGGATGCAATAAAACGCCTCCTGACCAAAAGCCGAATAGATACGCTCGATTACGGACGAGTCCGTGACAGTAAACTCCTTGTCGTAATTCTCGCCTTTGAAAGATACGAACTGCGGAATTTCCTCGTCCGCATCCAATTCGACCTCAAGGATTTTCAGCGAATTGCTATCACCTTGCAATTTGGCGAGTTCATCGGAATATCCGCTATCGTCTTTCCCGTCGTCCGGCGGCATCTGTCCGTTTTTATGAACGAGCATCCCGGCCGTAAGAAAGTTATTGCGAACATTGCGGTGTTTGACATTCGACAGTCCCTCGTCCGTGCTCATTTCTGTGAGAACCGCATCGAATTTCGCAGTAGGGTAGTTTCCTGCCCCGCTCGACGATACCCACAAAATCTGCCCCTTGAAAAATTCGATACCTCCGGCCCGAACGATTTGTGCCTGTACAACACGCGGATTAGGATTGAACACGGGTAGCAGATCCACCGTGTCGCGATTCACCTTGACCGGTTTTCCGTTGCGCGTCATCTTGCCCGACCAGTCGGGATGTACGGCAATATGGCTCACCCGGCCTTCTTCGTCCGATTCTTCGAGCCGGCAATTCTCAAACGGTACATGCGACAATTCGACGATTTCGCCCAGCACGTTATAGTTGACATGCAGGGCGAAACCGTTGAACTTTGCCAAATCGGCCGCGCACAAATGATGAATATCGTCGAAACGGTCGCCGCTACGGTTCACCACGAAATCGGCCAGCGTTTGCGATGCGAAGCCATTCCCTTCGATGAAGTCAGCATATCGATTGCAGCAGGTCGTACCGGTTGACGAAGCAGCCACAATGGCCGCCACGTTTTGCGGATATAGGTTATCAGCGTCGTATGCCTGAATGCCTAATGATGACAGGTACTTGACATCGATCCGCCTACTCGGCTTTTTCGTCTCCTTGATATTCATCCCCCGTTCATAAATCGTTCGACTCGTGCTCGGCCTCCGCAGCCTTGATATGCGCATTGATAACCGCGAGAGTTATCGTCTTACCTGCTATCTGCCGCCCTTTGTAATCTTTTTTGATCGCGGTCTTCGATTTCCCGGCCTGAAGGTCGGCGGCGATTTCAGACCGCAAATCCGGATTAATCTCGATCTCCGGATCGGACTTTTTCTCAGGGATCACCTCAAACAGCCCGACAGCTCCCGGCCGCTCCTTGAGAAACGCAGTAGCGACCGCATCGGTCAAGTTGTCGTTCGTGTAGACATCGGACGTACCACCCGGCTGGATTACCACGCCGGCTTTGAGACGGTAGTTGCATATTTTTCTCATTTTCATATTCTTTTTCAGGTAAATTCGCATCTCGATCACCGCATCGGAATACCTATCCTTGCAACGACAGGACCTGAGCGGCCGACGGAACACTTCCAGATAAAGCGATTCGATTTTGCGTTGTTCGGATATGGGGAAAACACCCGGTAAGTGTTTCCCCCATTCCGACACAAGCTCGTATGCCTCCGCGAAAGACATAACAACCTACTCAGTCGCTCCCTTGAGCAGCGTTTCGATCAGCGTTTTGGTCGCCGCATATGTCTCAGCGAACAGGTAGAGGGCCGATTTAGGCGACCCTGCCTCCTGAAGTGTGAATGACCATCCGCCGTTCGTATCGTCGCTGTACTTGTCGAGCGTGGCAGCATTGGCTACGAGCCCCTGATAGAAGCCGTAAATCTCGAATGCGGCAGCACCGGCAGGCGTTCCCTGCATCTTCTTGAACTTGTTCTCCAAAATGACGAGGAACGAGCCATTAGCGAGCGGATCGATGATGCTTTCGGCCACGTCCGGCCCGGAGTCCGGGATATACATCACGATCTGATGCGTGAACGTATTCCGGCTCGTACCGGTCGCCAGCGCCGAATTGGAGCCGGTGAACGGCGTGTTGCCCGGCTGGTAGATTTCAAACGCCTTCTTGCCGCTCAGAAGCGGCAAAGCCGATACGACGTTGGACTTGTCCGCAGCGAACTCGACTGATCCAAAGTCCACATCGTCGCGGTTGATGATGATACCGCGCTTCTCCAGCCCCTTTACCAGCGGATCGTCGCAGTTTTCGGTGATCGCCTGCGCGATCAAATATTCACATTTTCCCATATTCGTCCGTTTTGAGAATTAGAAAGCCACCTGAAGCAGATCGTCCTGACCGATCAGCGTGCCGATAGTATCTTTGGCGAGGATGTAGTTCACCTGATCCTTTTTCTCGAACCAGATATCGAGCTCGGCGATCTCGTTTTCACTCTCCGAACCGACCAGCAGGTTCTCCTTCACCGTGTACAGCGCGCGGTGCGGCTTGTTCCACGCTTTCCCGCCCGTGACGGTCTCTGTCGAGCGAATGATCTCGTCCCAGAACGGAATAGCGAGCAGTTCGACACCTTTGTAGGTCGTTTTGGCGATGCCGTCGAAAATGGCCGTCCATTGCAGTTCGCTACCCTTATTGTTGTTGATGATGTCCCAGTCGAGCGCATCGCGGAGCGACTGCGTGATGTAGATCACCTGACCGGGTGTCTGCCGCAGCACCATCGGCGCTTCCCGAATCAGGCTGTCGATAATGCCCGTAGGCATGCCGGCAGTGTACAGCGCCGATACCTGAGCATCAAACGATGTTTCCGAGTTGGCATCGATTGTCGTCTTACGCGCAGGGGTCTCCGTCGTGAGCGTAAACAGGCGCTTCCAGAAGCCGTCGATCAGCGTGAAATACCCCTTATCGACAGTATCGAGCAACACCCCGCCGTTGGTCACGGTATCGGCAGCCTTGTCGCCGAACCAAGCGAAACGCATCAGCATTTTGCGGATCGCCAGCGACAGGCGCGGCTCCAGAATTTCGTCGATATACTGCGTGCCGGTCAGATCTGCCACCTGCGTCTTGGTACGCATAGCAACCTTCGCCAGCGTGCCCCGCAAGTCCGTGTAACAAATCTGCTCCGATATCTGCCACTCGGCAATGTCCCACGTTTTTTCCGACGCTGCGAGAACGCTCTGGTTGAACGACGGAAGACATCCCGTACTCGCTTTGCCGAGCATTCCGAACTCGCCGATCATGCCGACCTTCTTGCCGTGCTCTTGGTTCGGAAGGAAATTGAACAATGCCCCGAGCTGGTCCACGTCCATGACGGAGAGGAAGATCAACTCCCGAAGGTCCCGCACCGCACCGTTATCGGGGGTCAGTTTTGCGAAATCAAGTCCTGTGCTTGCCATAACTTTCTCTGTTTTTTGATGTGTTTTTTCTGGTTTATTTTTTGGCTCTCAATTCAGCGAGCCGGCGGGCCACTTTGGATTCACCCTCCGTCTCCGTCTTTCCGCTCTGCGGGAAACCTCTCCCTGCCGGTTTGTACTCCGATTGTACCTTTTTCAGCCAGTCGATTCCTCCGGCTACCTTGACGAGGTTAAGGATACGTTTTTCGTCGCTCGTCTTGGCAACGCTCTTGGCTCCCTCCAGTTCCTGTTCGAGTTCGGCAATCCGTTCTTTGAGTTCGGCGTTCTCTGCCTCCAACTCGGCGATCCGGACATCCTTTTCGTCCTCGCCTTCGGCCACCGGCTCCGGTCCCTCGCCGCCTTGTCCTTCGGCCGCCCGAATTTCGGTAATGATTCCGTCCTCGATGATGATCGTCGTTCCGTCGGGCATCTTGTGCTCTCCGTCCGGCGACGCGTTGTCGCCGACGGCAGGAGCCTCGCCCTCCGGCTTATCGATTGTGATCGTCTCGCCGCTCTCGGTATCGAGCTCGTATGCGACGATTTGGGCGGGAGTTACGTTGAACCCCATGAGAGCCGCCAACCTTTTCATGGCGGCCTGCATCGTTTTTTCGTTTTTCATACTCGTTTTATTTTGGTTGTTATTTGGCCATGCGGCCGCACCTTTCCCGGCATAAGCCGAGGCCGGCAGGATTATTTCGGAAATGAAACCGAGCCGCTGCGCTTCGACGGTATCGATCCATTTATCATCCTTCATCAGCGCGGCCAGCTCCTCGCGATTTGCCCCGGTTCGCTCGACGTAGAAATCAAGTATCTTCTCCGTGTTTGCACGGAGATCGGCGGCAATCTTTTCGAGGTCCTCCGCACGATAGGCATCGGCCAGCGTGTACTCGGGGATATAAGGATCATGTATCAGAATCTGGGCGTGCGGATAAGCCCGCCTATTTTCTTTGGGTGCGGCGCAGAGAAGCACCGTAGCCATCGAGGCGCATTGGCCTTCAATCGTCGCATGAATCTCCTTGCCGGTTGCTCGTAGTTTATCGACCATTGCCCAGCCTTCGATCACATCGCCGCCTGCGCAATGCAACCTCATGTCGATTAGGTTATCGTTCTCGGGAATGGACGATATGAACTCGTCGATGTCTTGGAAAGATACGCCTTCAACACCCGAGAAAAAAAGGGTCATCGCCTTATTCTCCTCGTTCACGATAGGGCTGTAAATTTTCAAATATGCCATAAAATCTACTTTTGGCATAACATAGAACAAAGCCTCGTTTTTTCCCCTCAAAATGGTATAATTCGACTGTCAGTCTGTGACAGTAATATGTCCATGCACGATTTTGCGAAAAATTTTAAAGAAAAATTTGGATAATGATAGTAAAAATACTATCTTTGTGTTGTGATAATTAAACAACCGATA
>ENA-UESC01002746-UESC01002746.1-human-gut-metagenome-genome-assembly--contig:-NODE-2746-length-10260-cov-7.025140_pt1 | contig 10260 bp, 10 predicted proteins | sample MGYA00242998_ERZ507999 | MGnify/ENA primary metagenome ERZ507999 (study PRJEB26167, sample SAMN06115465) | human gut metagenome | host: Homo sapiens | place: China:Hubei | collected 2016-04-27... | reverse complement strand
CAACCTATGAACTGCTCCAGATGCTTTTGGAAAAGAACAATATGCACGAGTTTGATGTGGCGAATATCTACAAATGGATGTTCAAAACGTCCTGTGCCATCCTTATTCTGTCAAACACATTCAATATCGTAATGGCCGTGTTTGACGTGTCCCAGAGCGTGATTGCACAATCGGCGGGGCTGATCCAGGGTTCCACGGACATTACGCCGGATATGCTGACCCAGCTTGAAACGACGCTGGAGGGTATGGATTTAGGGCCGCTGTTGGGCCTGTGGCTCCAGTCCTCCATTATCGGCGTTACCATGTGGGCGCTGAATATCATTATTTTCGTGCTGGTCTATGGCCGCATGATTGAAATATATCTGCTCACCAGCCTGTCCCCCATCCCTGTGGCGACCCTTGCCAACCGGGAATTGGGACACACGGGCCAGAACTATCTGCGCTCGCTGTTCGCCGTGGGATTCCAGGGGATGCTCATTCTGGTGTGCGTGGCAATTTACGCGGTGCTTGTCCAGGGGATCGCCACAGGCGGAGATCCCATCGGGGCGATATGGGGCACCGTTGGCTATACGGTATTGCTTTGCTATATGCTGTTCAAAACGGGCAGTATCTCCCAGCGCATTTTCGGCGCGCATTAGAGGGGAGGCGCGTATGGCAGAACATTCAACCTTGGGACAAAATGTCCCGAAGTCCCCGGCTCCCCCGGAGGGGCTGTTCCTTATGGACGGCATCGAGGGCCTGCGCTCCCTGCCCCAACACTCGGTTGATATGCTCTTGACCGATCCGCCCTATGGCACGACCCGCAACTTTTGGGATGTGCCCCTGCCGCTCCCGGAGCTTTGGGAGGCGGTGCGCTGGGCGGTCAAGCCGGAGGGTGCGGTGCTGTTCTTTGCTCAATGCCCCTATGATAAGGTGTTGGGGGCCTCCAATGCGCGGGCTCCGGCACAACTGCCGTGGCCGCCGTCAACACGGGCCGCCGCTTTATCTGCTTTGAAACCGCCCCGGCCTTTTACGCCCCGGCCACGGAGCGCATCCGGCTGGCGCAGGCGGCTGCGGAGGCCGGGGAGAAAGGAGTCTGACTATCGGAAACTATTCTATCATCTACGCCGATCCGCCCTGGCGGTATTCTGCAAAGAACGTACAGGGGGCGGCGGAAAATCACTACCCCACAATGGGGATCGAGGAGCTATGTGCGCTCCCGGTGGCTGATCTGGCGGCCCCGGACAGCGCACTTTTTTTGTGGGCCACGTTCCCGCAGTTGCCGGAGGCCCTGCGGCTCATTAAGGCGTGGGGCTTCACTTATAAAACCGTGGCTTTTGTCTGGCTGAAGAAAAACAAAAAGGCGGACAGTTGGTTTTACGGCCTGGGCTTCTGGACGCGGGGCAACGCGGAAATCTGCCTGCTGGCGACCAGGGGCCATCCCAAACGGCAGGCCACGAATATCCATCAGTTTATCATTTCCCCCGTTGAAGCCCACAGCAAAAAGCCGGACGAGGCCCGCGACAAGATTGTTTCCCTCCTGGGCGACCTGCCCCGCGTGGAGCTCTTTGCGAGACAGACCCCGCCCGGCTGGGACGTGTGGGGAAACGAGGTGGAGAGCACCGTCCCGGACTTCGGGACACTTTGTCCCAAGGTGGGCGGCCCGAAAGGAGGTCTTTCATGCCCTATGTAAATGTACCCAACGACTTATCCAAAATCAAAACGAAAATGGCCTTTAACCTAACCAAACGCCAGCTTGTCTGCTTTGGCGGCGCGGCGGCGGTGGGTATCCCCTCCTATCTGCTGGCCCGCAGCTCTATCGGCAACACCGGGGCCATGTTCCTTATGCTGGCCGTTATGCTCCCGGCGTTTTTGCTGGCGATGTATGAGCGTGACGGGCTCCCCTTTGAAAAGGTGATTAGAAATATCATCCGGGCCCGTTTCCTGCGGCCCGGCGCGAGGCTCTATCAGACGCAGAATTTATACGCCCCGTTTACCCTGCGGGGCTCCGTGGGAAAGGAGGATGCGATTGCAACAAGCAAAAAAGCAAACACCCAGGCGCGGCCCCGCCGCAAAGGGTAAAAAACGGGCGGCCCTGTCCGCCCAGCAGACAATCCCCTATGTGCGGATGCTCCCGGACGGCGTGTGCCAGCTCCCCGGCGGGCTCTATACAAAAACCGTGGAATATGAGGACATCAATTATTCTGTGGCAAGCACCGAGGATCAGACGGCTATCTTTAGCGGCTGGAGCTCATTCCTCAATTACTTTGACAGCTCTCTGCCGTTCCAGCTTTCTTTCATTAACCGCCGTTCCCACTCCCGGAGCCGCTACAAGGTGAACATTCCCCAGGCCGAGGATGACTTTAACAGCGTCCGGGCCGAGTTTACCGGGATGCTGAAAAATCAGATTGCCCGGTCAAACAATGGGATTGAACGCTCAAAATATATTACCTTTGGCATCCCGGCGGAAAGTCTGGACGAGGCGCGGCCCCGGCTGGAGCGCGTGGAGGCGGACGTTATGAGCAACTTTAAGCGGCTGGGCGTGCCCTCCGAGCCTATGGACGGGCGGGCGCGTCTGGCCCTGCTTCACGGCCAGATGCATCCTGGGAGCCGGGAGCCGTTCCGCTTCTCCTGGGGGGATATTGCAAAGACGGGGCTCGGCACAAAGGACTTTATTGCCCCCGACAGCTTTGACTTCCGCCAGCCCCGGCTGTTCCGCATGGGCCAGTATTGGGGCGCGGCCTCCTACTTGCAGATTTTGGCGTCGGAGCTCTCTGACAAGCTCCTGGCGGAAATTTTGGAGCTTGACGCGGAAATGACCGTGACCCTCCATATCCAGACCGTGGATCAGCTAAAGGCGATTAAAACCATCAAGGGGAAAATTTCTGACATTGGAAAAATGAAAGTGGAGGAACAGCGCAAAGCTGTCCGGGCCGGATATGACCCCGACATTCTGCCGCCCGACCTTATCACATTTTCCAAGGACGCGGCGGAGCTTCTGGCCGACCTCCAGTCCCGCAACGAGCGGATGTTCCTCTTGACCTTTACCGTGGTAAATCTGGCCCCCACCCGCCAGCGGCTGGAAAATGATATTTTCACGGTGGGCGGTATCGCGCAGAAATACAACTGCACATTGAAGCGGCTGGACTGGCAACAGGAGCAGGGCTTTGTTTCCTCCCTGGCCCTGGGCGGGAATGAGGTGGAAATCCAGCGGGGCATGACTACCAGCTCCACGGCGGTCTTCATTCCCTTTATGACCAGGGAGCTCCGCATGGCCGGGCCGTCCCTCTATTACGGCATGAACGCACTTTCCCACAACGTCATTATGGCGGACAGGAAAAAGCTGAAATCCGCGAATGGGCTCTACCTGGGCTCTACTGGCTCCGGCAAGAGCTTCGCGGCAAAGCGGGAGCTGCTCAACGTCTTTCTTACCATTCCCCAGGATCGGATTATCATTGTAGACCCGATGGGCGAATATGCCCCGCTGGTGCGGCGGCTGGGCGGCCAGGTGATTGAGATTGCCCCGGACAGCCCTAATCACATTAACCCTATGGACATCCAGATGGGCGGCAACGACGAGGACAGCCCCCTTTCCATGAAAGCTGATTTTCTGCTGTCCCTGTGCGAGCTGGTGGTGGGCGGCAAGGAGGGCTTACAACCGATTGAGAAAACCGTCATAGACCGCTGTGTGCGGTTGGTCTACCGGGATCTGGCCCTGGGCGTGGGGGACGGCAGGATGCCCTTGCTCCAGGACTTGTACGAGGAACTTTTGAAACAGCCGGAGCCGGAGGCCCGGCGCGTGGCGACGGCCCTGGAGCTCTACTGTACAGGCTCCCTTAACCTGTTCAACCATCCCACGAATGTCAAAACCGACTGCCGTGTGGTGTGCATCGTGCTCAAGGGCATGGGAGACAATCTCCGAAAAATTGCGATGCACGTCACAAATGAGTTTGTCAATTCCTCGGTCAATACCAACTATCAGAGCGGCATCTCGACTTGGTGCTACTTTGACGAGTTCCATGTTCTGCTCCGAGATCAGCTCACCGCCAGCTATTTTGTTTCCATCTGGCAGATGCTCCGCAAACGGGGCTGTGTGCCCAGCGCGTTGACGCAGAACGTCAAGCACCTGCTGGCCAGCCCGGAAATCCAGAATATTCTGGACAACACGGATTTTATGATCCTGCTGTCCCAGGCGCAGAGTGACCGGGCAATTCTGGCAAAACAGCTCGGCATTTCCGAGCATCAGCTTTCCTATATCACACACAGCAATTCCGGCGAGGGCCTGCTGTTCTATGGGAATGTGACCATCCCCTTTATGGATCGTTTCCCCCGTGGGGAGATTTACGATCTTCTGACCACCCGCCCGGAGGATTTGAAAGATGGCGCGGCGGGATAAGGCTGGCCCTGGGCCCCGTGTGCGCCCGGAGCAGGCCGCGCCCCAGGGGGCTCCGGGCCCGGAGGCCGGGGCTGGCACGAAAGAACAGGCCGGGGGCACTTCGGGACAAAGTGTCCCAAAGTCCAAATTCCGGCAAAAGAGCAGGCAGGAACAGGCCGCCGCGTCCAAGCTCCGTATGGAAAAGCGCGGGGAGAAGCTGGAGGCGGCAAAGGGCAAGCTGGCAAAGCAGAAACCCCAAAAGAAACCCGGCCCCGTCAAACGGGCGGGCGGGGCCCTGGGGGGCTCCGTCCACGGCTTTGTGCATGGGAAGATTTACGAGGTAGAGCAGGAAAATGTAGGCACCGAGGGGGCCCATCACTCCGAGCTTTTGGGCGAGTCCGCGTTCCGCCAGGGCTCCCGCTTCGTGGGGCGGCGCATACGGGAGCACCCGGCGCGGGCCGTCCGGAGGGCCGAGGCCCGGTATGGCAAGGCTGCGGCGGACTATCAATTTTACACCGCCGCCCAGGAACACCCGGAGCTCTCGAAAAATGCCCTGTCCCGCTACTGGCAGAAACGGCGGCTCCGCAAGCAGTACCAAAAGCGGGCAAAGGAGGCCGCCCGCCAGGGGGCCGTGGCCGCTGAAAAGACCGCCGCCGCCACCGAAAAGCTGTCGGCCCAGGCGGTGGGCTTTGTGAAGCGGCATCCCCTGGGCGTGCTCCTGGCCCTGGCCTGTGTCCTGCTCATTCTGTCTATGCAGTCCTGTTCGTCCGCATTGGTTTTGCTCGGCAACGCCGGGGCCGGGGCTGTTGGGGCTACCACCTACCCATCCCCGGACGGGGAAATCCTGGCGGCGGAGGCGGCCTACCTCAATCTGGAGGCGGAGCTCCAAAACTATCTTGATACCTACACCAGCACCCACAACTATGACGAGTACCATTTTGATCTGGATGAAATCGAACACGATCCCTATGTGCTGATCTCCATTCTCTGTGTGCTCCACGAGGGGGAATGGACGGCGGCCCAGGTGCAGGGTACGCTGGGGATGCTCTTTGACCGCCAGTATATTCTCACAGAGCGCGTGGTGGTGGAGACACGGTATGACAGCGACGACGAGCCCTATTCCTGGTATATCTGTTATGTAACGCTGGAGAATTTTGACCTGTCCCATCTGCCTGTGTATTTCATGGGCGAGGAGCAGTTGGCCCGGTACTCCCTCTATATGTCTACCCTGGGAAACCGCCCCGACCTGTTCCCCGGCTCCGCCTATGTGGATCGCTATGTGACAAACCCGCCCGCCGGATATGAGGTGCCGGGGGAATATCTGGACGATGAAACATTCGCCGCTATGCTCTCCGAGGCGGAAAAATACCTGGGCTATCCCTATGTATGGGGCGGGAGCTCCCCGGCCACGTCCTTTGACTGCTCCGGCTTTGTGTCCTGGGTAATCAATCACTCCGGCTGGAATGTGGGCCGCCTGGGGGCCCAGGGGCTCTATAACATCTGTACCCGCACCAGCTCCCCGCGTCCCGGTGATCTGGTCTTTTTCAAGGGCACCTATGACACGCCGGGCGTTTCCCATGTGGGCATCTACGTTGGGGACGGAATGATGATCCATTGTGGCGATCCCATCAGCTATGCAAACTTAAATACCAGCTACTGGCAGTCTCATTTCTACGCCTACGGGCGTTTGCCTTGAATGGAGGTTTTGAATGGCAACAGCAAAAAGTATGAAAATCCAGGCCGAGATTGATAAGGTCAAGGCCAAAATCAGCGAACAGCAGGCCCGGCTGAAAGAATTGGAGCAGAAGAAACTGGAGGCCGAAAACAGCGAGATCGTGGACATCGTGCGGGGCATGAGCATCCCCCTTGCGGAGCTCCCCCTGGTGCTCCAGAAGCTCCGGGACGATGGCACTTTGGGACAAAGTGTCCCGAAGTCCGAGCCCGCGCCTGTTACCGAGGGAAAGGAGGACAACTGAATATGAAACGCTTTCGAGTCTTGACGGCGGCGCTTTGCGCCGCTGTTCTTTTATGCGGCTTTACCCCCGCAACGGCCTACGCCGGGGGCGGCGAGGACTGGGAGGGGCTTGACCCCGTGGAGCCCGCTGTCACGGAGGAGCCGGTGATTGAGCCCGGCGAGGGCTTTTCTGAGGACGGCAATCTTGTGACCCGTGATCTGCTCTATGACAAGCATACCAACAAGCAGTTTATTACCGTCCAGACCAGCGGCGGGGCCACCTTTTACATTGTCATTGACTACGACAAGCCCGTGGACGAGGACGGCGAACAGTACCAGACCTATTTTCTGAATACGGTGGACGAGGCCGACCTGCTGGCCGCTGCCGAGGCCGCTGGCGTAGAGCTGGCCTCCTGCTCCTGCTCGGACAAATGCGCGGCGGGGGCCGTCAATACCGACTGCGCGGTGTGCGCCGTCAACATGACCGAGTGCGCAGGTGTGGAGCAAAAGCCGGAACCAGAACCGGAGCCTGTGGCCGAGCCCGACGCCGAGCCGGAAACAGAAAAAGGCAACGCCGGGATGCTCCTGCTGGTGCTGGCCGTGGCGGTGCTGGGCGGCGGGGCCGCGTTCTATTTCAAGGTGTACCGCCCCAAACAGCAGGCGGCAACAGAGCCGGAGGAGGACTACGGCGAGGAACTGGAGGACTATGACGGCGAGGAGGACGGCCCGCCCTGGGATGAGGACGAGGACGAAAACGAGGATACGGAGGACGGGGAATGAATTTCACAGCAAGCTCTTTTGAACGGATGATGAAACAAAAGCCCCGGCCCCAGGCTCCCGGCCCGGCCAAACCGCCCAGAGGCTCCGCCTGCTCCGGCTGTCCCTACTGGCGGGGCCTGCGCTGTGTCTGCTGTTATCAGAAACTTTCTCCCAGGCCGGGCGGCGGGAGGTGACGCTTTGGCCCGCGAACTGACACGGGAGGAAAAGGCGGCCATCCGCTCCCTGGTGGTGAAATGGTGCGCCAACTATGACCGGGCCTGTGGATGCCTGCCCCTGGACTGTGAGTGCTATATGCTGGGAAAGTGCTGGACAGGTGCCTATTGCCGCTACTTCCGGGAGGCCGTCCTGCCCCTTGATCCAGCTCTGGAGGCCGCCCTTACTACTGTGGGCCCCAGGCCGGATTTCAAGCCCTGCCCCATCTGCGGCGGGGCCGTGGCCCCGGACAGGCGGCAGGCATATTGTTCAGAGGCTTGCGCCTTAAAAGCCCACCGCCGCCAACAGCGGGAATATATGCGCCGGAAACGGGGGTGATCTGTTGACAATTAGCCCCCGGAAAACCCGCTGATTTCAAGGCTTTTTGGGGCCGCTTTTGGGGCGGGCCGTAGTTTTATATGCCCGGCCCTGGAATGGCCGAAATGTTGTCAACATGGAAAAACGGGACTTTGGGACAAAGTGTCCCGAAGTCCCAGGCTGTTATGCTTGAGGAGGTGTCTATGGAAAAACAGAAAGACCAGGAATTTGCACATCTGGAGGTCAAACGTCTTTGCGGCGTGTTCGGCGCGCCCCTGCCCCCTGTGGAGGAAAAGCCCGTGGATAAGGTCAAGGAGCCGCCCCGCCCCTATCGGAGTCGGGAACGGGAGGAGCGGTGACAAAGAAACGCCGCCGCCCTGTCCATCTTCATGTCATGGTGTCTGAGGAGGAGCAGGCGCTGATCCGGGAGCGCATGGCCGAGGCTGGCATCCGCAACATGGGGGCCTATATGCGGAAAATGGCCCTTAACGGCTATGTGCTCCACGTTGACCTCTCGCCCGTCCGGGAGCTGGTGTCGCTCCAGCGGCGGTGCTCAAACAATCTAAACCAGGTGGCGATCCAGGCCAACACCTACGGCGGCATCTACCCGGAGGAGATCGCCGCTCTGCAAAGGGACTATGCGGCCTTATGGGGGCCGCTGTCTGATTTACTGGAAAGGCTCTCCGCCGTGGTGGAGCTTTGACCCTCCGGGGAGCGGTGTTTTACCGCTCCCCGGTTTTCACGACTTTGGGACACTTTGTCCCGAGGTGGCGAAAGCCGCATACAGAGAGGAGGGGTATTCACGGCCACAACCTACATCCGGCCTTACAAGGTAGCGGCTGGAAAAAGCGCAATCCAGACGATGGAGGAGCGGTTTGATTATGGGCTCAATCCCAAAAAGCTGGGGGCCGTGTCCGCTTATCTCTGCGACCCGTCCACAGCTCCCGCCGAGTTCCTGCTGGTAAAAAGCCAGTACCAGGCGGAAACGGCCCGGCCCGTGGAGCGCGGGGCCCTGTTCTTCCAGATCCGGCAGGCGTTCCCGCCCGGCGAGGTGACGGCGGAGGAGGCAAATAAAATCGGCTATGAAACGGCGATGCGCTGGACGAAAGGCAAATACCAGTTTTTTGTCTGCACACATACCGACAAGGGCCACATTCACAATCACATTTATTACAACTCCACGGCCTTTGACCGCTCCCGGAAATTCCATAATTTCATCGGCTCGTCCTTTGCCCTGCGGCGGCTGTCTGACCGGGTGTGCATTGAGCACGAGTTGTCCTATATCCAAAATCCCAAACTGCACAGCAAGGGCCGTTTTCTCCATTACGGTCAATGGATCGGGGAAAAGCCGCCCTCTGCCCAGCAGAGGGTGCGGCTGGCTGTCATCGCGGCCCTGGAGAAAAAGCCCGCCGACTTTGCGGCGTTCCTGCGGCTCATGGAGGAGTCCGGCTTTGCCGTCAAGCATGGGCGGGGCGGCGTGATCTCGTTCCTGGCTCCCGGCCAGGATAAACCGACCCGGCTCCGGGCTTCTACCCTGGGCGCGGGCTTTGACCCGGAGGACATCCGGGCGGTGATTGCCGGGGAGCGGCCCATCCCGGAACTCCCCCAGGACGCTCCGGCCCCGCCCCGGCGCGTTGATCTTGTGATTGACATTCAACAGCGCATGGCCCAGGGCAAGGGCCCGGCCTATGCGCGGTGGGCCAAGGTCTACAATCTAAAGCAGATGGCCGCCGCGCTCCAGTATCTGCGGGAGCAAGAACTGGCCGACTATGCCGCGCTGGAGGCCAGCACCGAGACGGCGGTGGATCGCTTTCACAAGTTGGCCGGGGAGCTGCGGGACACGGAGGCCGCCCTCTCCAAAACGGCCCGGCTTATGGAGGCCACGGTGGACTATGCCAAGACCCGGCCTGTGTTCGATGGTTACAAGGCGGCCCGGTACAGTAAAAAATACCTGGCCCAGCATGAGGCGGAGCTGGCCGCTTATCGGGCGGCAAAGGCGGCCATGAATGAAATCCTGGACGGGGCAAAGCTCCCCAAAATAGACACGCTGAAAAAATCCCGCCGGGAGCTGGCGGAAAAGAAAAAGGCCCTCTATGCCGAGTACCGCCAGGCCCAGGCGGATATGCGGGAGGCCGTGGCGGTCAAGGCGAATATTGACCACCTGCTCGGCGTGACGGACGGGCGGGAAAATAAGGCCCAGGAGCGGTAGCGACAGGCCGCAGACAACAGGCGCATAGCGCCGGGACTTTGGGACACTTTGTCCCGAAGTCCTGCGGGTTTGGGGAGCTCCCCAACAAGCATTTTTGCGGGCCTGCGGCCCGGCAAAAATTTCGGAGTGTGGACACACTCGAATTGCTTGCCAAAACGTGCGGGCCTCGGAAGTACCCGCGTTAAAACATCGGACTTATGTCATTTCACTCTTGTATTGTTCTATTGGATGTGCTAAAATAAAGTTGATTTTTAGAATTTGTTTTTATTTTGCAGGGAAGAGGTGACGGGATGCCAAAGGTAGCTTATTCTGAGGAGGATAGAGAGCGCATCAGAACGGAACTCGTTGCAGTTGGTCTTGAACTGATGGCAAAACAGGGCATACAGCATACTACTGTGGAGCAAATATATAAAAAGGTTGGTATTTCACGAACTTTCTTTTACTCTTTCTTTG
>ENA-UESC01002742-UESC01002742.1-human-gut-metagenome-genome-assembly--contig:-NODE-2742-length-10271-cov-26.618305_pt1 | contig 10271 bp, 10 predicted proteins | sample MGYA00242998_ERZ507999 | MGnify/ENA primary metagenome ERZ507999 (study PRJEB26167, sample SAMN06115465) | human gut metagenome | host: Homo sapiens | place: China:Hubei | collected 2016-04-27... | reverse complement strand
CCAATACAATAGAAGCGCATGTCAAGGGTGTGCCAAATCGCGCGCTAAACTGTGCCAAATCGCGCGCCGCGTTAGTCCAGAGGCATGACATAACCATCCTTGACCACATCCGCGAGGTCAAATACCAGCGCGCCTCTTCGCGTCTTCCCGTGCAGGATGGGCATGGCGAAACTGATCCCAAGACCACAAAGCGCCACAGCGGCATACCCATACGCGATATAGTTGCCATGATCCAGAAAGCCGTTGCAGGCATCCGCTTTTGAGGTTGAACGCCGCGCGCCTTCTTCGCGAACGAATGAAAATCCATGTCCTCGCGCCAGATCCGCATACAAACGTTTGGCCCAGCGTGCCTCCGCCAGCAAAAGCTCCTGAACATCTTTGGCCTGTTCCAGATCCGAATGGAAACGCTCCAGTATGGCATCGGACAGTACTATTCCCAGTTTTTGCAGGTAGCTGTTTTCCCGCCAGCACTCCGCCGTCATCTGCGCGCGCCGCCTGAGGAAGCAACGGGCTTTCTCCATTCGGCGTGCGGGGTCAAACCACATTTCCGCCCATGCCTGCATATATTCCGTCGGGCGGTACTCGCTTTGCGGCGTCATGAAAGCGATGTCGCATACACTGAACAGCGGCGATCCTCCCGTTCCGCAAAAGCCCACCATCACGTTGGATGCCGCCATACGCCGCATAGCGGCATCTGTGATGGAAGTGCCTTTGCCCAGCAACAGGAATGCCGTGTTCCGTTCGGGAATGTTGAACATCTGCTCGAACTCACCCCCGTCCTGCGTCAGATAGACGATACGGTCATCCTGCTGCACTACCCGGGCATGTTCTAGATAAAAGACATTGGCCCGTTTGGAGAGTTGAAGCGGCCGTGGTTCGCTGTGCCTTTTCATGCCCACGGCAACTCCGGCAGGCTAAAGGGGCTGCTGGTCACACAAAACCCATAACCGTTGGGTGTGCATTCCTCCCGTTGCGGTTCTCCTTGTTCACGGTTCACCACCAGTGAGAACCGCTGTCCCGTTCCTGCGCTGCGCAGTATGAAATACGTCATTTTGGCCTTGCGGGCGGTTTCCATGCGTCGTCTTCTCAACAGTCCTTGTTCCTCGCCCTCATGACGATCCGATGATAGAGAGGGCACTCTGTATCTGACGAAACGTACCCACTCACCGCAAAAGTCGGCAGGGACAGCCCGTGGATAGGACAACCGGGCGTAATCGCGGAACCACGGCTGTGAAATCACGTTTTCCGCCAGCCAGTCCATGTCTTCACGGGAGGAAGCGAAAACGCGCAACGCCCCCGTCAAGGGGGGAGGCAATACGGCCAGTTGTTCCCTCCCGGGGAAAGCGACGGCAAATGCTCCGGGGCGCTGGGTGAATATGCCGTGCAGCAAGCTCAACATTCGGTTCCGCAGCACCGGCCCGCTTGCGCCCGTATCGCCTCCCACGATCAGCGGCAGGGCATCACAATACCATTGGGGCCTCATGATCATTCACTCCCCGAAAAGACGCCGCCACGGATAATGCAGGCCAGCAGGAACAGCCCATCGGGCGTCATGGGGTCCAGCTCGCTCACGCGGAGCATCAACTTGAAGCCGGATGCATCGCCCTTGTTGCGGAAGAATTCCTGTGCATCGAGGCTTGCGCCGTTGGGCTCCACGGGCAGCGGCACACGGCGCTCCTCATAGGCCGGATACCATGTATCGATGGTACGCAGGGCATTGCCGATCTTCTGGTCACGCAAGGCCGCCTGTCCCATGATGCGTACGCTGTGCTGATCCTGTCCGTCCGGCGCGCCTCCTACGCAATACAGGGGGCGGGCAAACCCGCGTGCCTTATTCTCAAGGTAGTTTTGCGAAGGGAAGACTTCAACAGCCCCACCGACTCCCAGATCGACGTGGGCCGTCACCCGTAATTCTGTTGTCGGATCGCCTTTCCAGCCGCGCGCCAGCACTTCGGCCACAGTACGCTCGTCATCGCTTACCTCTTCAAAATGATTGAAGGGAGTCGCCAGCGCGTCGAACATTTTTTTCGTACCGTCGGGCAAGAGCACCTCAACCGTAGCGGAACTTGCCACTGTGCGGTTACGCCACAAAAAACGTCCGTTGGCGATGTTGCGCACATAGCGGCAGGCCAGGTGAACCAGCGCCTCACTCTCCTTGGCCCGGTCGACAAACGCCGCCAGATCGGCCTTGAAGGCGTTCAGGTCATCCATGGAGTCTTTCTGTCCGGGGGCGCAAGCGAACAATGCCTTTTGTATGTCCATGCCGCGCAGGTTGAAACGCACTTGCAGGGCCGACGCATTGGCGTCGAGTTTGGCGCTGTCCGTGGTCTGGATATTGGATACTTCATCTCGCTTGGCGCTGGCGGAAGCCGCTTGTCCTTCTTTGCTGGCTTTGTTGATGTTCTGCGTTCCACGGATGCCGTGCCTCATCACCCACAAAGGGCTCAGGTTCCCATTGTCCAATTCGTTGTAAAAGAGGCCATCCGTCACCAGAAGGCAGCGCTGAAACGACAGTACGCCCGGAAGTTTGTTCATTTTCTTTGCCATGATGGTATCTCCTTACATATCCTCAGGTTCCGTTTGTTCTTGCCGCAGCACGAATGCGCCCCGCCGATCATCCAGCCACACGGGACGCCAGAGAGCCTCTTCCGTATCCGCTTCCTTCCGCCACTGGCGCAAGGAACGGTATTGCACCATGCCGACCAGAGGCTCGGCAAAGGCATGTGGATATCCGCAGCGCGCTCCGCCGCGATGCTCAAAGGACGTGATCGCCGCATAGCCGAGGCAGGTTGCGGACAGCCATGTGTTGTCCTCGCCCGCCGAAGGCTGCGCTCCCAACGCTTCCACCAAAAGTTCGGCCTGATTCTTGCCCTTGTCTTCGAGCATATCTCGTCTGTCCGTAACGACATACCCGTTCCCGACGCGATCAAACGCGGCCTCCAGAGAATCTTCGAGGACGATTTCGCCGTGCCCCGTCACGAGGCCGCCGGAAAGCCGCGCCCGGTGCAGAAACTCACGGGCTTCCTTCACGCCCGCCACCTGTTCCAGTTCCCAGATGATGCTCACGCGCAGATGGGCACAGGCCACGGGCTGCAAAGAAAGGGCGTGCGGGTTTTTCGAAGAGTAGTCGCTGCCGTTGGCCGACTTGCCGAACGTGAACGCGGCTGCCCGCCGTTGCTGTGGCGAAAAAACACCATAAAAAGATTGCCCCAGCGCCTCGCGGTTGTGGTGGATCAGAGCCATGCCCGTCACTTTAGCCCCTCCGCCCAGATGAAAGCAGAGCGCTTCTCCGAGGCCGTAGGCAGCGAAGACCGGCGGCCCGCCCATCAGGAAAGAGGCGGCAAGCATGTTGGCGGCCTGAACCCGCACGCGGGGAAAGACAAGATAGCTCATCGAAACGCCTCCTCCAAAAGCCCCGCAACCGTCGCGGTTGCCGTCACATCCAGAACCATCACTCGGTTTCCGTTGGCATATGAGGCATGTTCCATGCCGCCGATCACCAGCCACGCCATATCGCGGGGCCATGTACTGTCGCGTAAGGCGGGATCAAGCAAGCCGCGCATCGCAATCGGCCTCAACACCGGCGAGACCAGCGCCTCGGTTCCTGTTTCAGGATTCTGTTCCTGCGGGAGCATAACGGCATAATCCCGCAGCATTTCCCGTGCCTCGTCAGCCCGCTGCAGGACAGCGGCCGCGATGTTCCCCAGAAGGGCTTCCTCTTCCTCCCGCGCTTTCAAATCGGTTCGCCCGGGCGTGGCGGACTCCCCATTGTCCAATCCATGCCGCCGCCGAAAATCCGCGTAGGCGAGCAGGACTTGTCGCAGAGGGCCGGGCAGGGAAAAATCGATTGATATTCCTTTGTAATAGAGGGAAAAAGCTGCTCTTAAGTCATCCGCGCTGCGTGGCGCATCCACAAAGAGCGGGCGCTGCATGACCCGTACGAGACCACCAACGTTCTGGGGGTTGGAACCGCCGATGCCGAACTGCGCCTGCCGTAGCTTGCGCATCTTCATGCGGGGGGCGTTCCCCACCTCCTCTCCGTTTTCGGGCTTTCCGGTGCGCTTCCCTTCCTCTTCACACGCGGCATTATGGCGGGGCACCAGCCCGTTGTCCTTTTCGAAGAGCAGTTCGCATATCCCGCCCGCTGTCATGGGCGTCATGGACACATAACCACCTTCAGCGCCTTCTTTGGGAATCAGGATCTGGCGCAAACGGTGATCCACATGCTCAACGCCGACGCTGAAGGCCGAGGAGCACGCCCCGGTCATGGCGTCCTCGATGGCGCGGCGTTCTTCTGACGATGCGGCTTCCGCAAAGGGATTGCCCCGTACCACGGCATTCACCTGTTTGCAGATGCCCGCCACCGCCGCGCCGCCCTTGCCGTAGTCCAGCGAAAGGGACACCCCCCGCGCCATCAGCGTACGGGCCGAGACATAAGGGGCATCCAGAGCATCGTCCGAAGCGAGGCGCACCCCCGCGAGGGCCGCGTTGGAGTTGACCGTTTTCGAGCTGAAATGAACAAGTTCCGCGATTGTGTTGCGATAGGTTTCTGGTGGATAGGCTTTCCACGGTTTTTCATTCTTGGCTTGGCGTTCCTGCAGTCCGCCGTCCGCCTCCATGTTCGCTTCATCCATCCTTTCTCTCCTTGTCATTCCGCCGCCGGACGGCGGACAATGCCGAACCCCTTGTCATATTCCCATCTGTCAGTATCGCTGTATGAAACCAGTTCAGCCGAGAGCGCACGTTCTTCGTCCACCCCGACAGCTTCGCATTGGGCGCGCATGGTTTCGGCATCCAGCCACAGCCATGCGTTGGGCAGGGCATCGACTTCACGGAAGGAACGCTCGTCGCGCTCCACCCACTGTCCGCCAGAGCCACGCCGTTCTCCCTGATATACAAATGCCTCGTAACTATCGCCAAGGCGTTCGGCGTCACGTCCCAAGCGCCACGTTTCCGTTCTTCCCATACGATTGCGCAACGGTGTCTCGTTGTAAACCCATTCGGAAAGCAGGGCGGCCGGCGAATGCTCCGCAACGAAAGAGTATTCGCCGGTCTCTGGCCCAAAATACGGAAACAGCCGTTTTGCAATGGCCTTGTCGTCGCGTCTGGCAAGGCGGCAATCCTCGCCAAGGCGTACGTCCGCCGTTATGACAAGCCGCCCTTCGCGCCACGGCAGGATTTGGGCCAGATCATGGATGGAGTACCTTTCCTTGTCTTTTCCTTCATAGCCGGGCCAACAAAACGCGGGCGCGCGCGGTTCGCCCCTGTCGCTGTTGCGGCAATGCCGCCAGTTGAACTGCGGCACGGCAATGTTGGGAGCATCCCCGCAAGGGCGCAGGCGGTGACGGTTGACCCGGCCGGCGGCCTGCACCAGCGATTGGGCGCTGGACACGTCCAGTACGGCCCAGTCGAAGTCGTGATCCCGCCCCACCTCTTCCACCGGAGTGGCAACCACGATGAAAGGCACGTCTGGGCGCTCTTCGTGCGCGGCTTCATCCAGAAAGGCGCGGATCTCGTGGTCAGCCACGATATGCCTGTCGCCTTCCGCACGTGAAAGCAGAAAATCCAGCCTCTTTTCCTTGTGGAAGCGGGCGATGTGCCAGTCGTTCGCATGATAGCAAGCAACACGCGCCTGTGGCAGTTCTTTCGCCAGATGCCGGGCCACGTCCACGGCTGTTGCGATATTCGCCACGCGCACCAAGCCAAAGGAGTACGCCACGCCGGAGCGGGCATCCGTCATGGCGTGGCGGGCGTGCAGTTTTTGAACTCCCGCGGTCACGGCACCCATCCATGTGCTGACGCTTTCTTCAGCCATCGGGAGCAGTTCGGCATGGCGGTACACGGGTAGGGCGGCTATGGCCTTCAACTGTGCGGACACCCGGCTGTCGTACAGTGCAAGCAGGGCCGCAGCCCTTTCCGCTCGGCCTTTTTCCGGCACATGGGGTACGGCTTTTATGAGCGGCGGCAGGGCGTCATCAATGAACGCCAGCACATACAGCGTCTTTGCCTCGGAACGGGGCTTTTCCTCGTCAGTGCAAGCGCTCTTGCCATGCCGCAATGCGCGCGCCATTTCCGCGCCGGAAGCATAGGCCGCTTCCACGGCCTGCGCTACGGGGCGGGACAGTGTGGCTGAGGAACAGATGACGTTGCGCCCGAAAAACGCGCACCATTGGACAAGGCGCAGTACGGCGACAAGGGATTCGGGGTCATAGGAATCGATTTCGTCGAGGACAAGATCGGCACTCATGAGGCGCAGCAGGGCTTTGACGTGATGCCCTTGCCGATGTGGTTCTCCGGCGGCGATCAGGTAGTCGATGGTGGAAACCAGCAGAGGAGCGCCAACGATGCGCCGCTCCTGCGGCTTGGGGAAGAAGGATTCCAGCCATGCGGGCAATGGCCAGTTTCCGCCGGAGGTCAGTGCTTCCGTTTCCGCAGGATTGCCGTCATCGTCTGACCACGGGGCGGCAATGTTTTCTTTCTCTTTGATGTTGGAAGCATTGAACAGTTTCCGCGTCACGTCATCGCCGATAACCGTAGCGAGATCGCTGTCGGAAAGGCCAAACTGGCATTGCAGGGCTCGCCCCGTCTGTAATGTAAGGCTACGCAGGTTCAAGGCGATGGAAAACCGGGGAGCGCCGCTGCGGGAGAGAACGCAGGCCGCGCGCACGTTCATGCGTGTCTTGCCGCTGCCGGTTCCCGCCATGTTGAAAACAAGGGCACCGCTTGTGGGGTACGCCTCCCGCGCTTCGGCCAGCGCATCAGCCGACGTATTTTGCCATGCGAAACGGCTTTCCGGATCCGCCGGGCGCAAAACGGCCTCCAGCGAGCAGGGTTGTAGGCCCGTCAGGGATGCTTCGGGACGCTCCACAAGGTTCGCCATGCGCCAAACCAGATCCGCAGCTTTTTCCGAAACGCGGGACAAATGATCGGCGAGGCGTTGATTCAAGCGGCGTCCATCGGGTGCGACATGCGTGTTGGCGAAGGTGGGGGAAGTATCTTTGTTTGGCGGGCACTCCAGCGCCGATACCGTGTGATCCGCAAAGACAAGAGCCGCGCGTGCATACAGGAAAACGGATCTCCAGTATGGAATCCACGCTTCACCCGCCATGCCCACAGCCGCTGCGGAAAGGCGTTTGTCCAGCCGTTGCGCGAGCTCCCCAAAGGAACCTTCAGGTTCGGACCACGGGGTGAAAAGCGCGTCATCAGGCGGGCAGGGCAGGTTTTCCCGTACGAGCCTGCCTTCCGGGCAGGGCAGACGCGAGGAGAACAGGCCATGATGTGTGGAAACAAGCGCATCCACACATTCCTGTGCCGAAGCAAGGCCATAGCGCGAGGCATTGCAAATCTCCCGTTCTCCTATGAACATTTCGAGGCGTTTTGTATACACGTTCGCCCATGCCGTCTTCCAGTCCATGCCGGATCGCACCGCCTGCCATAACTTGAGCGAAATCCATTCATGCCGCACGGCATCGGCCAACTCCGCTTTCCCTCGTAGCTTTTCTTGGAACTTCAGAGAATATTTGCCCAAGTCATGCAGCAGGCCCGCCAAGCGCGCCGCTAACCCGGCATGGCGAACCCACTCGGACACACGCACAGGAGTGGTAATCCGGCGATACCCTGCTGGGAAATGGCCTTCAGGCCCGAAACGTCCCCGTGCGCCCACTATCCAGAGTAACTTCATACGGCGGCGACCATCGTTCTGGTAGCAGGCCACGGAAGTCTGCCGTGTAGCGCTTCGGGCCAAAGCGGCGCGCACTTCCTGCAACCCTTCGGTCGTCATGGGCGACATCCAGCAACGTTCCCCTGCGCGCAGGGCGTAGCTGTCCAGTATGGCGCGGCTGCGGCGGATGGCCCGTTTCTGACAAGCGGAAATGAAGATGACGTGCATAGAAGAAAAGGTATCGGTTTATACAGATGAGAGCAATATGGCACGGGGAACAGCATCTCATCTTTTTTGTAGTTTCCTTTTGGCTTCATAAAAAAGTTGTTCGGAAAAACCTTTTGGAATAAAGTAGTTAAAAAGAGGCGATACGAACGAAGCTATTGGAGGGTGCCCAAGATGTAATCCTTTGAAAGATAAAGATATTGTCTCGTATCGCTCTAGATGTCCGCCGTGTAGGCGGTTTAGAAGGGCCAGCACAACATCAACCTGATGATCTTAGCGATGTCCGCCGTGTAGGCGGTTTAGAAGTGCCCGCCGCGCCGGGTTCACCGGAACCGTGGGATGTCCGCCGTGTAGGCGGTTTAGAAGAGATCGTCGACGTGGCCTCGCTGTTCGTGGGCGATGTCCGCCGTGTAGGCGGTTTAGAAGATCGTGACGGGGGTTCCCTACGACGTGCTCCGGATGTCCGCCGTGTAGGCGGTTTAGAAGCGAGGGCAAAGACCCCGGCAACGCCTTTGAGAGATGTCCGCCGTGTAGGCGGTTTAGAAGTTCACGAGAAGAGCCTGCACCGGGCCTTGTCCGATGTCCGCCGTGTAGGCGGTTTAGAAGTGGATGCCGTAGCGTTTGCACGCTGCCATGAGGATGTCCGCCGTGTAGGCGGTTTAGAAGGTTTTCACGATGGGCGGATTGTGCTCCACAAAGATGTCCGCCGTGTAGGCGGTTTAGAAGGTGTAGGCGGCTATCACAGTGAATCTTCTGCTATTGACGAAGAAACTGAAGCTAGGTAGTCTCAAAAAACATAGTATTTTTATCCACCCAAAGGTGGTTTAGAATTTTTACAGATTGTTAGTATGTTAGACCGCCGTGTAGGCGGATAAAATAGAAATTTATCCTTTTAAAGATTATTTGTTAAGAAAAAAATGCCAATCAATATTTTTCCATAGAGCGTAAGGAGTTAAGAGTGTTCTTTTTCGCACTGTTCCATCTCTTCATACAGCCGTTTCGTCTTCACGCCGAGGGCGTCCGCGATGCGTACAAGCGTAGACAAACGACACTCTAAAATGCCGTTATCTCGCCGTGCTTTATTGATCGTTGCCGTTGACATGCCTGTCAACTCGGCAAATTCACGAACATTCAGTTTTCCCCTTTCATTAATAGCTTGATATTACTAAGAATCACTTTTCCCCCCCCCTTTATTTGTGGTAGAAAACTAAAATTTTATTGACCTGTTTGTAGTAAAATTCTAAAACAAAATCATGAAAAGGGCAATACGAAAACAGCCCCCACAAGAAATCTCACCTTCTTGTAGGGGCCTAACCACAAAACCCTAGAGCATAGGAGTATTGTATGGTTATCAGAAGATTACCGATTCTCGCGGTGCATCAAGCCTCGCGGCATTGACGCCCTGTTCGCCAGCTACGGCGACGAAACCCGGCGCATGAAGGAAGAGGCCGCAGCAGCCCATAAGCGCATGTTGAGCTTGCCGAACGTCACTGAAGGCCATGAGTACGGCAAGTGGTGGCTGTGCATCGTCTTCGCGCCCGGCACTTCGGAAACGGAGCCCCGCTGTCTGCACTGGTGCTACAACCAGAAGGGGGCCGAAGACTTCGCCCGTGACTACACGGAACGTGGTTGTTTCTGCGTAATCGCGCAGACGACCAAGCAGCCCGGCGACGACCTCGCCCCGTCGTAACAGGCACAGCTCAAGGCACTGGTCGACGCCAAGGTCGGCATGCTGCCGAAGGAACACCAGCGCAAGGGCTACGGCGAGGTCTGGAGCCGCTTCGCCCGCCACTTCGAGATCGCCAAGTACACGCAACTGCCGCTGGAGAGAATAAGCGAGGCCGTGGAGTATTTGATCGAGCTGGAACTCAAGGTAGCGGAACTTGCATTGCCTACGGCGAACATTGCGGCGCGTGAGCATGAGCCCGGCCCGATTGGAAGACGGGCGCATGAACTCTGGAAGCTGGTGGAGGAAATCGACAGGCTCAAGTTCGTAGCGATAGAGTTTGAACAGGCCGTCGCCACATTGCAGGGGGCCTTTAGCCGTGGGAGTGGTTCAGGAACTCGGTTATAACGGATACCGCTACATGCGGACGCCGTCATTTTCGATCTGAATTCTGCCCGGCGGCGCGTGGTCGATTCGATGCGAAGTGCCCATACATGGGCGCACCATGCCGTTTCAGCGACTGTGGCTCTAGCCCGCATGATGGGCCGATGAGCCATGACCCCGCTCACCCGCCTCGAAATCTGGATGTGCGGCTATGTGCTCGGCATCGTGACGATGCTCATCAGAGAAATGGGAATGTAGACGGATGGCCCCCGGAAACGGGGGCTTTTACATAAGGGGCACGGAATGTTGGAACAGGAAAAGCCACGTCGGACGATT